>Ga0114962_10001677_pt1 | contig 18988 bp, 18 predicted proteins | sample C_130820_MF_Meta_FD_87017 | JGI IMG/M metagenome (GOLD analysis project Ga0114962, IMG submission 87017) | Freshwater microbial communities from Lake Croche, Canada to study carbon cycling - C_130820_MF_MetaG | ecosystem: Environmental > Aquatic > Freshwater > Lake | place: Lake Croche, Canada...
TTATCTACAACTTAACGAGCAGTCGCCTGTTGGGAACAAAATTTATCCCCATCAAAGTCGGCATTGTATGGCTTAGTTACACTAACGTTCATACGGAACGTGTCGCCCCGCTTCATGATTTTGACGATATGACACATCATCGACATTCGGTGTAAACTCGGTTGTCGATTGAACAACACGGCGTCTCCGTCCATCATGTGTCTGTGTACCACGTCACCATTCTGCAGTCGGATCGAGGACCGGTCAACGTACCTCAGCGATATGTTCTCGCCATTACGTCGCTCCAGGATCTTCGCGCCCGGATACACTTCGGGACCATTCTGTATCAATTTCAACAGGAAATCTCGGTTTCGATCATTCACGATCATCGGTTTCGTGATATTCATCGCGATCTTCAACGGAACTCCCAACTGCAAAATCGACAAGTTCGGATCACCGGTAATCACGGAACGAGCACTGTAGTCGACGCGTTTTCCCATCAGATTTCCACGAATACGCCCATTCTTGCTGTTGATACGTCCCATGATACACTGTAGAGGACGACCGGATCGCTGCGCCATCGGAACCGCGCCCTTCACCTTGTTATTCACAATCATCGCAATATAATACTGTAGAACATTCGTCAGACCTTCAATCACATTCGGCGAAGAGTTGGCACTCAGTTTTTCGTTCAAATCCTTGTTGATTTTTATTATATTACTATAGATATGGGTTAAATCGTCCTCGCTGCGCTGTTGAGCGTCGTGTTTCACCGAAGGTCGCACCGCGGGAGGAGGCACCGGCAAAACCTGACACACCATCCATTCGGGTCTCGACCAAAGAGGACTGAACCCCATGAAAGACACGTCTTCGTCGGAAATACGCTTGAATATCTTCAGAATGATCTCCGGGGTTATGCGCATGTTGACTTTTTGTCCGGCTTCGCCGTCTTCTGTACTGATATTGTCCCACACGGCGTATATCGACGCCATTCCTTCCAACTTGACCTTGTCCGGCTGTTTGCAGCCACACCCATCGTCGGTCTTTTCTCCACACCTCTTTACTTTGGATGCGGCGGCGTATACGTATTGCCACTTATCTTCCGCCTTCATTTTCAACACGTGCAAATGATCCTTTTTGTTAAGTAGTAATTTACTGCATTTGAAACATACACATTTACATATTTTCATGATCTCTTTGATATGTTGAATGAAGAATACGGGTCTCGCCAAGTTGATGTGACCGAAATAACCTGGCGTATCGATATATGTAAAACCATCGGTTGGACATATAATACCCGGTTCCAAGACGCCCATTCTTGGGTCGAACAGTCCACCCAAAACCGGCTTGTTGTTGATGTACGTGTCTCGCGAAGTCACTTCGACCACCGAATTTTTGCGAATTTCTTCCGGGGACAACATACTAAATTGAACACCAATAATCCTCGACGGAGTTTTATATTCGTTCATTTTCGTATTTTCAAGTGACATTACTAAAAGTTATATCTATATGTATAACATCTATATTATTTATGTCCTTTTCAATTTTTTGTATTATGCGAATTCGGTAATTCGAGTAAAGAAAGACCAAATTATTATTACACCTTTGCACAATTAAAATGCCCATAAAATGGGCGTTTTTGAGTGATAAAGGGGTAAGGCTTTGCGCAAAGGTGTAAAATGGGTCGTCCATTACTCAAATCTATATGGATGTTGGACGTAGTCCCATTTCGTATAATTCTTCAACGCTGTAAACAGTACATTCTACATAGATAATTTGGTCTTGCCATACATAATGTAGAAAGACCAAATTACACCTTTGCACATTCGAAATGCGCAATGGTGTAAATATTTTCATATTTGTATCTTATATTTGTATACCACTTCTCAATCCAATATAATTTACAATTAACGGATCAATCCTATAAACAATCAATTCTTTCGCTTTTCCTTTATTGAAAATTTCAATATCAATTGTTGTATCTATATATTTCAATTTATCGAGAATTTTCGCAGCACTTTTGTTATTTATTAAGTACCCGTGCATACCCGACGAAATGCCATCAGGTATATTATATATGTTATCAACTATATGTTCTCCTAAATTACCGTTAATACCTAAAAAAAGAAAATCGAAATCGATATTCCTAATTTTTGTCAATGTTTCATCTAAAACTTGTAAGAAATTATCGTCTAAACCAAAATCGTCTTCGAAAACAACACTATATCCTTCTTTTCCGCCGTGTAATACGGTTTCGTAGATTTTCATGTGACTTAAATAACACCCAACTTCTCGTTTTCGTATTTCGGGATCGGAACTTAGATCAACGTAGGGTGTGCTTGGTTTATTATTTGGCACCAATACCCCATTTTTAACCATTTCGTCCATATCTAGATTTTTTCCAACTACTGCGTCGAGTAAATGAACATTTTTAGTGTTGAAATTCTTTTCTTTTAGTTTTTCAATCTGGGTTTCTATGTTTTTCATTCTATCTTCGCCTCGCATAGTTATAATGTAAAAATCTACATCATCGATTATTTCAAAATTTTCTATTATTTCACTAGCAATGTAACGGCTACTAGCGATATAACAGCAAGTAAATATTATTACCAACAGAAATGAAAAATAATATATGTTTTTCAACCGCATTGTATCTAATACTGCTAATATACTAATTGGCGATAAAAAATTGATCGCCTTTTTCTTCTATTGGAATTATGATACCCCAACACCCAACAGCATAATCATGGATAATAAGAAGCCCACCAAGAAAGTTTCCGTCAACAAGAAAGACGACAATAAAAATAAAACCGATAAAAAGGTCGCCGTCAGAGAAAGAAATGATCGTCGTCGTGTCTATGATGATGATGATGACGATGACGACGACGACTATGACAGCGAAGACTGTTCCGACAGCGAGGATATCGAAGACACGGAGGATGATGACGAAGACAGCGACGACTACGAAACGGTTTCAGAAAGCGACACGGACGAAGATGATGAGGAGGAGGAGCCTCCTAAAACCCCGGTCAAGAAATCCAAGAGTAGAATTATAGAGAGCGACGACGACGAAGACCAACAGGAAATGTCCAAGTACGAAATTCGCAAGACGGTAAGTGAAATGTTTCCCTCCAAATATATGAAAGAACGTGTCAAAAATACAAAGAAAGAAGAAGAAGAAGTTGTCGAAAAAGCCGTCAAGAAAACATCTAGCAAGAGTTCTGTTAAAAAACCCACGAAAAAGCATGATGACGACGATGACGACGACGACGAGGATCCGAGAGGAGGTGTATATAGTATTATGTTGTCTCTCAACGACGGTGACGACGAGGATTACGAGGACGAAGAGGAAGCATACAACGAGGACGAAAACGAGGAGTGCGACAGTGACGACGAAAAAAAGTTCATGCGCGAATCGTACCAGCATTTTGAAATCCCGGAAGAAATGACAGAGAAGTCGTCGCGCAAAAGGGACGACAGAAAGACCAAGAAGTCGCGCAAACACAAAAAGCGAAACGACAGCGACAAGAACAACGAGAACGAATTGGTCAATATCCAAGAAGAATACATCGAATTGGTGGATACCAAGAAACAACTCATTGAACAGCTTAGATTGAAACCGAAGAACACGGTTCTACGCAATGCTGTTGAAGAATGCAACAAGTCGATCAAGAAACTCGTTCAAAAGACGCGTAACCGCAATGCGAAGAATTACCACAAAATGATCCACAGCGGCAAGAAGCCCGTCAATGAGATCGATTACTTCAAGAAGAACCTGTCGAATAAAGAACAGTTGCATATCATGAAGGATCTCGAGGAAATCAATAAGACGCTCAACACCGAAAAACCGCAGAGATTGACGCTGTTGGAATCGAGTATCCCGACCAAGTTCAAGACGATCGCTCTTCAGAAACTCAACATCCTGAAGTATATGGAACCCGGCGACGGCGAGTATTTCAAGATCAAGAACTGGATCGATACTTTCATGCGCATCCCTTTCGGCATTTACAAGAGTTTGACTGTTAAGATGGATGACGGCATTGACGCCTGTCACGACTTCATGCAGAAATCCATGGACACTCTCGACAATTGTGTTTACGGACTTAAAGACGCGAAACTGCAGATCATGCAGTTGGTCGGACAGTGGATCTCTAATCCGTCCTCGATCGGAACCGCCATCGCTATTCACGGCCCCCCCGGCTGCGGAAAAACCAGTCTCGTCAAGGACGGCATCAGCAAGATCTTGGGACGCGAATTCGCGTTCGTTGCGCTCGGCGGAACCGGCGACAGCAGTTTCTTGGAGGGACACTCTTACACTTACGAGGGAAGTACATGTGGCCGAATTGTTCAGATTTTGGTCGAGAGTAAGTGCATGAACCCTGTCATTTATTTCGACGAATTGGACAAGATCAGTGATACGCCTAGGGGCGAAGAGATTGCGAATGTGTTGACGCATTTGACGGATACGACGCAGAACAGCGAGTTCCACGACAAGTATTTCTCCGAATTCGATTTCGATCTCAGCAAGTGTCTGTTCATCTTTAGTTATAATGACGAGAGCAAGGTGAACCCGATCTTGAAGGATAGAATGTATCGCATTGCCACGAAAGGATACGAAGTCAAGGAGAAGATCATTATCGCCAGAAACTACCTTTTGCCGAAAATCCGCGAACACGTGAAATTTAGCGAAACTGATGTGGTGATCAGCGACGAAATTATTCAGTATATTGTTTCTAATCGCAAGTTTACCAAGGAAGAGGCGGGAGTTCGCAACTTGAAGAGATGTTTAGAGATCATTTTCACCAAACTGAACTTGTTTCGATTGACGAGACCTGACAGCAATATATTTGGAAAGGAGATGGATATCAAGGTAGAGTTTCCATTTACGGTGACTAAGTCGAGTGTAGATAGTTTAATCAAGGGCGACGAAGACCAGAACCAGAGTTTGTTAGCCATGTATGTGTAAGTAGGTAGAAGTGTATTTGTAATTCGTAATTGTAATTTATTTTTTTATTTTGGTATTGTATATATAACAATGATTACGGGATATGGAAATTGTCAATTTTACGGTTCCGGAGTAGTGAAGTATGTGAATACCAGTAGTTCCGGGTCTGGAGGAGCTGGGGGGGTATCAACCGTAGACGATCCTACATTAGTTCGATTTTACCAGTTTAATGCGGAGGATATATCTCAAAATAAGTTAGCGGGATATGTTAATGGTGTCCGCACATACGACGCCTCGCTCGGGTTTACGCCGACGATCAGCACGACGAATTCGTTTGCTACGGGGAGACCGTATATTAGTTTTAATGCAAGTTCCAGCTTAACGCCTATTACTTTACCCGGTCTTCAATTCAATCAAGTGTGCACGGTTTGCTTTTGGATGAAATCAAACAGAACATTTACCGGAACTGGTCAAAGCACTGTTGTGTCCATGATTACAACCACTGGTGGAGCACAAGGCTACAGTTTTACACCTTCAAATACTAATTCGGGTAATAATAATATATTGAACCCTTTTATAAATGGATGGCAATACAATGAAACTTTTAGCGGAACCTTTAATTGCAACGACAATACCTGGCATCATTATGCGTTGGTCGTTAATAAGGGTTCTGGTGATGTAGTTTATATTGACGGAAATTATTATAATGTTGCGTCAAGAAGCGGTTATTCCTACGTTCAATATGCACCTCTTTATAATATATTTTTAAATAAGTTCATTCTCGGAGCTGCATATTGGGAGACTGTATCTCACTTTGTGGGATCTTTGGGTGATTTCCGCTTCTATACAAAAGAACTATTGCCGATTGAGATCAGCAATCTCTATACTTACGGAACAATCAAACCCGCGACGAGTTTCACGACCCCGGTTCTCACGAATACCACTTTCCTCAGCCAACAGGTGTTTACGTATACGGGTGCGAACCAGACACTCACTATCCCGGCGACGGCTACGCATATGATAGTGTCGGCGTGGGGCGCTGGTGGTGCGAGTGCAACTACAACATCATTACATGGTGCTGGGTGGGGGACATGCATGTTATATTGTGTGGGTGGGGCTGGCGGTTTCACTCAAGCCATTTTCCCAGTAAATCCGGCAAACCAGTCAAATTATAATGTTATTGTTGGTGGTGGTGGAATTTCAACATTATCGACAATCACAGTACCTGGTTCATTTGGTGGAGGCGGTGGCGATAGTGCCGGAAGCGGAGTATGGCCTGTAACCACTGGAGGCGGAAGAAGTGCTATACAATATAGTTCAAACGATATTATTACTGCTGGAGGAGGAGGTGGCGGAGGGGCTCAATTTAATTCTGCAAATAATTATAGACTTAACGGTGGAGTAGGTGGTGGTCTTGTTGGTGGAAATGCGGATCAAGACCCAACGAATTATGTTGCTGGATTTGGAGGAACACAGATTGCAGGAGGTTCATCACAGCAAAACGCCGGAAGTAAATATACGGGTGGATCAAACTCAGGTGTTGGCGGAACCGGCGGTGGTGGCTATTATGGTGGCGGTGCAGGTGCTTATGCTGGTAACGGAAATAGTGGTTTTTATTTTGGCGGTGGAGGAGGCGGTTCTTCCTACATCGACACCACCGCGCTTAACGTATCGAGTATTACCACTATGCAACAGGCGTCGAAGGCCATTCCGGCCAACGTCGCCGGCATACCGGCCTCTTACGTGAATACTGTCGGATACGGCGGTGCCGAAGGCGGCACCAGTGGCGGCAATGGTCTCGTCGTTGTTACGTATTTGAACGCGGTTACAAATATAACAAGTCTTTATTCAGATCCCCTGCCTGCTGGCAAAACAATGCATTTAGATGCTGCCAGGTCATGGACTATAAGTTTTAACTCAGATAAGAGTGTGAGTGGCTGGAATGATCTTGCCGGAAACTATAATTTCACAACAATTGGCGGAGGCAACGGCTATAAAATGACATATGATTCTGTCAATCAAAGAATTGTTACACCCGATTATTTTTCACAATTTGGTTCTGCATCATTGTCTACAGTAAATTCATCAAGCAGTGCATTTTTACAATGTGTATTGTCAAGTAGTATTCCATTAACAACTGGAGGAACGTTTTATTGTGTTGTGCAAGTAAAACCTGGAACTACTAATTATAATGGTGGTCCGGTTACTATATCTTCCGAAACAAGTTCTGGTGGCTGTTTATATGGTTTCGGAGATGGAAGCACGATGTATTTAAATGCTCTTGGCAATAGTAGAGCGGGAGCTATAACCATTACTCCTCCAAATGGCGGTCAAAACTTTTATAATAAATGCATATTTAAAATTACAGTAACGACCAGTAACGTTTTTACTTATCAATATATCACATCTACAAATAATGTATCTCAAACGTATGGCGGAGGAACCAGAGGAATTGCAAACGCAATGTTTATCGGTGCAGGCGGTAAATTTGTTAGTAATCAATATTTTTTTAATAGTTTTGACGGTTATTTCCATGAAATTATATTTTATAATACTTTACTCTCTTCTGCAAATCAAACAACTGTTGAAAATTACCTTATCAATAAATGGTCTCTGTAATCCATCAATAATTTGATAAAAAATACTACAACCTCCACAAAAATATAATACAAACTTTAGTATTATATTTTTTATTTTGGTATTGTATATATAACAATGATTACGGGATATGGAAATTGCCGCTTTTATGGTTCCGGAGTAGTGAAGTATGTGAATACCAGTAGTTCAAGTGGAAGTGGAAGTGGAAGTGGAACTACTCCTCTTACTGGATCTCTTGCACCCGATTTGTATCAGTACTTGTGTCTTTCGTCTGACGTAAGCAATAACGTTTTATATAACTATGCAAAATCAACATGGGATTTAGGTATGTGGGGACCCGTTTCTACACTTGTTAGTTCTTCGAACGCTGGACACCTTGGTGCTGGGTATACTGCTTATACCACACCAAAAAATCTCGTAATTACTACAGAAAAAACGTTTCCAAGTGGATGTTTATACTATTACACAACTCCGTCAGATACTTCTACTGAAACTTGGCAAGGTGGAACTAATTATGCTAATGGCTGTGTTGCTTACGCAACAACACCAGTCACTTTACCTTCTTTAGCAACTGGATTTACATTTAGCTGTTGGTGGAACAATAAAAATATGATTGCTGGACGTAATCCATCCAATATATTTGTATTAACCGCTGGACAGACAAATCAACAAGTTACGGGGGGGTATTACTTAGAAGTTACGTTATTCCCAACTTCATCGACAGGGACAACAATTATTATTGTTTATAATAATGTAAGTGGTTATGGCAGAAAAGATATAGATGTATCAACTGCGATTAGTAAGCCTAATGACGGAATTTGGCATTTTATTGCTGTGAAGTTTTATACTACACATATAGATTTGCTAATTGACAATACATGGTTTAGAAATACAATAGCTGATAGTGCATGTATCCCCCAAAACAGAAGTTTATATTTGGCATCTGGTTTCAACTATGGCGATTGGGCTTCTACATTCTCTTGGGCCTATGTATCAAACCTATGTGGTTGGGGTAAAACTCTTTCGGACGCAGAGATGACCCAGGTTTATGCTACTTACGCAGCAAATAATAATTTGATCCCGGAAGTTTCTACTTTTGCCGGGACCTATGGAAGCATTGGATATACTGGTGATGGTGGATTAGCAACCAGTGCGCTGATTGGTCGTCCAACCAATATGGCTTATGATCCAGCAGGGTATTTATACTTTACAGAATATAATAGCAATGTAATAAGAAAGATTAATATGAGCACAAATATTATCAGTACAGTGTTAGGTAACGGAACTTCGTCAGCAAATACTGGTAATGGACTTCTCGCTGTCAATGCTAAGTGTGCAAGCCCTTTCGGTATATTGCTCGACGCTTCGAAAAATATTCTGTTCTTAGATAATGGTACATCATTACGTAAAATAGATGCTGCAACTGGTATTGTTTCTTTGGTAAAGACTGTATCTTACTCATATGGTATGTGTTACGATATAAATGGTAATATCTTACTTGGGGGTGCAAATGGAAGTGGATATTTCTACAGATTTAATAAAGATACAAATGGTCTTATAAGTGGAAGTAGTACAATTACTACCTATTCTACAACTGCAGTTAGTAGTTCTGATGTCTATAATACTTTTATATACTGCGATCCAAGTGGAAATATATGGTGTGGTCAAGCTAATTCAAATGCACTTGGATGTTTTTCAAGTACTGGATCATTACTTTTTAAATTTTCAACCACAGGACCATTTAGTAATGCTTATCCAACCGCATTAAAACCAAGCTCTGGAGCTGTTTTCATAAAACCAAACGGAAATATGTTATTGGCAATTTATGGTGTCGGCACTGGCAGTAGAATATATGAAAACAGTCCGGGTGCAGACGGACAATTCGGATTTGGTAGTTCATCTAGTTCAACCGGTTTCACAACAAAATTGGTTATTAATAATACTTCTGCTGGATCACCTAGACTAGTTACCCCGATGAGTGGCAACTACCAATTCCTTCCGGTAGGTAACGATTTATATCTCACACAAGATCAGAATGGTCATGTTATTACTAAGATTAGCAACTATAATGCACTTACATAATACAACAAGGTTTTATAACTACAACCTCCACAAAAATATAATACAAACTCTACTATTATATTTTTCGTAAATCAAAACAAACCCAAACCAGTATAAAGATTTCTCGCTATACTATACATGTTTCTTTTTCAACAAAATCCTGTGAAAATATCTCCAATACCGATCACATTCCCCCCTCCAAAAATTCCGTCCCCAACACCAAAAATTCCGTCGACTTCCATATCCCCCCAGTGCGACCACAAGATTATTAAAGACTGGATCGACCTCGATCCCGACAGAGGCAAAACCATTTATTACTGTGATAAATGTCTCTCCACGTTCACCAAACAAGGCGAAACCTATACTCTACAGTACGTCAATGAAGGCCCCCCATCCTATCAATTGCCGATGTAACTCTCTCCGCCTTTAGCATTTCCGCCACGCGTAGTCAATAGATCCGTCATCTTCTTATCGAGACAAAGACTGCCCTTCGAGTTGGTAAGACCGCTTCCTCCACACGTTAAATCCCCCTTAGCGTTGGAGAAGTAGTCGATAGGGGTTTCTTCTCCGTGTGGGTCACAGAATAATCCGCCGAACCCGAATATCTTCGTACACGGCGTCTTCTTCTTGTTGTTGAATTGGGGAACACTAGGTGTAGACACCTCGTCCGTACTGGCAAAACCAATCCCCGACTGAAATCCTTCGTACGGATAATATTTTCGGTACAAATCGTTGATTACGTGAGGACTAAAAGATATGCTAGTCGACATTGAAACCGCAATCAAAATCAAAATTATAATGGTTGCAATTAAATAAAAACCTTTCATATACATATTTAGAAGATTTTTATTGCGGCTAAATAATATTGGGTTCAAATAAATATAAAAATATGTGTTGAAAATGTAATATGGCAAATCTCAACAATGAAGAAAAGGCTAAACTTAAAGATCTCGTCAAAGAAATGGGGGGCGAAGACAACACTCAAAATATTCGACAGGAAAAAAACAGTATCCAAATCCGCGACGACGTTCGTCGAATTGGAGTGTTGAGAACCCAACACGCCGACATGGTGGAAACCGATTTTCAGAAATTCAACGAACTCTGTCAATCCGAATGCCCGTTTCTCTTTACGAATTACACCAATATTTTCAACAAGGTGGTCAAGGACGAAATCGATCTTACAATTATGACTAAATTTTTGGTCGTTCTAAAGTTGATCGAGGACGGCAAAGTGGACCAACACGAAGGTTCTGTTATGATCGGGAAAATACTGAAAGAACTCTATTTGGACAGTGCAATTCGTACCGCGGATAATTTAGACAAGAAATACGAAGACGGCAAATTGCCGCCTGTTGAGGCTAAACAGATTTCGTGGAAAGAATACAAAAAACAAAATTTGGACAAAACCATTTAGAAAAACCCTACATTGATATCTATATGAACCGTTTGAACGATCCCCTGGTCTATTCTGTTTACACCACCCTAAAAGGAAAACATGTATCCACCTCACAGAACTTCGCCATCCTGAAAATCGCCGTCGCGGACCCCATTCTCAAAAAGAAATACGAGAAAAAGGCGGGGGCGCACAACAAGAACATCATGCACAACGAATTTTACGACTCCGGCTTCGACATCATGCTTCCCGACGACGTCACGTTCGAAGACGACCGATCGACTTTCGTCGATTTCGGGATAAAAGCGGAAATGTTGTATTGTAATTTACCGTACGATTTAGTGTTGAATTCGCCCTTTCTACTGCATCCCCGTTCCAGTATTTCCAAAACGCCCCTTATGCTCGCTAACCACACCGGTATTATTGACAGCGGTTATCGTGGCTCTATCATCGGCGCGTTCCGTAACTTGGACACGCAAACCGCATACAAGCTGGAGAAGGATAGTCGTCTTCTACAGATCTGTCATCCTTCATTGTGTCCGATTTTCGTCGTTTTTGTGGATGAAGATGCTTTAACAACTACTGAGCGTCAATCGGGCGGGTTCGGATCGACTGGATAAGAAAATGTGTAAAAAACAATGTGTCATCATATCCTATGATATCATGACACACCATCCGCCAGAAGTAGTACAAATATACAAAGGCAAATACTATAATAAACCCCAGAATGCGCAAAGGTGTAACAAAGTAATCGTTTTTGATCTGGATGAGACTTTTGGCTATTTCTTCGAATTGAAAATATTGTGGAACTATATTACCTCTATTGGTCCGGATTTTTCTACACCGGATATTTTCAATGTTCTCTTGGACATGTATCCCGAGTTCCTGCGTTACGGTATAATATCCATTCTCGACTACATCTACAATAAAAAACTATCCGGGAAATGCCACAAGGTTTACGTTTTTACGAATAACAAATATGATCATTCTTGGGTAAACCTTATTCTGGATTATTTCGTATACAAACTCGACTGTAAAACCAAACTGTTCGACCAAGTCATATACGCTTTCAAAATTAACAATAAACAGATTGAGGTGAAACGGACAAAACAAACGAAGACTTACGAGGATTTCATCAATTGTACCATGTTGCCCTATTCTACAGAAATATGTTTCGTCGACAATAATTATTTCCCGGACATGAACAACGAACGCGTTTATTACATACAACCTCTGTCGTATTACCATAACATGAAAAAGGAGGAAATCATGTGTAGATTTATCAATTCCGATCTTTGGAAACAAATAAAAAACGTGAACTTGGGAATAAAAAGCATAAAGAGCGACCTGTTTCACGACTGTAGAGGGTTTCATATGAATTCGATGAAAATTGCTGTCGATTTTCACGTTGCCCAGAAAATTATGTTTCATATCAAGGAGTTCTTCTATTTTCCTAAAACCCATCAAAAGACGAAAAAGAATAACAGGAATTTGATATCGAGAACTACTCGCAAAAATCGGCCTTACGTAGAAAGATATTCATACACCGATAAAATCAACAGTTCGTCCGCGGACAATTTCTGGAAAGTGTAGCATTCGTCGAATTTATATTGGATAAAACGGTTCTGTGTATTTCTACAGAGAACATGTGTTCCGTTATCTTTGAAAAGTATGTTCATGACTATTCCTCCGTTGTTGAGTTTTTCCGGGGTTTTCTTGACTATCCACCGAACATGCTTTCCTTTGTGAAGTTCTCTTACCTCGTCAACATATCTGTATTCGGACAACTTCTTGTAAATTCCTTCTACCGTTTCGCTGGCAATGGGGATCTGTCGGACAATATCGTAGTTTTCCTGCATTATGGTCTTCAAGGTTTTGTTCTCCAGGAACTCGTTGGTTTTCTTTTCGACTTTACTCAACAGATTATTTATGTCGATGGTTGAGAACATTGTCGGATCTTCGATCGCTTTCTTGAGGATCTCTTCTATTTCTTCGTTATCCATTGGTGTATGGTCTATTATTGTCTATATTGTCTATATATATTTTACACTATAATGTAATAAAGTTTTACATTATAGTATATTGTTATGATTATTGCAGACAAGTATCGTATTATAGAAGAAATCGGAAAAGGCTCTTTCGGGACCGTGTATCGCGGAGTTTATTGTAAAAATGAAGAAATGGTTGCCATAAAAACGGAGCCGTTGAGAACATTGTCGAAACTGTTGAAACACGAAACTCGGCTACTGAAATATCTACACGAAAAGGGCTGCGATTTTATTCCTGTTGTGCATTGGTTCGGTGTTGACGACGAATTCACCTATTTAGTGATGACCTGTTACGAATATTCTCTAAAGGACTGTTTTGAAACCGTTGCTAAAGATGAAAAACTACAGAAACAAATTATGCGGGGATGTATTTCTATTTTAGAACATATACACAAGAATTTCGTGGTTCATCGAGACATCAAACCCGCGAATTTCATGTTGAAGGGGCGGAAACTCTACATCATCGATTTTGGACTAGCCACCTTTTTCTTGGATGAAAACAGAGAACATATTTCGGGAACATCTAGCACGATTGTGGGAAGTCTCAAATATGCGAGCTATTTTATTCACGATGGATGTGTTAATAGCCGACGAGACGATTTGATATCTTTAGGATACATGTTTTTAGCGATTTCTTCCCATCCCGACGGATTACCTTGGTCGGATCTTTGTGTTCTCGATGACGGAAAAACGCAAAATTCGGTTTTCCATTCCAACAATTTACTTAGAAAAGAAATGAAATCGTGGAATAATTTAGAAGGTTTTTGTTCAAATGAAAAAATCCGAAAATATATGGAATACTGTTATTCCCTGAAAATCGACGACACGCCTTTGTATGATTGTTTAGAAAAAATATTTGACACGGACTAAAATATTATCGAGAACGTACTATTGAGTTGCACTAGGTTTAGTATTTCTGTGATGAGTTGTACTAGGTTTAGTATTTCTGTGATGAGTTGTACTAGGTTTAGTATTTATGTCATGTTTAGTGGTTTTCATTCCTTCCATAAAAAACGGCAATTTCGCCTCGCTTCTACTCACCAAAAAATTATAACTTCCTAAAGCCAATGAAATAATAATTGCCAACAGTAAAAATATTATCGACGTTAGTTTTTTATTCATCTATATTTTACGGCGATAAATTAATATTACTGTCAAACAATATAAAAGAGAGTTCCTATAGTATTGTATAACAGTTAAGGTTTACATGAGTACTACAGACGAAACAACCGAGACAACTATGCCACGCATTATTGGACAAGTAAAGTGGTTTAACAACAAGGCCGGCTACGGATTTATCACCGTCAGTTCCGGTGAACACAAGGGTAAGGATATCTTCATCCACTACAGCGGTATTCGCGTCGTCAACTCGCAGTACAAGTATCTCGTTCAGGGAGAGTACGTCGAGTTCGGCCTCGTCAAGTCTACCTCGCCTACTCACGAGTTCCAGGCTGTTGATATCTCCGGTATCAATGGTGGCTCTCTCATGTGCGAGACCCGCAGTGTGAATGCTTCTCAATATCCTGTTGAGAGAAAACCCAATGTTCAGCCTCGCCGCCCCGTTGGAGCTGGAGGTAATCGCAGCAACAACAGCCGTCGTGAGGAGGCATCCGAGCACGTTGAGCAGTCTGGAGACTATACAGTCGTTCAGCGCCGTCGGGGACCCAATCCTCGCTCGAAGAAGCCTGTCGCTGCTGCTGCCCCCGCTGGAGAGGCCGCTACTGCTAGTATCTAGCCCATTGAAGATTTGAAACGCGCAATGGTGTAAACCTTTACAAAAACATATAAAAAATATATAGATTTTACTGTAAAACATTATAAAAATAATTTACCCAATAAATGCAGTCAAAATAATTTAGCAAGTGTTCTCGAGCGGTCAAAGAGGCTGCGCTTAAGATGCAGTGTTTACGACTTCGTGGGTTCGAATCCCACCGCTTGCAAAATATAAAACTATGTTGTGTTAAATTCTCACTGCATTTGTGCAGACAATTATTTTTGGTTCGTTGGCCAAGTAGGTTACGGCATCAGACTGTTATGTTGTATTATGTTTATAGTTATAAACATTAATGCGGCAGTTATCTGAAAATCGAGTGTTCGATTCACTCACGAACCGTTAAAATAACATTTTCACGAATGTTATTTTATTGAAACAACATAAATATATCCTTGTATATATATTAAACTATGGATACCAATGCATTATTGGAGCGGATTAAAGATTTGGAAAATCAACTGAAAGAAACAAAAGAACATTTGAAGAAATATACTGCTCCTACAAGAAGTAAAACATATTATGAAAACCATAAGGAAGATTTGCTCAATAAAATGAAAACATATACTCCTTCTCCTGATAAAATAAAAGAAAAAAATAGGAAAGCATATTTGAAAAGAAAGGAAAAGCTTAAAGAACAAGAAAATACAAATGGTATTATTTAGTCATTTTAATATATTTTACGTTAAATAGCTTAAAAATAATCTGTAAGTATAATATAATGGATACTCTAATAGAAGATCAACCGCTAGAAAATACTCTTACGATAATAAACGATATTCAGAAAGCAGTAAAAAGAACACACAAAAAATGCGATCATGGTAAACAGAAATATCAATGTAGAGATTGCAGTCCTCACAATTTTTGCAACCACGGTACATTTACACCTATGTGTAAAACATGTAATCCAAAATCATTTTGTGAACACGGAGAACAAAAATCAAGATGTCGAGAATGTAAAGGGGTGTCAATATGTGAGCACAATAAAATAAGAATTAAATGCAAGGATTGCCACGGTTCTCAAATATGCGAACATAATTTATTCAAAAATTCATGCAAACATTGTAGTAAAACATTATTTTGTACACACGGCAAGAGACTAACATTTTGCAGTGATTGTGGGGGTTCTGAATATTGTATTCATAACAAGAAAAAAAGGAGGTGTAAAATATGTGGAGGTAAAGAATTATGCAAATCAGAATGGTGTCATACCAGAGCAGCCTCTAAATACAACGGTTATTGTCTCCCCTGTTGCATTCACATGTGCCCCGAAATTCAGGTATCACGCAACTACAAAACCAAGGAAAAAGACGTGGTAGACCGCATAACAACTCATTTTCCGGATTTCACCTGGGTAGCAGATCGAAAAGTGCAAGACGGATGTTCAAAACGTCGTCCGGATCTCCTACTAGACATGGGATCCCACATAATCATAATCGAAATCGACGAGAACAAACACACCGATTACGATTGTTCCTGTGAAAATAAACGTCTCATGGAACTATCCCAAGATCTTCAACACCGCCCCATAATATTCATCCGATTTAACCCCGACGATTACATAGACCAATCGGGCAACAAGATAAAATCCTGTTGGAAACTCAACAAGTTGGGTGTGATGCAAATCTCCAAGTCCAGACAAACCGAATGGGAACAAAGAATAACAGTTCTCATCGATCAAATCCAATACTGGCTCGATAACCCAACCCAGAAGACTGTAGAAATCGTAGAACTCTTTTACTGAAACAATATGATAAATCACTACATATATTAGCGCACGACAAAATACGAAGTTTCCGTATAGTTCCACAATTCGGTATTTTTATCTCGCAATATTATATACACTCCGTCGCCCCAAATGTTGACTATACAACCTCTACACATGAATTTCGATAAGTCGATTGTCGAGTTTGTCGGGTTCAATGGTCCGTATATTATTAGCGCAATTACGGCTGTTCGTCTTTTCGGTCGTCTCCAATATTTGGTAGCTTTCATAATATCGAGGTTTACGGACCAACAAATAAATAATCTACTCAAAAATATCATCAAACAAGAGAGACCATCCGACGGCAAAAGTTATGGTAAGGAAAAGTACCTAGGAGCACAAAAATACGGAATGCCTAGTGGTCACGCCGAAAGCTGTTTCTTCGCGTTATCATTCCTCTATTTTACTACAAATTCAACACCACTCCTGATACTCACGGGGTCAATTGCTGTATTAACACTGTATCAGAGATGGAGCTCTAGAAAACATACTGTAGAACAATTGCTGGCGGGGTCTTTAGTAGGAACATTTACCGGATTTCTATCCTATAAATTGACCAAACGATTTATTGAAACAAAGAAAACGCCTATTTTCTAAGCCTATTATAAATGGAAGTAATATCATTACCTCAATTTATAAACATATTCAAATCAAAAACCGCGAAAACGTTCTCCGACTTCCTAAAAGAAGCCCATGTCCGTTCTGGATCCAACCTGCATCCTCTTCGCTCCTATATGAAAGACAAAAACATCGACAAAAACGACGTTAAATTGTTGTTCGAGAACATTGTTAATCGCAACGAATATTTAACACGTTTCTATACCATGTCTCTGCGTATTCCAGAAGATAAAATACATATAGAAAAAATCGCACCCATGAAGAACAAAGACATGAACAACAATGAAGAAGTTCTCTGTAAAAATCTTATTCGCAACTTGCACATCAGAGATATTCTACAGAATACGAAGTCGGGTATAGAGAACAATATTACATTCATGGATATGCTGTTGGATCTCTACACGCGCAATATCATCGATTATAAACTGTTGACGCCCAGTGCCATTTTTTACATGAAAAATGGTCGTCTCGGTAGCGTATTCTCGTCTTATTATTTTCGTGCATCGATAATGAACCCTTATCTCGTCTATTCACTTAACAAGTCGGTCTTACACGGGACGAAAATCTTCACACCTACTTTGGGATGGACATCTTACTGTTACGGTTTTCTCGTTTGTCCAGAGGTTGTAGAGTACGTGGGTACGGACGTCATTCCTTCCGTCTGTCAAAAAACGCGCAAATTCGCCACCGCGTTTTTCCCAGAGAAGAAAAACGATATATACTGCGTTCCTTCCGAGGACCTATTTCGTAAAAAGGAATTCTTGGATAAATACCGCAGCCATTTCGATGTCGTTTTTTTCAGTCCTCCTTATTATAAACTAGAATTATACGATGGAGGAAAACAAAGTACGGAGAAATACCGCACATACGAAGAATGGCTGGAGAAATACTGGGAAAAAACGATAGAATTGTGTCATCATGTTCTCCAACCTGGCGGAAAACTTTGTTATATTTTATCCGGATATGGATCAGAAAACACGAAAGAACAGTATGATTTGGTTTCTGATATGAATAACATAACCAAGAAATATTTTCTGTTGAAAAACATTCAACCCATGTATAATAAGAATGTTAACAATACAAAACATAAGGAACCCGCGGAAAAAATCATGCTGTTTGTCAAAAAATAGACTGGAACGATCTATACCGATGGTGTAATTATTGTACAAAACAAACAATATAAAGTGGTTCCATGATATTGTCTAAAGTAATGTTTTTCGGGCATAATATTCAACTAAACGGCATAGCAAATATTAGTCCTTTACGATTTCAAACCGAATTTCCAGTTGCACGTAAAACTTGGTTCATAACTTTTGGAGCAGGAGGACAAAATTATTATGATGCGGTCAATCGGCTAACCAGAGAAGTACGGGATATAAATTTATTCGACCACATTATTGGATATACCGACGTAGATTTGAGAAATGATCCAGAATTCTGGGATAAACACGCCGAAGGATTATATGATCAAGAATGGTCGAAACGCGGATACGGATACTGGATATGGAAACCCTACCTGATTTCAAAAACATTGAAATTGATGAATGACGGAGATATTCTGTTATACACTGACGCTGGATGCACCATAAATCCATACATGAATAAATATGAAGGTATGATGAAATTAATAGATAATTGTATAAAAAACGACATTATTTTTACATCCACACAAAATGTAGAACGAAAATGGAATAAAATGGCTCTAATAAGACACTTAAATGTGGAAGAAGACATGTTACGTTCTAGTCAACATCAAGCCACCACCATGTTCGTGAAAAAAACGGAACTCAACACTCGGTTTATAGATGAA
>Ga0114962_10001679_pt1 | contig 18971 bp, 13 predicted proteins | sample C_130820_MF_Meta_FD_87017 | JGI IMG/M metagenome (GOLD analysis project Ga0114962, IMG submission 87017) | Freshwater microbial communities from Lake Croche, Canada to study carbon cycling - C_130820_MF_MetaG | ecosystem: Environmental > Aquatic > Freshwater > Lake | place: Lake Croche, Canada...
AAAGCTACATTCACCCCGTCACCATTCTCTCGACTCTCCCCTCCGCCGGTGTGGGAGCTTTGTTGGCCCTCTCAGTTAGCGGCCATGATCTATCGATTATCGCGTTGATTGGCATTGTGCTGTTGATGGGCATTGTTAAAAAGAACGCAATCATGATGATCGATTTCGCAATCGCCGCCGAACGGCAAGAAGGTCACACGGCGCGTGATGCGATTGTTGCAGCGTGTCGTTTGCGCTTCCGGCCCATTATGATGACAACCTTGGCGGCCCTGTTTGGAGCCGTCCCGTTGGCCTTTGCCCATGGTGCGGGGTCAGAACTGCGAATTCCGCTCGGCGTAACCATTATCGGCGGTCTATTGATCAGCCAGATTTTAACGCTCTACACGACGCCGGTGATCTTCTTGGCGCTTGAACGGCTCCGCAGCCCAAGGAGCGCGATGCCATGATCAGCTTCAGCGGGCTCTTCATTCGGAGGCCGGTAGCGAGTTCGCTGATCGCACTCGGACTTTTATTTGCAGGCGCCTTGGGCTTTATCGCCTTACCGGTAGCAAGCTTACCCTCGGTCGATTTACCGACGCTCCGCGTTACCGCAACCCAACCGGGTGCTGATCCTGAAACCATGGCAACAACGATTGCCGCGCCGCTTGAGCGGCAATTGGGTTCGATCGCCGGCGTTACCGAAATCACATCAACCAGCTCATTGGGCGCGACCGCGATTGCCGTCCAATTCGACATTAACCGTCCGGTTGATAAAGCCGCGCGCGACGTACAGGCGGCGATTAATGCGGCGGCAAATGATTTACCCTCCGATCTGCCGTCGTTACCCATCGTCCGCAAGCTTAACCCGGCGGCGTTCCCCGTTCTGGTTTTAGCCCTTACCTCCGATACAATCACGAATAGCGACCTCTATGACATCGCCGACACGGTGATCGCGCAACGGCTCAGCCAAGTGCCGGGAGTGGCAGAAGTCAGCGTGAACGGTGCCGAACAACCCGCGATGCGGATCAGCATCGATACCAACCGATTAGCCGCCATTGGTGTCGGCATCGACGCCGTACGCACGGCAATCGTCAATGCCAATGCTTTGGGACCGTTAGGGGCGTTTGAAGGCTCTATCCGTACCGAAATGTTAGCCACCAATGCCCAGCTTGAAACGGTCGATGATTACAAAAGCATCGTCGTGGCCATCCACAACGGCTCGGCGATCCGATTGGGCGATGTCGCCGACATTCAAAAAGGTGTCCGCAATATTCGTGCGGCAGGTTGGTTTAACGGCAAGCCTTCCGTGATTTTACAAATCACGAAACAGCCCAATGCCAATGTCATTGAAACAGTCGATGCGGTCAAAGCGCTGCTTCCCGAACTGGGGCGCTGGATACCGGCAGGTGTAAAGATAGAAACGCTGACAGACCGGACGGAATCAATCCGAAGCTCCATCCGCGATTTGATGAAAACCCTGCTGATTGCCATCGGTTTGGTCATGGTTGTGGTTTTTGTCTTTTTGCGAAGCACCGCCCAGACCATCGCTGTCGGCGTGACCGTTCCACTTTCCATCGCGGGCAGTTTTGCTGCCATGTGGCTGGCAGGCTTTACACTCGACACGCTATCGTTGATGGCGATTACCATTGCCGTCGGATTCGTTGTTGATGACGCGATTGTGGTGGTTGAAAACGTGCATCGCCACGTCGAGGCGGGCGAAAGCCCGATGACGGCCGCCTTGAAGGGCGCGCAGGAGCTTGGTTTTACAGTTCTCTCGATCAGCTTATCGCTTGCAGCCGCCTTTATTCCGATGATTTTCATGGAAGGCATTATCGGACGTTTGTTTCGCGAATTCGCGCTCACGATGGTTTTTGCAATTGCAGTGTCGACCTTCGTGTCGCTAACGATAGCGCCTGTCATTTGCTCAAAATTGTTGCACCGCCAAGGTGAACCAGGGCGATGGCGGCTTGACCGTTGGATCGAGCGTGGCCTTGAAGGATGCGCGACACTCTACACGCGTTCTTTGGAACCCGTTTTACGTCATCCTTGGATCACCCTCGTGGTCTTTGGCCTCGTGATTGCGGCGACGGTGGATCTCTTCATCACCATGCCCAAGGGCTTTTTCCCGCAAGACGATATAGGCTTGATTTTTGGCTCGACCGAAGCGGCACCCGATATTTCGTTTACCCGAATGAGCGCGCTTCAGCAAAAAATGAGCGATATTGTCAGCGCCGATCCGGCGGTATCCGGTGTGGCGTCGTTTATCGGCGCTTCTGGCGGTCTATCAACGGTCAATCAGGGGCGGCTGCTCGTGAGCCTCAAACCGTTTTCAGAGCGAAAAGTAACGAGCGCCGAAGTTGTTGCACGCCTCAGGCGAGCCACATCGGGGATTGCAGGTATTCGCCTGTTTATGGCCTCTGCCCAAGATTTCCGCGCTGGTGCCCGCTCGGGTAAGTCACCCTTGCAGTTCACCCTGTGGGGACAAGATCTCAAAGCGTTACAAGAATGGGGACCAAAAGCGGAAGCAGCTTTAAAATCTGCCCCCGAATTGGCTGACGTTTCAACCGACAAAGTTAGCGGTGGATTACAACTCAACATCGTGGTGGATCGCGCCCGCGCTGCCCGGGTTGGCGTCAAATTTCAAGACATCGACGCCACCTTGAACGATGCCTTCGGACAGCGCCAAATTGCGACGCTCTACACGCCGCGCAACCAATACCGAACCATTCTATCGGTGGCGAAAGACCGTCAGGCCGACCCAAGCGATCTCGCCGGCCTTTATGTACCCGGCGCGAAAGGCCTTCAGGTACCCTTGGCAACGCTTGCGCATTTTAATCGAGGGCTCGCGCCATTAGCGATCAATCATCAAGGCCAGTTTGCCTCTGTCACCATCACCTATGACATGGCCGAGGGCGTAACGCAGGACGCTGCAACGGCGGCGGTAAAAAACGCGATTCTAAGTCTGCATCTGCCTGAGACGATCAATTCAGATTTTGCCGGAGATGCCAAAGCCTTCACGACCGCGTCAAGTTCGCAAGGCTTGCTCATTTTGGCTGCCGTTTTGGCCGTCTATTTGATCCTTGGTATTTTATATGAAAGCCTCGTTCACCCGCTTACCATTCTCTCTACCTTACCCTCGGCAGCGCTCGGCGCGTTATTGGCGCTCAAGCTTTTTGGACTCGAAGTTAGTTTGATTGCGATCATCGGCATTATTTTGTTGATCGGTGTCGTGAAAAAAAACGGCATCATCCTCGTTGATTTTGCGCAGAGCACCCGTCGAGATTCGGACGCGTCCGCCTTAACCGCAATTTTCGAAGCTTGCCGCGTCCGGTTTCGCCCGATTTTGATGACAACCATGGCATCCATGCTGGGCGCGTTGCCGCTTCTGCTTGCGGTCGGCCCAGGCTCGGAACTACGACGCCCTTTGGGGGTTACGATTATCGGCGGTCTTTTTCTGTCGCAAATCCTGACGCTCTATACGACGCCGGTGATTTATATCTTAATGGACAAATTAGGCCGTAAGCAGCGCATACCAACGAGCGAGCCTGATCAGGACGAAGCCAGCCCAATCGAGGCAAGGGCGACTTCGCCGCATTCCGCGTCCTCGTGACCAGCGGCACCTGAAATGCCGATGCCGCCAATGACGACACCATTTTCAAATATCGCCAATCCACCCTCCCAAGCCATTAAACGCGGCCGGTTCGCCATACCCATGGTCATCGCGGCAGAGGAGGTCATGCGCTCGGCCAAGGCCTTTGTGGAACGACGAAGCGTAGCGGCGGTGTAGGATTTATCGAGTGCGATTTCGCCGGTAACCGGAGAAACACCGTCCATGCGCCTGAAGAGGACGGGAGAGCCGGACACATCGGCAATAGCGATGGCCACCTTCCAACCGTTCTTTTCAGCATGAGCCAACGCTGCCGTCGCTAGCTTTTCTGCAGCCGCGAGTGAAATGGTATGGATATTGATCGATTGGCTCATTCTAAGTACCCCAACTCATCTCTTATTTATCGATTGCTCGCTTCTGCATATCCCTATCTACACTATAGAACGATCAAAAATCCGGATAAAAATCAAAAATCAACACGAGACCAAGACAATTCATTTCAATGATATGGCGCCCCGTGTAGTCTGATTCAAACTCAGATTCACCAGAAGGAATGCCATTCATGTCCATTTTAATCACCGGCGCCAATCGCGGCGTAGGTTTAGCGCTTTCGGAATTAGCCGTATCCAATGGCAGATCGGTGATCGGGACCTTTCGTGGCCCCAAAAAGCCGGTCATTTCTGGTATTGATTGGCAGAACCTCGAAGTATCCGAGCCCGATAGTCACCATCAATTGGCCGCCCGTCTTGAGGGGAAGCCTCTTTCACTTCTCGTCTGCAATGCGGGCGTTTATCTCGAAAAGGGACAATCGCTCGAAACTGGTTACGCCAAACCACTCTGGGACGACACATTCGCCATCAACGTCACGGGCGTGTTTATGACAATCCAAGCCTTGCTCCCCAACATCCTGCTTGGCAAAGGCAAAATAGCGATCATTTCCTCACAGATGGGTTCCGATACCCGTGCGCCAGGGGGCAGTTATATCTATCGCGCATCGAAGGCCGCCGCGCTGAACCTCGGTCGTAACCTCGCAAGCGATCTCAAGCCGAAGGGGATAGCCGTAGGGATTTACCATCCGGGCTGGGTTCAAACCGACATGGGGGGATCAGGTGCCGATATTACGGTTGAACAATCCGCAAGCGGTCTAACCGAACGTTTTACCGCATTGGATTTGGCAACAACAGGGTGTTTTGAAACGTGGGACGGAACAACTCATCCGTTTTGAGGCCTTCTATCTGCGGCGGGAAATCAACGCCGAAATCATGGCTAGCGCTACCAATATCGCGACAATAGCCGCGAAAATGTAGATTCCAGCTGGGCCAAGATGGCTCACAAGAACAGCGCAAAAAATCGGCCCTATAATTCCGCCAACCCCGTTAAGGATCAGCGCAATACGCGCGACCTCAACGGGGTGGCGTCCGTGATCGCCCGCATGGGCGATACTCGCACCGATGGCATAGCCCGTACTGCCACTTGAGCCCCAAACCGCAGCGAGACAAGCGACCTGCCAACTCCAAGCCACAACATTAAAAAGCGTCAGCGAAGCTACTATTGTGATCAACGCCATGCCAATCAAAACCTGTCGCGCGCCAAAACGATTGGCCATGCGTCCAAAAAACGGCTGCGCAATAACGGCTCCTACCATTGTTGATAGAAGCAGTAAGGAGACCTGCTCCCGAGGTAAACCGATAGAGACCGCATAGGCTGGGCCAAACGATCCGCTCGCTCCTACCAATAGTCCCGACGCTAACGTCATAAACATCGACTCGGGCGCGTGGCGAATGATCAAACCCGCGCCAAGAAACGGATTTTCAACCGTGGGCGCCGGCGATTTGGGTTTTTCAACCCGCGCAAGAACAAGAAATCCAACAATCGCGGCAACCGCAGAAATCAGGATCGGACCGTCGGTTGTAGGGTGGATTACCAACAGGACCAATTGTGCAACGACAAAGGACCCGTAAATCACCGCACCATACCGCGCTAAAGCACGAACCTTGACCGGACCGGAGGTGACTACTCCAATCCACGCCTCCGTTGTGAGAAAAAATAGCCCAATCCCGAGGCCAATAAGCAGACGGCCAACGAGCCAAATTTCAGGATTTGGGATCAGGCCCGATAAAACACCTGCAACCAAAAGCGGGGCGGCTACAAACCCAATGCGCCGAAACGAGAGCCTTGCTAAAAGAACGGGCCCCAAGACGTAGGCTATAAACACACCAACGGAATAAAGCGCTCCGAGTGCCCCAAAGAATGCCGGAGATCGCCCGGCAGCAATGGCGTGAACCACAAAGGTCGTTGGAGCCAGACCACTTGATAGTACTAAAATTAACTCGGCAGCGAACAGGCCTCTGAGAGCTTTAAGCGTTCCGTCACCCGAATGAGAAAGCGGTGGCAAAGGGTCCACACGATCAACAGTCACTCAACTACACTTTCCATCCCGGTAACGGGATCAACTGATCACGGGCGTCATCGCGTCAAGTACGTCCTGAGAAAGATGACATTTGATGGCGTGCCCCTCACGCAGCATGCGCATAGGGGGCACGATGCTTTCACATAAATCACCAACAACATTTGACTTAAGATGACACCGCGTTTGGAACGGGCACCCGGGCGGCGGTGACATTGCCGATGGGATTTCGCCCTCAAGAACAACTTTACGTTTTTTTGCATTGGCATCCGCCAACGGGATCGCAGCGAGTAGCGCCTCGGTGTAGGGATGATAAGGCGGCTGGAAGATCTGATCCGTCGTACCCTGCTCCACAATATGGCCGAGATACATCACTATTACGCGATCCGATAAGTAGCGTACCAAAGACAAATCATGACTGATCAGTAACATCGTGGTGCGGGAACTTCGTTGGAGATTGGTCAAGAGTTCAGTGATGGCAGCTTGTACCGACACGTCCAGAGCCGACATGGGCTCATCCGCGATGATCATACGCGGACGACCGGCAAAGGCTCGCGCAACACCGATACGTTGCTTTTGCCCACCGGACAATTGGCGCGGCATACGGGTCGCAAACGCCCTCGGCAGTTTCACGAGATCAAGCAATTCGAGCATCATGGTTTCGCGCTCGCCAGTCGATGAGCCGATACCAAACCGTTCAAGCGTACGAACAATCTGCGAGCCGACCGAGTAGCTTGGATTAAGCGTATCGAACGGATTTTGAAAAATCATCTGAACGGACGAGATCAGTTTCGTCGTGCGCTTGTCGATCGGGTCTGATTGGATATAGGTCGCATCGAACGACGCTGTGCCGCCAGTCGCTATCTCTAAACCGAGCAAGACCTTGGCCAGCGTCGACTTACCGCAACCCGATTCGCCAACGATGGCAACGGTTTCGGCCTCGCGTGCGTTGAAGCTGACGTCTTCGACCGCCTTAACCGTCCGGGCCTCCCGACCGCCAAACAGTTCGCTGGCGGCAACTTGATAATGCTTTTTAAGAGAGTGTACTTCGAGAAGATTATCGCCAATCACAGTCGGCACATTTGCGGCAACACTCTTTGCCGCCATCTCCCAATCGATCGCCTCAATCCGCAGGCAACGGCTTTGGTGCGTTGGACTTCCCGCGGGCAACATGTCGATAATTGCCTGATTGCAAAGGCCATCCGTGAAATAAGAACAGCGCGGTCCAAAATTACACCCTTGCGGGCGTTCATGTGGTAAGGGCAATTGTCCCGGAATTGGCATAAGCGGGCTCGAATTGCGATTTTTACCCAAAAGCGGCATCGAGCGGAAAAGTCCCTGCGTATAAGGGTGGCGTACGGCTCCAAAAACCTCATGAATTGGACCGGATTCAACGGCCTCGCCGGAATACATCACGGTCACACGGTCGCATGTCTCCAAGATCAAGCCGAGATTATGCGAGATAAACAGCATAGACGTGCCAAAGCGCTTGCCGAGGTCTTTAACCAATTCGACAATACCAGCCTCAACCGTCACATCCAGCGCGGTCGTTGGCTCATCTAAAATCAGAAGTTTTGGATTGGCCAAAAGCGCCATCGCGATAACAATACGCTGTTGCTGACCGCCCGATAATTGGTGCGGATAAGAGCGCATCATCCGCTCGGGATCAGGCAATCGCACAGCTTTCATCATCTCAAGCGCACGATCATAGGCTTCTTGGCGGGAGACTTTCTCGTGGATAAAAAGAACTTCGGTCAGTTGCCGCTCAATTTTCATCGTCGGATTAAGCGAGGCCATCGGCTCTTGATAGACCATCGCGATTTCAGAGCCGCGCACCCGCATCAGCTCTTCTTCCGAAAGCGTCGCCATATCGCGGCCATTGAACTTGATCGTGCCCGCCGTAACCCGTCCGATGCGGGCAAGATCCCTCAAAATTGCGAGCGCCACAGTTGATTTACCACAGCCTGATTCACCGACCAGACCCATCGCCTCGCCGGGCATGATTTTGCAGGAAAAATCCATCACAGCCGGAATGTCGACTGCGCGGGTCAGGAAGGAGATGGAAAGATTGTTAATTTCAAGGATCGGTTCAACCATGGCTAAGCCTCAATCTTTCAAAGATTGCTCGCGGAGTGCATCCGCCAACAGGTTGAGACCCAACACAAACGACATCATCGCCAATGCTGGTGGCAAGGCCGGATGAACGAAGGCACGGAGCAACCGGCTCGATTCTTTGATGGCCGTTCCCCAATCCGGACTTTCAGGCGGCATGCCGAGGCCGAAATAACCCAGCGCGCCAATAAGGATCGTTGTGTAACCAATACGAAGGCAGGCATCGACGATAAGCGGGCCACGCGCATTAGGCAGTATTTCCCAAAGCATAATGAACCAAGGGCTCTCCCCGCGGGTTTGTGCGGCTTGCACGTATTCCCGTGTTTTAATTTCGAGCGTTAATCCGCGAACAATCCGGAAAATACCCGGCCCCGATGCAAGCGCAACGGCTGCAAAAATATTCAACGTACTTGGGCTAACCCGTAAGATATGAAAGGGGTCGTGATCAAAGACGAAGGTCGCAAACAGCCATCCGCCGACCAATGTGGTCAGGCCGAGCCTTATTGCTAGCGGACCAGGATGCGCGCGATAGCCCGACCAAAACAGCGTGTATAGGAGGATGATTGGAAAAAGGAAAAACACTCCGGCCAACGCGTAAGGGATCGGCGTTTCTAAAATACCCGGCGAAACCAAAAGATAGAACAGTAAGATAATCGGAAACGCCAAAATCAGGTTCGCCAAGAACGAGAGAACCGAATCAATCCGTTTGCCCAAATAACCCGCGGGAAGGCCCAGCATAATGCCGACGGAAAGCGCCAAAAGCGTGGCAAGCGGGGCTATGATCAGCACAATACGGCTGCCGAACACCATGCGGCTAAACACATCGCGCGCTAACTTATCACCCCCAAAAAGGTAAGGCTGACCCGATATTTTCTCAATCGCACCGGGAAGCGAATCTTTCATCACTGAAATTTGGCCCAAAGGATCAAACGGCGAAATACTCGCCGCAAAAATCGCCGTAAACAACCAAAACGCTAGGATAAGGACACCGGCAAAGCCGGTGCCCGTTTCGATAACATAACCATAAAGCCCCAGTTTGCGCTTAAACCCGAGACTCAGGGAAAACAGGACAACCAGCGATATCCAGACGGGCGTAAATTGCACCATCACGCGAACAAAAATGTCAAAGGGAGAAAGAAATGCCATCGGCCGCGCTCCTATTGAACCCGGATCCGCGGATTGAGATACGCATATCCCACATCCGAAATCAGTTGCGTCGCAAGAACAAGGATCACAGATACCAGCGAACATGCCAGCATCAGATCAATATCATTGTTACCTGCCGCCTCCACGAGTGCAAGGCCGAACCCTTGGTAGCGGAACATCACTTCAACAATCACGACGCCCGTCAACAACCAAGGGAAAAGAAGCATGATCACGGTAAAAGGAGCAATTAGCGCGTTACGTAGCGCGTGTTTGATAACAACAGCATAGAAGCCTAACCCTTTCAAACGTGCGGTGCGGATATATTGTGCCGTCATCACTTCGGCCATTGAGGCGCGCGTCATCCGCGATATATATCCCATGCCGTAAATGGCCGGTGTAATGACGGGCAAGGTGAAATTGTAAAAGGTTATGCCATCACCTGTTGCCGATGCGGCCGATCCATTCAACCAACCGAGCCAAGTTCCAAAAATAATCGTCAAAACCACCCCCGAGACATATTCCGGCGTCGAGGTTGTCACGATCGAAAGCACTGACAAAACGCGATCAAGTTTAGAGCCCTCTCGCATACCCGATAAGATGCCAAGGAATAACGCGACGGGCACCATGGTCGCCATAACCCAGAACATCAATAATCCGGTGGCGCGTAAGGCTGGCCCGAGTTTCTCAGCAACCTTGGTTTTAAACTTGGTTGAGCAGCCGAAATCACCTTCCATCACACCGGCAAACACGGCAACATTAGGCTCATCGCAATAACTGAACCGCGACACAGCCTTGCCGCTTTCTGGATCAATATTTGGTTGTTTCGGCCAAACCCCTATCCAGGCGGCGTAGCGCTCCAAGAACGGGCGGCGATAGCCGTTCTTCGTGAGCCAGCTCTCTATATGCTCGTCGGAAGCGTGCATCTCGGTCTGGCTAATCGCCAGCTTCCGCAAATTAGGCTCCAGATTGACCAGGTAAAACACGACAAAGGTGAGACAAATCATGGTCAGAGCCATGACCCCTAAACGGCGGGTGAGAAAATTCAGCATCGCCTAACCTTCGAAAATGAAGACAGTAAAATCGATTGTGTAAAAAAAAGAGAGAGCCCGCAAGGGCTCTCTCTCCTATCCTTCATTTTTTGATCAAACGTCCAACCAAACGTCTTCGAAATTGGTCTCGAACGTTTGGTGCATGCCGTAATTCTGTACGGCCTTGACCGAGTGGTTATAGAGGGAGAGCCAGTAGGGCTGGATCAACGTACCGGAATCCTGAAGGATCTTTTCAACATCCTTCATAATAGCCTTACGCGCTGCAACGTCAGGAACCGTCAATGCCTTGTTGAGCTTGTCGTCGAACTCCTTGTTCGAGAATGCTGACTCGTTCCAAGCTTCGCCCGAGCGATAGGCCAACGCCAGAACCTGAACGCCAAGCGGACGCATATTCCAGTTCGTGATCGACATCGGATATTTCGTCCAATCGTTCCAGAAGGTCGAGCCTGGAAGAACGGTACGCTTTACCTTGAAGCCAGCTTCACGCATCTGCGCTGCAATCGCATCGCCCGCATTTTTGTACTGCTCTTCGTCAACCGTGATCAACTCATGCTCGAAATCGGCTTTACCTGCTTCGGTCATCAGTTTCTTCGCACCGGCCATGTCGCGCGCCTTCTTAGGCAGTTCGGCATATTCTGGGTGGATTGGGGCAACATGGTGGTTTTCGGCAACGGTGCCGAGGCCACCAACGCCCAACGCCAAGATCACGGCATTATCGACCGACATCTGAACGGCCTGACGAACGCGAACGTCATCATAAGGCTTCTGGCTGTTGTTCATGCGGCAAACAATGGTCGAAGCGGTCTTGACTTCGGACTTGACCAAACCGGCCTTATCCATAATCGCAACATAGCCTGCATCGGTATTATAGTTGCAGTGCAGTTCTTTGGCTTCGAAAGCACTCACCATGGCCGAGATGTCGGTGCCGTAATCGATGAATTCAACGCCATCGAGATAGGCTTCGCCTCCCCACCACTTGCCATTCGTACGGCGCTTCAACACAGCCTTCGAGCCTACAGCGTAGGAAACGAGTTCGAACGCGCCCGTGCCGATTGGCTTCTTGACGATATCCTTGCCGTCTTTCTCGAAATTACGATGCACAACGAGCGCGGGATAGTCGGCGAGACCCGGAATGATCGTGATGTCGGGCTTTGGAAGCTTCAGCTTCACCGTGTAATCATCAACCTTCGTGATCGCGCCGGCAAGCGCCTTCTTTGTGGCAGGATCAACCAAGGTGGCGAGACGCCCAGCCATCGAGTTGCCTTCTGCGCCCTTATCGCACCAGCGATTGAGGTTGAACATAACGTCTTCGGCGTCGAATTTGTCGCCGTTGTTCCAGGTCACACCCTTGCGGACATGGAGCGTGTATTCGGTTGCGTCCGCGTTCACATCCCAGCTCTCGAGCAACATGCCTTTGAAGGTGAAGTCACGGGTATATTTCACGAGCGGCTCAAGGAATTGGCGGGTAACGTTCGCCATTTCAGACCAGTCATAGGTGCGTGGATCTTTTTGATCCTTAACAAACATACCGACCTTGATTACGCCGCCCTTTTTAGGCGTTGCAGCTTGTGCCGGCGTCGGAACAGCCATGCCGAGCATGCCGTATGCAGTCGCGGTTGTTGCTCCGAATACGCTGGCAAGCGCCAGAAATTCACGACGATCAACACCACCCGACTTGGCTTCCTTTGCCATGTCGACGATCGATTTTGGCATCGCTTTGCCATCTTTGGTAAAAAACTTCATCTTAGTTCCCCCATCTGGTTTTAAAACCGTTCCGATTGTTCAGACCCCCCGCTTTTCGCGGATCAATTCCGAAACTCGCTCACTATCGGTATCGTCAGCTTAGAACCTATCATCCGCATTTCAACCGATAGGTCCATCTAAAAATGTTATTGGTGCTGATCAGCGTTTGTTAGCGCCTCCTTATCCGGGATGGACGACCTCCCAGGGTTTGACCCACTCACCCTCGACCCGAAGATCAATTCCGGCATCATCTTCAATGATTTTACAGACTGTCATCTCACCGGCACCCATCCCATAACGCTCGCCAGCCTCTTTGAACCGGTCATGCGTCGCCCGTGTCAGTTCATTTCGCGTCCCCACGTCATCCATCAATTCTTTGATCAAGCCTAGGTCTTTCAGGCAAAGGGCAATGGGGAAAGATGGGTCATAATGGCCCGCAAATATAGAAGGCACGTCATGGCTAAGAACAAAGCTATCGGCGGCACCGCCCTTCATCACCTCCCACCACACAGCGGGGTCAAGGCCAGCAAGTTTTGCGGTTACCATCGCCTCACCAATAGCGGCAGCATGAATCTTCCAAAGTTGGTTATTAACGAGCTTAGCGACATAGCCATTGCCATATTCGCCTACCTTACGGAGTTGTCCCATTGCCTCAATGATCGGCCTGACCACCTCAATGTCTGCGTCTAAGCCCCCGACGAACATCGGCATATCACCGCGAATCGCAGCATCTACCGAACCCGTCACCGGCGCATCGACCGGATGACCACCCTTCGCAACGAACTCTTTTGCCAGTTCTCGCATCCCTTTGGGACTACTGGTCGTCATGTCGATCCAGTATTTGCCGTTACAATGCGTGGACAGAAATCCGTCGAAGCCACGAACAACCTGTTCAACCTCTTTAGGCCCGAACACCATCGTCACGACTACATCGCAGCGGTTCAGCACGTCAGCCGGGTTCGCCCCCGCCTGCGCGCCCTTATCAATCAAAGGCGCGAACGCTTCGGGCCGCACGTCATAAACGACCATATCGTAACCCGCCCGCAAAATATTGAGCGCCGCGTTACGTCCCATCATACCCAAACCGATAAACCCGACGATCATTGTATTGGTTTCCATTCCTCAATGGAGAGAAAGACTCGGCTACCCTCGGCACTTTGACAAGCAAATTGTCCTTATGCGCAGAATAAGGCATTCTAATAGGATGGACATCGAAGTAAGACTGCTTAGAAGTTTTGTTGCCATCTATGAACGCGGGTCGCTATCGCGCGCCGCCGACAGACTCGCCTGTACACAGGCGGCCATGAGCATGCGGCTAAAAATGCTCGAATCCGAGATCGGCGGCTTATTGTTTGTTCGTCAGCATCATCGGCTGGAACCAACCTCGAAAGGCAGCGAACTCTATGCCAAAGCGCTTGGCGTGCTCGCTGCGTATGACGAAATGATCTCGACTACCCGAAGCGAACGTCCCCGCCAAAAGGTACGCGTGGGTGTGCCGGATGATTACGCGCTCAGTCTTTTCTCCCGTGTAATGGCCAGCATGCGCAACGATATAGGCGACTTGGAAATCGAACTGGTAACCGATCTCAGCGCGAACTTGGTGGCCGCCCTTCAGCGGCAGGATGTTGATCTGGCTCTAGTAACGCTCGCCTCACGGCCTTCGTTGGCCCGCATCAGCACCGAGGCACGGCTGAACTGGGTGTATTCGCAAGGCTTTAATCCATCGGACGAGGGTACAATTAATATCGCGGCCTATCCCGAAGGCTGCGTTTTCCGCCGCACCGTGATTGCAGCCCTTGAAACAACCCACCGCAGTTGGCGCGTGGCGGTACAAAGCCGGAGCCATGCCGGCATTATGACGGCTGTTCGCGCCGGCATTGCGGTAACCTCCATGGCGGCTGGCACCACTCCCGAGGGCCTTATTGAAGTAGCGCACACCGGTATTCTGCCTGCCCTCGATACCGTGCCAATTTACCTGATAAGCCAAGGCGATCGTGCGACTCCGGCCGCGCGCCGCATCGAGGATAAAATTATCAACGAGCTTGAAAGCGTGTTCGCCTGAATTAAGCTTCTTGCCGATTCATGCTATCGTGGTAGGCAATATTGAGCGAACGTCCTAAAGCCTGACCCAAGCTCAGGCCATGTGTAGTTTTCAGGTAATTCTGAAAATCATAAATCGTAACGCCGGGGCAAATCTCGAATTCGAACAAAACCGATTTGCCCGCTCCATCAATACGCACATCGATCGAGAAATAATCTCGAAGTCCCAAAAGACGGGTGAGCCGCTCCGCGACGCTCTCGATCTGGTGCACGGCTTTAATCGAGCGTGTATCCGTTGCCTTCCGCAAATTGATCATTTTAGGAACAAAAGCCGCCTCACGGCTTTCGCCGAATCCGCCTTTGGTGCCTTGGGTGTCGCGCGCACCAGATAGGGTTTCATTATCCTTCATGGTCATGAAATCGCCGCCGGTTTCGCTTCTGGGATCTTTTGCAAGTTGTTCGATGCCGAGTTGGGCCTTATACCCTTTTCCCGTGTCCATAAAGCTGATGCGGACATCATCGCCGGATATAAAGGGTTGGATCAAGGCACGATCGCGGTAGCGGTCCCATAGGCGCTGAGCTCGGTCCAGCGCCTCGTCTAACGTTGTGCATCGGCTGTCGCCAAAAATACCAATTTTTGCACCGAGTGTGTTGGGCTTAACGAAATATGGGCCCGAGACGCTGGTCCAATTACCCAGAGTTGCCAGTTCGGTCCGTCCGTGGATGAGCTTCGTAGGGGCGATCGGAATTCCCGCGCTTGAGGCCAGTGCTAGGCTTGCGAATTTGTCTTGGCAGAGGTGTTGAACGGTTGCGGGTGAGCCGTAGCGGGCGAAACCGGCGAGACGGGATAGGGCGGAAACCGATGATCCGCGGTAAAATCGAATACCATCAGTGATGGTCCAAATGATCGTTGTTTCTCGTTGTGGCAGTAAATTTGGTAAACGGGTTATAAGATTATCGAGCTCTATGAAGTCAACAGTAAGCCCTTCAGCGTTTAAAGCTGTGGTTATTTCGTCAAAAAAATCCGGCAAATCGGTGGCTTGGCCGAGATAAACACCGATTTCCGCGGCCAATTCTGGTGAATAGCCATATTTAACAAGCCTTGCACGCGCAGCTGCTTCAGTTTCATAGACAATAACGACATGCGACAAGTTCATGGGCAGGCCTCACTCATGCTAAGTTTTCCCAAGCTGACCGGAATTGCATGATTGTACAAGACCCCGCATGATGTCCCAAAAGGGGACATTTGAGATGGATAAGGATTGGTTTGAGGTAACACAGCACCCCAATCGGATATTTCAGCTGAGCGAACCAGCACTTGGTCCACTCTATGGTTCGCATAGTTGGCTGGTGGTAGGGGACAAACACGCGCTTTTGATCGATACCGGCGTCGGCATCGCCCCGATCGCGCCTGTCGTTCGAGCGCTCACCGAGCGTCCGATCATCTGTCTGTTGAGCCACAGCCATTACGACCATATCGGCGGGGCTTATGAATTTACCGACCGCAGGATGCACGAGGCCGAAGCGGATATCATGGCAAACCCGACACCGGAGCTGACGTTCTGGGGTGGATGGCTCAAAGCAGACAGCCTTAGTCGCCTCCCTTACCCCGGTTATGATTTCAGCACCTACGAGATTAAATCTGCCTCGCCGACAATCTTGGTAAAAGACGGCGACGAGCTGGATCTCGGCGGGCGTTATCTCAGGATTTTACACACGCCCGGTCATTCCCCCGGCTTACTCAGTGTGTTTGAACCCGAGAACGGAACACTTTTTTCGACCGATGCACTTTATAATGGCGAAATGTTTTTTAAGCTGCGCGGTTCCAACGTCGAAGATGCAAGGGAAAGCCTAAAGAAGCTTCTGGCTTTACATCCGGGGACGGTACACCCCGGTCATTTTGCCAGTATGGATGCCGAAACATTTCAACGCGTCGGGCACCATCAATTAAATTCTTTATAATTCAGTCGCCTACCGACCCCTAACGGACACCGCTTCCCAAATCCCCTGAATTAGGCTTTGATGTTCGATATCGGACGGCGGCGGGGGGTTTTCATGGGTGAAACAATCATTCTCAGCGTCAAAAAAGCGCGCTCGTTGATTTTCGATGCCCTTACAGGGGCGGGAACATCCAAAAAAAATGCGACCTATTTTACCGAAGCCATTCTCGATACCGAGCTTTCCGGCCTTGAAGGTCACGGTTTTTACTGGTTGCAATATTATTGTCTGCATCTGCGCAGCGGTAAGATCGACGGGCGCGCCAAGCCGAAGCTTCGCACCCTTTCACCAACGGCGATTATGGTGGACGCCAACCGCGGCTTTGCCCATCCTGCCATTGAAAAAGGCTTCCGGAAGCTCATTCCAGCGGCCAAAAAACACGGCATCGCAGCGCTAGGCGTCTCGCATTCCTATAATGCCGCGACCCTCGGTTTTCATACCGGCTATCTGGCACGCGAAGGCTTATTGGCCTTCGGCTTTACGAATTCGATCGCGGCCATAGCGCCCTTTGGCGGTAAGACGCCAATTATTGGTACCAATCCGATGTCGTTTGCAGTTCCCGGTAAAGCGGGGAAAATCCGTTTCCTGATCGATCAATCCTCCTCGCATATCGCTTGGACGGCGGTAAAGCGCGCCGCGGAAGAAGGCCACGAAATCCCGCTCGGTTGGGCGCTTGACCCCGATGGCAAGCCAACAACCGATCCGATCCTGGGGCTCGCTGGTTCGATGGCCCCGTCCGGTGGCCAAAAAGGCTTTGGTCAGGGTCTGATTGTCGAAGTCATGTGTGCCGCATTGACCGGCAGTTCGCTTGGCACGGCAATGGGTTCGTTTACGGCGGCGGACGATCAACCGATCGACAATGCCCAGTTTTTTATCGCGATTTCACCCGAAAAATTCTCGGGCCGTCCGTTCCACGCCATCGTTGACGGGTTAGTCGACAATATTTTGAGCCAAGAAGGCACGCGGCTCCCCAATGCGCGGCGCGAGGCCAACCAACGGCGGCTCAAAAAATCAGGCCTGCCTATTGATCTTGAACTGCTTGATACCCTCAAATCCTACACATAAGGGAGAGGGTTCTAACGCCATTACTTGACGTGAGATCTCATCCCGTTTGCATAAATAAAATTTATGCAAATTATAAAACATTTGTTGGATTACATACAAATTAAAGCGTTGCACTATCAGAACGGTAAATCTGATCGACATCGAGGCGACAATGAGTGAGCAAAAGACTGGCAACGCGTTCAAATCCCTCTTCACGCCCCTAAAGCTCCGTCACAAGACGCTTCGTAACCGGATCGTTTTTGGCTCGCACACCGCCAATATGGCCGAAAATGGCCTGCCCGGCGAACGCCATCGCGGCTATTATGAGGAACGCGCCCGTGGTGGCGCGGCGATGATTGTCGTCGAACCCGTGCCGGTGCATGCCACCGCCGTTCTCACGCGGGGTAATTTTCGGCATGGGTCGGACGAGATCATTCCGCATTTCCGTAAAATTACGGATGCGGTTCATGACCACGGAGCCGTTATCTGCCATCAGCTTTACCATGTCGGCCAACATGGCGACTTTGATAATTCCTATGCGCCAAGCTGGTCGCCTTCGGGACTGCCCTCGTTCCACGATTCGGATGGTAGCCATGCCATGACCGAGCGCGAGATCGAGGAAATCATCGAAAGCTATGTGCAAGCGGCCCGCCGCGCGCAAGAAAGCGGCTTTGACGGCATCGAACTCTTCGCCGCCTATAATGCGCTGATTGATCAGTTTTGGCTGCCGTTTAACAACCGCCGGACGGATCAATGGGGCGGTTCGTTTGAAAACCGGATGCGGTTTTCCCGCACATTAATGGAGCGTATCCGTCGACAAGTCGGCGATGATTTTATCATCGGGCTCGCCGTAAATATGGACCCATCCACTAAGGTCTCGCAAAGCATCGAACAGTTGCAGGAAATCGTCGGTTATCACGATAAGCGACAACTGATGGATTATGTAACCTGCGGCACCGGCGGCTATTTTAATTTCGGCGATATTATCCCGAACGTATTTTCCGCCGATAAACTCGGTGCCCCGCACGCGGAAGCGCTGAAACACGTCGTAAGCTTTGCCAAAGTACAATGCGAAAGCCATATCAGAACGCCCGAAAATGCGGATTATGTGATCAGCTCGGGACAAGCCGACACGGTATCCATCGTGCGCGGGCAAATTGCCGATCCGCATCTGGCCAATAAGGCCAAAGAAGGGCGCTCGGAGGATGTCCGGCCTTGCCTTTCATGTAATCAAATGTGCTGGGGACGGCGGTATCGCGACTATTGGATATCATGCCTCATCAACCCGAGTGCCGGACGCGAATTTGAATGGGGCGGCGACCGGTTTGAAAGGGCAAAAAAGCCCAAATCCGTCCTCGTCATTGGCGGCGGCGTGGCAGGCCTAGAATGTGCAAGGGTCGCGGCAGAGCGCGGTCATAAAGTGCGCCTTGTAGAAGCGGGGCCAAAGCTGGGCGGACAATTCCGCCTTGCCGGTAACCAACCAAGGCGCGGACAAATCCTCGATTACATCGACTGGCTCGAACGACAGTTGATGCAATTGCAGGTACAAATTGACCGTAACACCTATATCGAAGCCGACGAGGTTGCTGCCTTCGGCGCGGACGAAGTGATCGCCGCCACCGGCTCAAACCCAGATGGCAATGGGTTTCAACGCGCGATGCCAGAGTTTGACGTTCTACCCGGGATTGAAAACGGCAATGTCACCTCCGCCGAAGAGGTGATGGCGAAAGCCGCACGGGTGGGTAAAACCGTTCTGCTTCTCGATGAAACCGCCAATTGGAAGGGCTCCGGCACCGCGTTATATCTCGCTCAAACCGGCCACAAAGTGATTCTTGTTACCCAAGCC
>Ga0114962_10001682_pt1 | contig 18944 bp, 13 predicted proteins | sample C_130820_MF_Meta_FD_87017 | JGI IMG/M metagenome (GOLD analysis project Ga0114962, IMG submission 87017) | Freshwater microbial communities from Lake Croche, Canada to study carbon cycling - C_130820_MF_MetaG | ecosystem: Environmental > Aquatic > Freshwater > Lake | place: Lake Croche, Canada...
GCTAAATGTTCCACTCAACTGACCGGCGCCGCCATCGATCAAGCGCCGGTTATTTCCCGTCACCACGCTCGAATTGCCCACAATCTTGATCGATGATCCCGACTCCAAGGTCACGGCTCCCGTCGACGTCAATGTCCGCATCGAGTTGCCTCCGATAAAGTCCATGATCAACTTCACCCCGCCGCCAATCGTTAAACTGTTCGATGAGATCGTGCTGGATGCACCTCGCAGCAACAGGCTTGAGCCGCCCGGATCCGCGTACCCAGCGCCGATCTTTAGAGCGCCACCAACGTTGATATTACCCCATGTGTAGATGCCATCGATCTTCGCTCCACTCGCCCCGATCACTAAGTCGCCCGTCGTCGTAATATTGCCTCCATTCCCGTAGAAGTAGTTCGAATATCCTGTGCCTCCCCCGGTGTTGTTGGCCGCCCCAATCGTCAGGGATGTAGCACTCAAACTTCCCGGGGAAATCATGTTCAACGCTCCGTTGCTACTGGCATTTCCCACCACCACGTTCCCAACCGGCCCCACCGCCGTCGTCACCTGAACTCCACCGTTCAGCAACACATCGTCACCAGATCCCGGCAAGACATCCCCGCTCCAGTTTGCAACCGTGGACCATTTCTGATCGGCTGCCCCACCCGCGTCCCAAGAAACCACACGAGTGGAAACCACCAGCCAGACATCTCCATCAGTGCTGTTATAGACCAAACTGGGAACTACGTTGGATGAGAACCCTTCAAAGGTCACATTGCTAAATGTTCCACTCAACTGACCGGCGCCGCCATCGATCAAGCGCCGGTTATTTCCCGTCACCACGCTCGAATTGCCCACAATCTTGATCGACGATCCCGACTCCAAGGTCACGGCTCCGGCCGACGTCAAGGTCCGCATCGAGTTGCCTCCGATAAAGTCCATGATCAACTTCACCCCGCCGCCAATCGTTAGACTGTTCGATGAGATCGTGCTGGATGCGCCTCGTAACAATAAGCTTGAGCCGCCCGGATCCGCGTACCCAGCGCCGATCTTCAGGGCGCCACCGACGGTGATATTACCCCATGTGTAGATTCCATCGATTTTGGCGCCACTCGCCCCGATCACCAAGTCGCCCGTCGTCGTAATGGCTCCACCATCTCCGCGGAAATAATTCGGGTACCCGGTGCCACCTCCGGCATTGTTTGCTTCGCCGATCTTGATGGATGCCGCGCTCAGGCTCCCAGGGGAAACCAAGTTTAGTGCACCGTTACCGGCCGCATTGCCGACCACCACATTGCCAACCGGCCCCACGGCACTGGTGACATAGACGCCGCCGTTCGCCAACACGTTGTCGGAAGCACCCGGCAACCCATCTCCGCTCCAGTTTGCCGCCGTAGACCAAGCCGCATCAGCACCACCGCCGCCATCCCAAGCAAGGGTCATGGCAAGCTCTGAAATTTCGACATAGGCAAGATAAGCTTCCGGAGCTTCAGAAAAACCTACCTGAGGCGCTTCTTGCGCGGTTCCCACATTCGTCATCGGCCAGCGGGAAATGTTCCTGCTGCGATGTGGGAAAATCTGCAGCCGATTCAAGGTTCCGATCGCACACTGGACTCCCGGTTGGGGCAGAGCGTAATATCCAGGATTCGAAACCAGCTCGCTGGTGGATATCCCTGGCCACTGGGATTGAGTCATTCGAATCCAGCCAGCAAATTTTCTGCTAGAGTCAGGGGAAACATAGAATGTCAAAGAACCATCCTTCATTCCTGTTAGGGTCACAGGGAATCTTCCCTCTCCACTGGTCCGATACGAGAGACCGCGAACGCAGGCAAATGAATCCACCCCAGTCCGAAGCGCGATGGCCGAATCCGATCCGGAACTGCTGTTCGGAAGAATGCTCAGGAGCGCCAGATCACGCGGGCAGGTGGTCACCACATTCCCGGAGGCGGTGACCCCAGTGAACTGAGGATAGTCCACCCCCTCGATCGTCCGGAGCAGGGTGCCCGAAGTCGTCAGGATGGAGGTCGTTGAGGAATTTCCTTGGTCGTTGTTGTTGGCCTCGGACAACTGAATCAACTGGTCCGGACTCCCCGGCACCAATGCCAAGCCGCGGAGGCGGCGACCCTCAAGAAGTTGGGTCTTGGTGGTTGTCCCTGCGGCCATTTTCCAGAGCTTGCCCGACAAGGTCGGAGTGCCGTCTGCCGTGGTGCTACCGTATTCGTTGAAATAAAGATTGCCTGAAGCATCTGAAACCACCGCTTGCGGTGCATAAAGTCCAGTCACCAACATGGTCGATGCACCGGTCGCCGGAGTGATCCTGAGAATGGCTCCTCCTTGGCCCTGGGCCAATGCCTCCACGGCTAACAAAAGGGTGCCCGAACTCTCGATAAAAAGCTGCCTCGGCCTCGTCAAGCCACCCACCACTTGCACAGGATCTCCCCAAGTGGTCCCGCTCTTGGTCATGACGAAGATCTTGGCGGTTCCGTAATTGCTGTCATATTCACGCGCGAAGTACATTTTATTTCCCTTCACCGCTAAGGAATAAATCCCCACCAAGTTGGATTTCAGCGTGGTGGAAACTCCACCCGAAACCCGAGTGATGGTTCCGGCGGAATAATCGGAATAATAGATATCTTCCCCGTCCGCCCCACTTCCAAACGAGTAACCCGCTGCGCCGAGGGGCGCGACACGACTGTACCCGCTTAACCGAGAAGTTCCGGCATCCACCACGGGCGCACTCGAAGCCGATTCAACCACCAACTGGATTTTTTTGCCCGAATACGCGATCCGAGGAACAACCGACGAGGGGAATCCCGAAAAGTCCACCTGCGAGAAAGTCCCGACAATCGAGTCGGCCTGGATCAAGTCGTAGGTGGTGGGAGTGATGGCGGCTGGGTTCTGTGATGTGTTTTTGATGGCGAGCTTAGCCCCCGAGATCATCGAAGCCTGTCCGGTGACATGCATGAATTTCAACGAAGCGCCGCCGATGAAGTCGAAGACAAGTTTCCCCGCGTCGCCCACTTCGAGGTCGTGCATCGCAATCGTGCCGCCTCCGCCCCTTAACTCAAAAACCGATGCGCCTGAGCTTTGATAGGAACCCAAACGCAGGGTTCCTCCCACGCTGACCGATCCACTAGAAAAAGACGCCTCAACCTTACCGCCATTCGCGCCGAGGATCATGTCGCCCACCGTGGTCAAGCTTCCGGCGGCATGAGAATAGTAATTTGGGTAGCCGATCCCTCCTGGGTAGTTGGCACCCCCACCCGCATTATTCGCGGCACCAACAACCAAGGAAACACCTGCACGGCTGAGGGTCAGTGATCCAGCCTCGTCCCACAGATTTAACCCGTAGTTCGCCTGTGTGGTTCCTATTTCGAGATAACCAATTTCTACCGCAGACGTGACCTGCACGAATGCCAGCAATCTTCCAAATGACGTCGCATCGGGATAGAAGGGATTCCAGTTCTGCGACGTCGACCACAATCCATCGCCATCATAATTATCAAATTCCGTGATCGCATTGGTTACCACCAAATTCACATCCCCGTTGGCGGCGTCATACTGAATTTCCGCAGACATGTAGGTGGGCAGACCCGAAACGTTCGTGGCACCAAAGGTTCCGGAGATGGATCCTCCATTGACCAAGTTATATGTCCCAGCTTGGAGAGCGGCGGCGTTACTAACGATCAAGGTCGAACCGGTGCTGAGGCTGACCTGATTCGCGACGGAAATCGCGAGTACTCCTGCGCCGCCTAGATAGTCAAAGTTCAGCGTCCCCTTGCTGCCCACTTCAAGCCCGTTCACGGCAAGAGACGAGACACCTGAACCGGCACCGTTGATTTTAAACTCGGAGCCGCCTGCCGTCTGGACACCAATTTTCAACCTGCCACCCACGCTCAGTTTGCCTTTACTGAAAAACGCTTGGCCAGAAAGCGTGCTCGTGCCGACGACCATGTCCCCCGTGGTGCTGAAATTCCCATCTTCCTGGCTGTAGTACGCCGGGTAGGGGCTTACTTGGCTGCCAGCTGCTCCCGGTCCACCGACCACTACAGAAACCCCGCTCCCATTCGACACCGTCAGGTTGCCACCCGCACGCATGTTGATGGCTCCCTCGCCCGACTGATTCCCCAAGGCCATCGACTTGATGCTGCCGACACTGGTGGAAACGATGGCGTATTTGGCCCCATTGACCACGACATCGGAGGTGGATCCCGGCACACCGCTCGGTGTCCAATTGGACGCAGTCGCCCATGCTCCGCTGGTGCTCAAGGTCGACGTGGCGGCCCATCCGGAAGGCGTGAGCATGAGAAAGATCGAGAAGGCTCGGATGAAATACCCCGTAAAATGCTTCACAGCCTTCTCTCTCGGTTTTCTCGCCAAGCTGCGATTCGCCGCCAATGCCTCAGCTCCTCCGACAGCGTTCAGTTCATGACTGAAAACTGACGGGCTGCTGAGAGTTTCATTCTGCCGTGAGGCTCCTGAAACAGGCCGCGAACCGGAGCGGATGCCGGAGAAAAAGAGGGTGATTCTCATCTTGTTGTTAAAGCGAGCGTTCGGGATGTGGGGCGGACTCGATGCGGGTCGAAAATCGCTGATTTCAATCCTGGAAGGAAGCGCTCTTCCGGCGCGACCTCAGGAAACAGCATCCCAAAGCTCCGCCAACCGCCAGCAGGGAAACCGAAGGTTCCGGCACTGCGGTTAGAACGACGTTGCCTGCATTGCTCGTGGTGTCAACGTTGACCGACCATCCAGCTGCACCGTTGCCCGCGATGATGGCATTATTGGCGATCCAGTAGTTGATATTTCCGAGGTTACTGACAGGCGCAATGAAGGCACCCGAACCGCCGAGGTTCATCTTGGCTCCGCCACCCATGTTGATGGATAAATTGTTGGCGGTCACCGTGCCGCCGGAGATGTTCATCTTTCCGTCATAACCAGAGTAGCCCAGCAGCAAGTTATTTGAGATAGTCAGGCTCCCCCCCGAGACGTCGACGACGTCGCTATGGCCCCAGATCCCCGTGATCAAACTAACGGTGGTCAAGCTTCCGCCCGTGGTAACCTGCAAGCCCGCACCAATGGACACGTATGTCTGCCCAACGGTGGCAGCTACTGGGGTGCTGATCACTGGTTTTACATTGGGTGAGCCGGGGTTGATGATGGCATCGCCCGCACCTGATGTGGATGGCAGGCCGCCCGACCAATTGGACGTTTCTGCCCAATCACTGCTGACGCTGCCGTTCCAGTAAACAGCAGCGTGGGCGGATTGGAGCACGAGTGAAAATGCGGCAACGGTGGTCACAGCAAGAGTCAGAATCTTAACATTCATATTCGGGATCATATTCTAAGGGTTTTTCAGGTTGTTTTTGCTTTGGATTGCTCGCTGACTGGCGAAGCAAGGAATCCAACATGAATCATTTCATGTTTGAATCAAGGCAAAAATTCCAACGGCCAAAAAATCCGGTTTCGGACCGTCGCCGCTATGGAAAGCCTTCACGCGGGGCGATTGGGGAAGAAAAGCCGCCGAACGAGTCAAAAATACGGCCGAATGGTTCCTGCCTGCCCATGGAATCGTGGCACTCGCCCAAGGCGGGAGTTTTATCCCATGATGCACCTGACCGTGGGAGTTTTTGAAATTTGCGACGGCAAAACGGCAAAACTTGGCGTGAGCAATATTCCACGCCACTGAAGGGCGGCTTGCTGTTTCGGCGGCCCAATCTTGCCATTTTCAATGAAATGTTTCGTATGAGGCAGAAAATTACCCCTTCGGCCTTTGCCTCCCTCCTGATGGGATACTTCTCCTAGCGAGAAATTGTGTTGAAAATTGAAACAAACAGCAGCTTATCTCTTTCGCGCATGGACAACTCCGGAAAAAAATCAGCGCCGGGCATGAAACGCTCGGTAGCGGAAAACGGACCAATGGACGTAAAACGACCTAGGCTCGTGGATGTCGCGAAGGCGGCGGGAGTCGCCACCAATACGGCTTCCATGGTGCTCAATGATCGCCCGAATTGCTGGGCATCAGAAGCAACCCGCGCTCGAGTGCTGGAAGAAGCGAAACGCCTTGGATATCGGCCTAACCGGATCGCATTGGCAGTCAAGAAGCGTAGGTTCGACACGATTGGACTGATCGTGCCTGACCTGAACAATCCATTCTTCATGAGTCTAGCAGATCAGCTCGAGCTTGCGGCAGAAGCCCGCGGCTACGACCTTATCATCGAACACAGCCGAGTCGATTTGCTTCGCGAAATGAAATGCCTGGAAAGTATCATGGACCGCCAAGTGGACGGCATCATTGCCTGCTTGATCGATCCGCCGGTTCATGCGGACTTCCTGAAAAGCCACATCAAATACGGCATCCCCATGGTGGTGGCCGGCCAGCGGGGAGCTAGGCCGCTACCCGTTGACCTAATCACCGTGGACTTCGAGGGCGGCCTCGGTCAGGCACTTTCCTATCTGCGCCGCACAGGCCACTCACGCGTAGGTTTCATCCGAGCACTCGCAGAAAATCAGGCGGATAACGGCCGACAGGAGATATTTCTCAACATTGCACGCAATCTCGGATTCAACGAAAAGGATTTATACGTGGAGCCTTCGGATCACACGATGGCCGGCGCAAAAGAAGCATTCCACCGCCTGATTGACAGCCGGAAAGGCAACCCGCCGACCGCGGTGATCGGATTGAACGACCTCTGCGGCATCGGGGCCTTGCGCGGAGCGCACGATGTCGGCTTGCAAGTGCCACGCGACCTTTCGGTCATCGGCGTGGATGACATCTCACTTTGCCCGTTACTGAATCCCAGCCTCACCTCGATCGCCCAACCGATTGATGAGATCAGCCAATACGCAGTGGAGATGCTCTTTGATCGGATCGAGGGGAAAACCAAAGAAGGTCCGCGCGAGAAGGTGCTCGCAAGCCAATTGATCCTGCGCGAAAGCACCGGACCCGCTCGCGGCAGGTGAGGTATGCCCTTCTCGGCAATTTGCATCACCCGTGATTCTTGAAGGGATCCCCGCAATGCCGCCCGGTCACCGCACCGATTGGAACCGGCGCGTCACCCGAAAAAAACCTTGCCGAGTATCCGCCTGCCCCTAACCATAAATCCATGAACCCTGCCAATCTCTTTAAACACGATACCGACACGACAAACCTAGCTCAAGGCGAGGTTCTTTTCACTCAAGGTGAACCCGGGGATTGCATGTATGTACTGCTCGAAGGCTCCGCAGATATTATCGTCAACCAAGAGGTGGTTGAACGTTCCACCAGCGGTTCCTTGCTAGGAGAAATGGCACTCATCGATAACTCACCTCGGGCAGCAACGGTAATCGCAGCTGAGCCCTGCCGCCTCGCGAAGGTCGATGAAAGGCGCTTCAATTTCATCATTCAGAACAATCCTTTCTTCGCGAAGCATGTGATGACCGTACTCGTGAACCGAGTCCGTCAAATGAGCCAGCTCCGAGGCACCCCCACCGAATCACTGCCGAACCTCATGCCGTGAAGCGGGCGGCCATGGCCTCCGTAAGCGCCTTGAAAAGTTCAGGCTGAGTCTCCACCAAGCGATTGAATCGCTCGCGACTCAGGCTAAGGCAGCTCGTATGCGCTAGCGCCTCAATTGACGCCGTGCGCGCAACAGACTTCATCAGCGCAATTTCTCCGAAATGGTCGCCATCGCTCAGAACTGCAAGCTCGACTTCACGACCATCAGGATCCTTCTTGAGAACTTTCAGATTGCCACGCACAGCGATATAAAATTTATCACCCGGCGCTCCCTCTTGAATAATCCTTACCCCCGCCTCAAAAGCCTCGGTATCAAATTGACCTGCTAGATCAGAGAGAACCTGCAACTCAAGATTCGAGAAAATAGGGATCAATCGAAGTCGCTCTGGCGTGATTTTAGCGTTGCCTTCAGCGCTGATCATAAATCCATTTTGCTTATCCCACATCGTGCGGTAAAACCCATCCATCGCCATGAGCTCATGGTGATTCCCCTCCTCAATGAGTTTTCCTTGATGGAGAACCAAGATCTTATCAAAATCCCTCGAAGTGGCGAGGCGGTGGCTTACGAGGATAACCGTTCTCCCACCGGTGAGTTTCGTGAAGGTATCATTGATCGCCGCTTCATTGATGGGATCAAGCATCGAAGTAGGCTCATCCAAGAAAAGCAAAGGAGGATCGTGAGCGAAGGCTCTGGCAATCGCAATGCGTTGGCGTTGGCCGCCCGACAGAGAACTCCCTCGGTCATTGATGACGGTTTCATAACCGAGTGGAAGTTGGGTGATGAAATCATGAATGCCTGCCCTCTCAGCAGCATCATAAAGCCTCTCATCGCTTATCCCATCCGAGCCATAACGAATATTTTCAACAATTGTCCCCCGCAAAACATGACTTTCCTGAAGCACCATGCTGCTGTGACGACGAACTGAAGCAACTGACGCAAGGTCTAGATTGATGCCATCGTACAGAATCGAGCCGCAGCTAGGCTCCACGATGCGCATGATTAGCTTCAACAAGGTACTCTTACCAGATCCACTGGTTCCAACAATGGCAACCGAATTGCCTTTCTTGATTGAGAAACTAATATCATCAATGGCCAATTGACCAGCGCCATACCCAAAACTTACATTCTTAAAAACAATATCGCTTTTCAATGGATATAGCTCAACTGAATCGTGACGATCTCCTGCAATTTCCTCCTCCGCCAAAAGTTTCTGGATTCGCTTATAAGGTCGGAGCGCGTTAATGAAAGTGGTGTAATTTTTTGCTGATTTTGCCGAACCGTCGGCAACTTTACGCAAAAGAGCAAAACAGCCAATAAATGATCCGGCGGTCAAAGCGCCCTTCATCGTAAGGATCGCCCCGACAACCACAATAACCGCAAGACTTGCGTTGACGCCATAATCCGAAAAAACAGGCGTGATATTGCTACAGTATGAGTAATTTGAAGATGTCTTTGTGTAATTGTCATTTGAAAGATCGAACCTTTTTTTGACATGGACCTTATCATTGAACGCGCGGATTAATAACCAAGAATTGATGAAATCACTTACAACCATCAACATGCTATTTTTTTGCTGCCGACTCTCACTGTTTAGACGATCTTCTCTAGGTCCTAAAATAGAATTCGCAGAAAATCCAACAGGGATAAGGATACCAGCGGAAACCGCAAGACGCCAGTCGATGAAAAAAATGGTAACGAGACATCCTATGGTGATCAGAATGCTTTCTAACAATGACGGCAAAGCACGCGTCAGCGAGTTTTCCAATTTATCCATATCGTTTGAAAAACGTGACAACAAGTCCACCGAATCAACCCCCGCGTAAAAAGAAAAAGAAAGATTGTGGAACTTGGAGACCATTTGAGAGCGCAAATCGCTAAGAATCTTCCCGCCAACGTGGGCCATGTATTTCGTTTGAATGTAGGCACCAAAGCCACAAGTTACGAGCAGGATCACAATCCCTACGGCGTATGCTATAAGCTGATCAAAATCTTTATTTGGAACAATCTGATCGAAAATGTACTTAAAGATCAGCGGGTAAAGGATATAAAAAATTAACTGACTGAAAATCCCCAATAAAATAACGGCATACTCACGGCCGTGAGATCGCAAAAACTTGTTGTAGTTAGACCACAAGAAAATAAAATCAATAATACTTTGCCTCATGGGTATGTCATTTTAGAAAATTGCTCAAACGTGCCAATGACTTTAAATTATTGAAGGTATAAATTGGCTTCAAGAATTAAATGCTGATTTCACAGCCCTCTGCGGCAGCCTGGACTTTAAGGAGCGCTCCAGATTGGCGAACTAATCCTTTGGCATGTTCTACCATGGCATCGATAAAGGCATCATCGTGCGTAGGATCATGGTGAAAGAGATAGAGCTGCTCGGTACCTGCTCTTAGAGCCAATGCGACTACATCATCGGTACAACCATGTCCCCAGCCCTTACGCGCCACCATCTCAGACGCATCATATTGAGCATCTGCAATGAGGATTTTAGCGTCTTTGATGAATTCAAGAATCCGCAACTCGTCATCGCCTCCTGTCTCATGATCTGAAAGAAAGGCAATTCCGCCAGCAGGCGTCTCAAAACGATAGGCTAAACACCCACCTGGATGATTGGTCGGGCAAGACGTAACCTTGACTTCTCCAATCTCAAACTGAAGGCCTTGATTCTTATCGAGATGTTCGAAGCTGATTTGAGCTGACATCATCCCCAAAGTGACAGGGAAACAACGGCTCCCATCCATCTGTTTTTCAAATACTCCCATTAAGCCATCGGGCTCAGATTGCGGGCCAATCACTCGAATCCGATTGTTTTTGCCGAAAGCAGGAGCGAAGAAAGGGAAACCTTGGATATGATCCCAATGCGTATGTGTGATCAATACACTCAACGATATGGGCTCTGCACCAAATTCTCTGACGAGCGAGCCACCCAGTGCGCGGATACCCGACCCCGCATCGATGACGATCATTTCGCTTCCTATGCGCAACTCAATGCAAGTCGTGTTACCGCCATAGAGCAGCGTCGATGGGCCGGGAGTCGGAATTGATCCTCGAACCCCCCAAAAACGAAGAACTGCAGTCGATGACTCAATCATACAAGTCCCAGTATTCATATCTGTCCGTTTAAGTTCTAAAATAATCTAGCATAATACTGCTCACTGCTAGACGGATATCACCTGACTCTCACGACCTTTTAGGAAAAAAGTTTTGACTTGCCCGAGCCCCTTGCATTCGACAAATCCCCTTTCTTCCAGCATGAATTTACCTTTGAGCGCTTCCTGTGTCTGCTCGGAGAGATGCACCATTCCGGGCAAGCCCGATGATTCCATCCGGCTTGCAACATTGACGGTATCTCCCCAGAGATCGTAGGTAAATTTAATCTTCCCAATGACGCCCGCAACCACCGGTCCGGTATGAATGCCAACGCGCATTTTTAAATCAGTCCCATTGATTTGATTGAGTCGGTCGAGGGCCTGCACCATTTCGAGAGCCGCATCTGCCACCACCTGGGCATGGTCATCGCGATGGGTTGGAAGTCCCCCCACCATCATGTAGCAGTCACCGATGGTCTTAATTTTTTCCACCCCGTGCTTTTCGACAATCAGGTCGAAGGCTGTGAAAATACCATTCAACATTTCAACCAATTGAGCGGGATTAGTCTTACGCGAGAGAGCGGTGAAACCGCAGAGATCTGCAAACATCACCGAAACAGTGGCATGACCGTTGGCAATCGTTTTTTCACCGCTTTTCAGGCGTCCAGCAATCGTGCTAGGAAGAATATTCAGCAGTAATTTTTCTGATTTTTCCTTTTCGAGCTCCACCAATTCCTTTTCTGCCTGCAACTGAGCGAAGCGGAGACGTTCGAGATCACGCAGACGCTTTTTCTCCAGTGCCGTGGTCACCCGCGCCCGCAGCAAGGTAAGTGCAGGTGGCTTGGGAAGATAATCTTCAGCTCCCGCCTCAATGCACTGGACGGCCTTCTCGATTTGATCGGCGGCTGAAATGACGATCACGGGGACTCCACTAAGCCTCGAGTCGAGTCGCATCGCGGCCAGCACTTCCATCCCGTTCATGACGGGCATTTCCATGTCCAGCAGCATCAAATCATAAGGTTTTTCGAGGAGTTTGTTGACTGCATCGGCACCATCTACGGCTTCCGAGATATTGCTAAATCCCAGTTCCCTTAGCGAGCGGCTTAAAGCTGCACGCATCATGCGGCTATCGTCCACCACAAGGACATCCGCTTTTTTGAGGGTACTGGCGACTTGCTCAGGAAGAATCGCACCTTCGTGGTTGGAGCCTTGTGGAATAATCTCGTTCATTATTTTATAGTGGAAAGGATTCGATTTTAGGAGGACACGATCAAGCTTCTTCCGTGCGATTTAGCACAATGATTCGGGATACTTTATCCAAAAGCTGTGCATCTTCAAATGGCTTGGTCACGTAATCTCTTACTCCAAGGCGGGCCACCGTATTGATGATCTCGCTGCTCGCATCAGCCGTAAGCATGATCACCGGTGTTCGCTTCAGCTCGGGGTTTTCCCTCATCTGGCGCAGCATCGTTACGCCATCCATCACTGGCATGTTGTAATCGAGGATGATCAGGTCGGGTTTTTCGCTGGTCGCTACGGCAAGACCTTCCTCGCCATCACCGGCCTCAAAGAGTTCACAGGCAAATGGCCGGAAAAGACGCTTAAGCACCATGCGAATCGCTCTGCTGTCGTCAACACTCAGAATTTTAGGAATCATGATCGTAGAATTCGCAGGAGGACCTGGAGATTGATTGCATGGCCTTCACAGGACCAGTTATTTTCACAAAATTCAGAGCCTGCCATCTGCCGCAGTTTGATGAATGGACCGCTGGTCACGATCGGCGTCGCGAGGGTTCCAACAAATCCGGCAGCCGCAAGCCCCGCCTTCACCCTGCCAGCGACCATATTGCAGAGCTCGCCGGTGACATCCTTGATGTCATCCTCTTCACACTCACCGCCAATCATTAATTCTGTGGCCCGCGCGGCGAATACTTCGGAAAATTGCAACAAAACTGAAGCCTCCATGCGCTCCCCGATGATGGAAACGGACGAATGATGCAATGCACTGGAGTTCATTGCGAGGGAGGACTCTTCAGGAAAGAGCTTCAGCTGGGTTGAGAAAACCTCCGGCACAGCACTGGCCGCTGTTTGATTGAGGTCATTTGATAGATGGTTTGAAATTGTCATCGGCTATTTGGTGGTGATGGCCTTAAGGATGGACTGGGGCATTTGCGGAAGTGGGACCACATGATCTGCAGCACCGAGTTTGATGGCTGCTTGCGGCATGCCGAAAACGATACAGCTCTCTTCAGCTTCTGCGAATGTTTTAGCACCAGACATTTGGAGCGCTTTCAAACCTGCTGCACCATCGACACCCATGCCCGTCAACAACGCTGCTACCGCGTGGGAACCAGCATACTGTGCTGCTGAACGAAAGAGAATATCAACTGCCGGCCGACAATGGTGAACCGGTGGAGACTGCACGAGCCTCACCCGATAGCCCATCCCATTAGAAACCAGCGTGACGTGAAAATCCCCAGGCGCTATGAGGCAAGTGCCAGCACGCAACTCCTCACCATCACGTGCTTCACGAACCTGGAATGAGCAGAGCTCATCGAGATGATGGGCCATGATCCTAGAGAAATTCGCGGGGATGTGCTGAACCACCACGATGGGTGGCAGGCCCGCGGGAAGGCGTGGCAAAATATAGCGCAGTGCCTCAACGCCGCCAGTAGACGAGCCGATCACAATCAGCTGGCGTGGGGAAAAATTTCCCGCCGGAAAGGCCGTCGGGAATGGTGATTTCGCTGCGGGCTCGGTTTTAGCGAGGCGCGGCTTTGGGCGAGAGCGAGCTGCAGCTTTCACATGATAAGCAAGAATATGCCCCATTTGAACTAAACTTCGACTGCCGTCCGGCTTGCCGATCACATCGATCGCCCCTGCATTCAGCGCATCCATTGCTTTGGCCGAACCTGCCTGGGTAAGCGAACTAATCACCACGACTGGCACAGGGTGATGCTCCTGCAATATCTTGAGAAAGGTGAGCCCGTCCATCCTCGGCATCTCCAGATCCAGCGTAACGACGTCTGGTTCTAACTCTAAAATTTTCTCGCGGGCCTGATAGGCATCAGCCGCACCACCGATCACTTCGATCTCTTGGTCGCGCGCCAGAGCGTCGGTGATGGCCCGACGCGCAAGCGCCGAATCATCCACCACCAGCACCCTGATTTTTCGACCTCCTAGCATCATGGCTTCCGATAAACCCCCTGCCTTACCGATTCCAATCCATGTTTAATACCCATGAGACTCTCCGAATGTCCCACAATGAGGTAGCCGCCGGGTGCTAAATACTGAGATAGCTTCTTCACTGCCAGCTCACGCGATGGAATATCGAAATAGATCATCACATTCCGGCAAAATATCACGTGTTGCTTGCGTGCTACTGGATATTCTGGCTGAAACAAATTCACGCGGTCGTAACGAACTTTTTGCCTCAATTCATCACGAACACGGCAGTTGCCATGTTGCTCGCCCACCCCTTTCTGAAAATAGCGCTCCAACAACACCTGGGGCACCGGCTCAACCACATCCATCCGATAGATCGCACGCCGTGCCTGCTCTATCATTTTATTCGAGATGTCAGATGCCGCAATTTGCCATTTGATGCTTGGGTGAAGCCGCAGATATTCGGCAAGGACGATGGCCAAGGTATAAGGTTCCTCGCCTGAAGAAGACGCCGCGGACCATACCCGCAGCGGTTCGCCTCCTTCCGCGAGCTGTGGAATCAGCGGCGGCAAGATCCGACTGGTTAGGAAGGTGAAGTGATCCGGCTCCCGGTAAAAACGAGTGTGGTTGGTGGAAATGAGGTCTACCAAATGCTCCAGCTCCTCACTCGCCCCATGCGAACGCAGCAAGACACCATACTCATCATATGAGTTCAGCCCAAGATGCCTTAACCTTTTGCCGAGTCGGTTCGACAAAAGGGTCTGCTTATCATTGCCAAGTTTGATTCTACTATGCTCGTAGACCAACTCGACAATGATTCGGTAAGCATCTGCAGAGATGGTTGCATCTCTGAAATCCTTGATGGGTTGAGAATCGAACATCTAGCAGTGATTCTCGGATTAGAAATTCCGAAAGTTGCTGTCGTCGTTAGCACCCGTGGAATGATTATCGTCCGGCATCGGTATCAGCCGTGGGCCGCTGTTCGCGATGGCAGGTCGGCTGCGATAGTCGCCATCCTCTGGCATCGGAATCGGACGACGTCCACCACCGTTGTAAGCTCCAGTGAAAACCGCCTTGGTGCGGTAATTCTCCTGAGGGCCAGCGGATTGATTTTGGCCATGATTCGCTGCAGATCCACCCTTGGACTTGCCTTCCACAAGTTCGCGAAGTTTGCCGACCAAGTCCTTCATCGTCTCCGCCTGGGCGTCCAGTTCTTCGGCAGCACTTGCGCTCTCTTCTGAGCTGGCAGCATTGCCTTGGGTCACCTTGTCCATCTGCGCCATCGCATTGTTGATTTGTTGGATGCCTTGGGATTGTTCAGAGGCGGCCGCCGCGATGTCCGCCACGAGGGCATCCGTCGCACTGACCTTTTCGGTGATCTGCTTGAGTGACTCACCGACCTTGGTGGAGCAAAGGGAACCATTGCGGCTGTTAGCGATGGCCGCTTCGATCTTCTCCGCCGTTTCCTTGGCGGCAGCGGCACTTCGCTGCGCGAGGGAGCGGACCTCGTCAGCCACCACCGCAAAGCCAGCACCTGCCTCACCCGCACGCGCGGCCTCGACCGCTGCGTTGAGCGCGAGAATGTTGGTTTGGAAGGCGATTTCATCGATGTTTTTCACAATTTTCGCAACCTCGGCACTGGAGGTGTTGATCGCGGTCATGGCATCCATCATTTCGCCCATCGTTTGGCTACCCGCTTGCGCTTCAGCACGCGCTTCGGTCGCAAGCGACTTGGCTTTTTGCGCGTTTTCTGCGGTTGCACGGATCATGCTCGACATCTCTTCCAGTGAAGTGCTGGTCTCCTCGACGGAAGACGCTTGCTCGCTGGAGCCGGAGGAAAGTTGGTTGCTTGCCATCGAAACCTGACGGGCAGCCGCTGCGGTTTGCAACGCACCTTGATCGAGATTGCTGGCCAAGGTTTGCAATGCCTTTTTGGTGCTGCTGGAGACCAGCCATGCAAAGAACGTCGCGAACAGAACCGTGGCGGCCAAGATGATACCAACGATATAGGTCGAAGATGCAGCATCCGCCTTACCTTTCGTTGAAGCCTGGTTGGCCAGAGTTTCGTTATATTGGGTATCTTCCTCAAGGGCCGCCATCATTTTGCGGTAAGTCGGGATGACATCTTCCGCCTGTGCTTTGTCATGCTCATCACTTTTACCGCTAGCGAGAAGTTCATAGGAATGTTCATACGCGGGGAAGTATAACCGCTCGTATTTGATGACCTCATCAAATAGACTACGATCCTTGGCATCAGAAATCAGCCCTTCATATTTTTTAATGAGCTCGCCGATCGTTGCCTTGTGCTTGGGCAAGCTTTCCTTAAATTCAGCGATGGCCTTGGGATTATTCTCTCCCTCCATTTGCTCCAGATGAAGCATCGTGGCACTGATTTCTCGATCGATCGTGGTTAGCAATACGATACTCGGTATCGAATTTTCACCTAGGTTGAGAATTTCTTTAGAAAGTCCGGTGATCCGATACAAGGCATACGATCCCATGAGGGTCGCGATGAGCACGATAACAGTGAAGCCGGTAATAATGCGGCGTGATATGGTCCAGTTTTTCATATTGATTCGATGGTATAATATGGTTTTGCGTGTCGTTTCTTAAAAAATTAGTTTTCTATAGGGAGCAATTTAGCCGAGCACCTCGGTCTGATGATTTGCCGCCCCTTCGGCCAGCGGGCGGGTCGCGGAGAAGTCATCCGTGAAAATCTTATTGATGTCCAAGAGGGTCTTCACGCCGTCTTGGCCAGTGGTCACACCGAGGATGTATTGGGTTTCTTGGGAACCTCCAAAATCAGGCGCGGGTTCAATGCTTTCATCGCTGAGCTGGATCACCTCTTCCACCGCATCGACCATTGCACCAATCAGATTTTTACGACCGTCCGGTGCCGTGAGTTGTACGACAATGATGCAAGCGCGGTCGCCGAAATCCGCCTTGGAAAGATCGAACTTCGCCCGGAGGTCCAGCACAGCGATCACGGTGCCACGCAGGTTGATCACTCCTTTGATATGGGTCGGCATTTTCGGTACCGGGGTGATCGGGCAGAGGCGAATGATTTCGCGGACATTCAGAACCGGTAGACCGTAGGTCTCTTGGCCAAGTCTAAATGTTAGATAGCGGCCCGTTTTGTTTTTGGTTTCAGCGGTGGATTGTGGTGTCGTGCTCATCAGTAATTATTAAATTTGTCGGCAGGCGCTTGTTTCGGTGGGTCAGAGTTTCACGATGGTATCGACATCCAAGATGAGGCCGACCGCGCCATCGCCAAGGACGGCGGCTCCCGCAAGCAGGTTCTGGTGCTGAAAGGTGTCACCAAGGCTCTTGATCACCACTTCTTGTTTGCCGATCAATTCATCGACAAGGATCGCTCGCATCGCATCACCCGATTCAACGACGACGATAATACCTTCTTCGGGTGTGTTGGCTTTGGGGATCGTACCAAGGAACTGACCGAGACGGAGCACAGGAGTCAGTTTGCCGCGGACCATCACCAGCTCGCCACGTTCTTGGACGGTGCTGACCATGCCTGGGGCCGGCCGGAAAGACTCGCGAACGGAGATGGTCGGTATGATGTAACGCTCGCCACCAACCCCGACCATCAGACCGTCGATGATCGCGAGAGTGAGAGGCAATAGAATGTTGAAGGTGGAGCCCGCTCCCAGTGCCGATTGAATTTCAATTTTGCCACGCAGGCTCTCGATGTTCCGGCGCACCACGTCCATGCCAACGCCGCGCCCGGAAAGATCGGTGACGGCTGCGGCCGTAGAAAACCCAGGCATGAAAATCAGATCAAAGATTTCCGCCTCCGTGAGCTCGGCATTTTGAGCGACCAGTCCACGCTCAACCGCCTTGGCGAGGATCTTCGCAGAATCGAGTCCTTTGCCGTCGTCCTGGATCCGAATCAAAATTCCCCCGCGCTGGTGAGAAGCGCTGAGCCGAACAGTACCAAGCGAGGGCTTGCCCATGGCGATTCGTTCGCTAGGCGTCTCGAGACCATGGTCGACCGCGTTGCGGATCATGTGGACAAGGGGATCTCCAAGTTTGTCGACGATGTTTCGATCGAGCTCAGTTTCTTCACCGTCGAGGATGAGTTGGACCTCCTTTTGTTGAGCCGCACCAATGTCGCGGACGAGACGCGTCATCTTTTGAAAAACCCCACGAATGGGCACCATGCGCAGCGACATCGCGTTGCGTTGAAGCTCCGTGGTCGTCCGACTGAGCTGTCGGAGGCTGCGGGCTAAAGTGCGACTGTCGAGGTTCTGAACATCCGGATCCTGAACCACCATCGACTGCGCGATGAAGAGTTCACCGACCAAATCGACAAGCGCATCGAGTTTCCAAGTCTCAAGTTTAATAAAACCGGAACTCGACTCCACCGCTGCGGCACGCTGGCTAGTGACCGGCTTGGCAGCCACTTCTGCGGCGGGTGCTTTTTCCACCGCGATCACCTGAGCCATTGGCTCCAATGCCGGCGCCACCATCACCTCGGGAACCACCGCTTCAGTCACGAGTTGCGGCACAACTTCCACCTTGGGCATTGCGACGGCAGGGGTCGGCTTTGCAGGACTCGGTGCCAAAATGGGCGCTTCGCCGTTCAGAACGGCCTTCACCCGCAAGATCAACTGACTGGTTGGAACCGTGATCGGTTCACCGGCGTGAACTCCTTTGAGCTGAGCACCAATCTCGTTGGTGTAATTTTTAAGTACGTCTGCACCAGCAAGGATCAAGTCGATGACGTGCGACGTGATTTGCAACTTTGACTGACGGGCTGCATCGAGCAAAGACTCGAGATCGTGCGCCAAATCTTGCAGTGCATGAAGATGAAGGAAGCCAGCCCCGCCCTTGAAGGTGTGGAAAGCACGAAAAATCGAATTGATCGTCGCTGAATCCCTTGGGTTTTCCTCAAGGATGAGCACGCCTTGTTCAATTTCTTGAAGCAACTCGACCGACTCTCCGTGGAACTCATAAAGCAGCTCCGCATCATCCCTGAGATTGAGCACAATCGCCTTCTCCTCGAATGCGGGGATCTCCTCCGACACGGTCGAAGCAACTTCGGAAGATTCAGTTTCCAACAGTGCTGATGGCACGCTGGCAGCTGCCGATTGATCAGCCCACGTCGATGGGATCGCGGGTAAAGCTTCTGCCCTCTCCCATGCCGCAAGCGCATCCGCCATCCAGCCGTGCCATTCATTGAAGTTGA
>Ga0114962_10001683_pt1 | contig 18934 bp, 32 predicted proteins | sample C_130820_MF_Meta_FD_87017 | JGI IMG/M metagenome (GOLD analysis project Ga0114962, IMG submission 87017) | Freshwater microbial communities from Lake Croche, Canada to study carbon cycling - C_130820_MF_MetaG | ecosystem: Environmental > Aquatic > Freshwater > Lake | place: Lake Croche, Canada...
CTGCATCTATTCTTTCACATGCTGCAACAGATACTGTGAGCACGCTTACAGACAGTGCTACTCGTATTGCCTACCTTGCTAAAACGGTAACTGAAACCGTTTCCACGCTGACTGATGCTGCTTCTGGCAAATCTAAACTTCAATCCACCGGCTCGGACAGTATGACTCCACTGACGGATACAGTTTCAAGACAGGTTCTCCTTCCTCGCACAGTCGTAGAAGATTTACACTATCTTCGCGAAGTAGTATCCATCGCTCGTTCGGCGCTTCGTGGTGTTTCCGATAACGCCTCCACAATGACCGAAGTTGTCAAGGCAGGCAAGGTCTACCACGTTTCAGCCAGCGATGTTATATCGCATCTCAGCGAAACAATCGCCTTCTACAGTATTCACTCACGGACTACTGGTGGCGAAACCATGACCATCACGGATAGTGCAGGCAGGCTTACAAAACTCACCCGTGTTGTTGGCGAAACCATGTACTACTACGACACCACTTCTCGTGTTGTTATTTACCGAACCATGCGAGTTTGGGACGGCACGCGTTGGATTCCAGCCATTGCCCGAGTATGGGATGGCGCTCAATGGGCTATCACCAAGCCCCACCGTTACACCGACCAAGGATGGACTAACTAATGGCTTTTTCAACCGTTACCGTTGTAGGTACAATTCAAAATGCTTCTGGCTCGCCAGCGGTTAATGCTGTGGTGCAATTTACGTTGACCGCTTCTTTGATTGATACTACGTCTGGTATTACTGTTACTCCGATTCCACAAATTGTTAGAACTAATGCAACGGGGGGATTTTCCATTTCCCTAATTGCCACGGATGGCGCAAACACAAAACCGAGCGGCCAAGCCTATCGGTGTGAAGTGCAAGTTCCCGGTGGAGTCGTTTCTGGCGTTTATGGTCACGGAACAAAATTTCCAGAGTTTTATTTTGCTTTACCAACTGCTTCGGCCCCTCAAGTGAATCTTGTTCAATTAATTTCCCAATACACGTTACCATCGTACACGGGCCCCGGTTTTCAACCCGGATACTATGACCAGACAAGCGTTTTGGTGGAAACACTTCCTCGTCGGTTGGCAATTAATACGCATCAGCCGTTGTCAGGAAATCTTTACTTAACTTATTTTACCCCGGGCTGGGATTTGTCCGTGTCCACCGTTGCCGCCTATTTAACGGGAGCAGCGTCCGGCACAACGACTGCCAATATTGGTCTTTATAGTGCTGATAGTTCTAGTAACTTGACTTTGTTAACTTCAACTGGCAATGTGACTAGCATGTTTAGTCACACAGGAACCGTTTCCAATGCGCTTGCCGCTTCTCAGGTGCTTCATGCCGGTAGCCGTTATGCCGTAGGAATGCTGTGGATTGGCTCTACAGCCCCTGTATTCACTTCTCAGACCGTTCCCTTGGCCGCCCTTGCCCCTGTTATGAGCGGCACTGTGGGCAGCCAGACGGTTCTTCCATCTGCTGTAACTGTGGGCAACTTGAGCAATACGCCAGCGTCGATGTGGATGCGCCTTTCATAGTGTAGAATAAGTAGGTCAACGTTATAAAGGAGCAACGTGACCGACATTGATATTTCAGAATTTATTAATCAGAGTGGCTGTCCTGTAGCAAGGCTTAGTTTGTCTGACGAGCAGCGTTCCAAAGTGGATGCCGCTTTAGCAATGTCCAACGAGGTTGTCTCTAACTCTCAAGTAAGGCGAGTTTTGACAACGTGGGGATTCCGAATTAGCCGTGAATCTATTGCGGCTCACCGGAAGAAGGAGTGTTCCTGTGACTGACGTTAACGAATTTGTTAACCCGACAGCGAAAAAAAAGGATGTAGTCAACAAGATTGCTGACCTTCTTTCTCGCAACAACATTGACGTAGATGACATTGGTGCCATCTCCAAGGTTAATGTTTGGCAAGGTTTTCATAAAGATGAAGCGGGTGAGGCTCAGGTCGTAGACCTAGTTGGCATTAGTATTAGTCCTTCGTGGGCAGAAGGTCCTCAGTGGCCAATTGTTCAACAGGCTACTCCTACCAAAATTTCCTATCGCCCTACTTCTAAGGCGACAAAGAAGAATTACAAGCGTACCGTTATCCTGCCTGACCCTCAAATTGGTTACTGGCGCATGGACGATGGCACCATGATTCCAATGCACGACGAGGCCGCAATGGATGTGGCTATTCAGATTCTTGGCTACGTCAAGCCTGAGCGTGTCATTAACCTTGGAGATTACCTTGATGCGTCAGAGTGGACTTCCAAGTTTACCGTGTACCCAGAATTTGTGCTAACTACTCAGCCAGCGTTAAACCGTGGTCACGAATTTCTTGCTCAACAGCGAGCCGAGGTTGGCCCTAATGCAGACATTGATTTGCTTGGTGGAAACCACGACAACCGTATTGAGTTGGCAATCACTAGAAATAGCATGGCGGCGATGCGTCTCCGTCAAGCCAACCGTCCAGCGTCTTGGCCGGTACTATCCCTTCCCTTCTTGATGCGTCTTGAAGAATTAGGCGTGACGTACACGGGAGCATACCCAGCAGGACGAGTCAAAATTGCCGATGCGCACGGCGAGCAGACTCCCCTCTATGCCCTCCACGGCGAGAAGTTGGACATGAAAAAGCAAGCAAACTCCGAGCGTCAGAGTACGGTGCAGGGTCACACCCATCACCTATCCTGCCACATGGAGACTTATGACTATGACGGTACTGCTCAGCAGGTTCAGTCGTGGTCGCTAGGTTGCCTCTGCCGTATTGATGGCGCAGTTCCATCAACTCGTGGCGGAGTGGACGAGTTCGGTCGTCCCGTTAAGCGTGTCGAATCATGGCAACATGCTGTTGCAGTCGTCACGGAAACCGAGCATGGGTGGTGGGTTGAACCAATTATGATTCACGAGGGGCGTGCTTTCTACAAGGATAGAGAGTTCGTTGCAAATTCTGTTGAAGCCGCACAAAAGTCAAAGATTAAAAAGTCTTAAGGCTTTATTGCCGCTTGCGTTAGCATTGGAACGTCTTTCATTCGTTTTTGAACGGATGGCATCATGGCCGAGGAATATTGGACAGTGAAGGAAAGTTTGGATACTGCTCACGAAATGCGAAAGCGTTACCCTGATTGGACGTTTGACGTATGCGAACTGTGCAAAAAATGGTGCGTAAGCGATTTAGGCTATGGTGCGTTTCACCCACACTGTTACTTAAAACCTGCGGCTAAAAAAATGCGCATACAAAAAACAATTAAAAGTCAGCCGACTTTGGAAGTCTAATCTTTGCTTTTATTTTTCCATTGTCTTCTATTGCTTCAGCCTTAATTACGCTTGCTCGTGTCTTGCGTCCAAAACGCACTGGAGTTTTGGCTCGAAGATTAACCACTTCTTCCCAAGCATCTTCGGGGGATACGTTTTTATCAATCCAATTAATACGTTGACGGCCACTTGTGCCACCCCATACTCCCCATCGTTCTTCATTTTCAAGAGCGTAAATTAAACAATCTCGCCTGACCTCACAGCCTTCGCAAATTGCGAGGGCTTTTTTTAGGTCTTGGGCCTTACCTTGACCCGGGTGAAAAAGATTTGGACTTAAACCAGAACATGCAGCATTTTTAAAAAAAGTTGGCTTTTGACGTTCTAAAAATTGAAAGCAATCAAAATTTCCGTTAAAAAATCCCGTTGTCATGGTTGTCCCCTTGTTGTGAAGCGTACTCAGACCTTACACTAGGTTTGTTAAGTATGCTACGGGGGACTCCTCTGCGGTTGTTGTCACCGTAGTAGGGTTCGGCGTTTTCGTCCCAAGCCTCGGCAGCGTTAATTTCACCAATAATCCATACACGAGGAAATGGGTTAGAAGAATCAGGGCTATTAACTTGAGCCCATACAATCAATCGGCCTCGTTCTGCGTCTTTGCGGTCAATTGGCACTACATTAGCAGACCTACGCCTTTTGACTTCAATCCCCATGTCTCCACGGTGCAGGTCAGGATTTTGAGCGTTTAAACGATGTTCTGTGTGATGCCAGATGCTTCCATCCCAATAAGCGCCGTAGGCCTTGGCTACGCCTATTTCAGCCCTACAGGCTTGAATGCTGGCTTGGCAGTTGTCCACTTCCAAACGCTTGGCATCATAGGATTTCCTATCAGCCTTATGAGCATTGGCATAATGCCTACGGGTTCCAACAAGGGTCGCCATTTCATCTTCAAAAGAAGATAGGGTGACAATAACTCGGTTTTCGGGCATTAGTTTTTTGCCTTTAAGCGCCTAGAACCACTGAGCCCACGAGCAAAACTGGTAGTTCCTCCCCAAAAACCTCGTTCCCAATTGTGCTTGGCTTCTTTGTAGCAAGCGTCACGAACTGCGCATGAAGCGCATGCGTCTTTGGCTTCTTGAGCATAAACAACTTGACCGTTTACGCCGGGTTCTGGGAAAAACAAACTGGTGTCCATTCCCCTACAGGCGGCATATTTCCGCCATTCTGCATTGACTATTGCCATAATATGTATCCTTTATATAATTATTAAAATTTAGCGACCAAGTTGTTTGGCGGTTTTGGCAGCCTTGCTTCTATCGTTAATGCGATAACCACGTTGAGTAGGCGTAGAGCCTCCCCAAAAACCATCACTTTTTGTCATTTTGGCATTGGTAAAACAATCGTTTTTAACGGGGCAGGCTGCACAGGTGGTTCTTACAATGGGGTCGTAGACCGGAGCCAAACCAAGACTCTTGGGTTCTGGAAAGAACAAACGAGTGTCCATACCCTTGCAGGCCGCTTGTTCTCTCCAATGTTTATTCATTAACATGCGTAGCCACCTCCTGCCCAAGGGTTTAAACCGCTCTGCTGGTAAGCCCAAACAAATACTTGGTCTTGTTCATTAGGGGAAGCCATCCATGCACGGGGAGCAAATTGTCCACCACCATAAGCCAGCCAAGAGGAATCTAAGAATTGCCAAGCACCAGATGCGGTGGAGGTGGGATTTTGGGCTAGGTAATCGCCGTGACTTTCACGGTTGCGAATACATAGAGCATTAACCTGAACGTTGGCTGGAAGGGCTGAGATTGGGCTATCAGCCGGAAAAAGGGGACCCGTAGGGGCTGGTACCGTAGTAGAGGTTTCTACTGGTACTGGTACCGGTACCGTAGTGGTGACCGGAGAAATTGTGGTCGTTGTGGTTGCTGCCATTATTTTTCCTATGTTTATTTTTATAATGTGGTTTATTTTAATGTTCGTTCCTGCCGATGCAGGGACGGGACTTGGGGGTTTTTTTGCCCCCTCGGGAACGCCGCCAGCGGGGCCAGCGACAATAAGGCCTAGAACCGTAAGGACTAGGAACGTAAATACGATAATAATACTGCGACGTTTACTCAAGACACTCTCCTTCTTGCCGTCGAACGGAATTTCCGTTCTCTGTTGGGTTAGTCGGTGGCATATGGTCTAGTCGCTCGTTCTTACGACTGCCTAGCCGGTATGGGTCTAGGGGCTTCTCCTTTTTTTGGCTCTACTTAAAGTCTACCACAGTATCAAGGTAGTCAAGTCTTTCGGCGTTTGTCCCGTTTTTGCTGGTATTCCTCCCAATTGCGTTTCCAATTGTTAGGCCCACGATATTTTTTTAATTGTTCTGTGGTCAACCACCAATTAGGAGTATTGGGAGTAGGAACTCCAATATCATCTTCACCCATCATTGGCCTCCAAAACTTCAGCAAGGTGCCGATAAGCCGCCGCTAAACGCTTGTTGCGTTTGTCATTCTTCTGGCTCCAGCCACAAGAACACTTAGCCAAAACATACAACCTATCGTCGCCAATATCTACATTGTGACGCACTTCCCTGCCCATTACAAAACCTTTCGTAGGAGGGCGACTGTTTCTCCATCAACTCGGGCTTGCCCATTTTGCCCGTGTTTTTGCCGCTTTGTGCGGACAAGGGTAGAGTACTCTAAAACAAAGCCAAGGTCAAATAAAGTCTGAAGATGCCAATTAGTTACCAGCATACGTTCACCCTTGCGAATATGGTCAGAAATATTTAAAACAAACACGGCATTTTTTTTAAGAACCCTGTGACTTTCCACCCACGCCTTAAGGTGAAAACTACGGTATTCTTGGCCCCAGTGAAGCATCGCTGAACTATCGTCGGACAGGTCACGACCTATGTAATGCTTGTAGGTGTGACGCTTAGAATTGTCTTTAGCATTGTGATGGTCTGCCATGCGGTTGCCATAAGTCGGGCTAGTTACAATTGCGTCAAAAACGTTGTTAGCAAAAGGAAGGTCAAGGGCGTTGCCTTTTTCGTTTCTGTGATGCTGGTCAGACCACTCAGGCTCTAATTCGATACCGTAGGTATCTACACCTAACTCATCATGGAGTAAGTGAATATTGCCAACTCCGGCAAATGGGTCAAGAACTTTAAAATTTGCGGGGTCGGCTTCTACAGTGTTGATTTTAGCCTCTTGCCAAATAAGGTCGCTAATCGTCCTTTGAATAAGCAGACTGTATTTAGCCGGATGCGGCTTGTTTTCAGCCGGATGTGCTATGTATGTATCTTTACTCGCATGCAACATTGACAACTTCTACCTCGTTTTGCGTTTCTATCCAAACCCTCGCTCCACAGGATAAAGGTTTGTCGGGGCTATAAACAACTCTAGCCACTTCGTTGCCTTGTGTATCTTTAATAATGGCTTCGTAGGCGTAGTCGTTGCTTTTGTAAGTTTTAACTGTAAGCACAGGTTCTTGGGCGCCAGTTTTGGCGTTAGAACGAATTTTGTGCTGATTAACGTGAATGATTGTTTTCACAATTATTCTTTATCTTCCCAAGACCATTTCCGAAATCCACGGTCGTGGGCTTCTTGGGGATTATCAGTTATTTTGGTGTGACAATTTCGACATACTGCCATGTAATTATTAAGTTTGCCACCAACAATTTTACCGCCCTGCGCACGAGGCAAAACCTCGTGAACGTCACAAGCCGCAAAAGTGCAATCGTTATCCCAATGCGCTTGACAAAATGCGTTATCTAAAAGAAACTTGCTGACAAACGCTCGTCTATCTTTATAAATAACTGTCATTTTCTTTGAGCGCTTTCTAATAGGATTTTTATCATTTAGCCCCTTGCCTCGTGCAAGGGGTGTTTTTGTTTCTAAACCTTTTTTAGCACGAAGCGGAGTGCGACGTTGCATTAAAGGTAATAATGAGATAGTTGAGTCTCTAAGATTGCTCGCTGGCGATGAGCCGCCGCAAGTTCTTTTTTAAGGCTTTCAATTTCAGCCTGAAGGTCAATCTTCTCTAGTTCTAACTGATGAAGATACTCCGACACAATATCGTCATACATTGGTTATCCCCCTGCTTCTCGGTGAGATGCCATAAGGCTTCTCAGGGCTTCTAGCCGTGACCGGACAGAAAGAAGGGCTTGTCTGGTAGCATCGTGCTTGGCACGGGCCGCTTCGCAAACCCTTCTTTCTACATCCGTAGAAACTGTGGCTAAATCTTCCGCTAAGTCTGCTGTAACTTTGCGCCCTTCGTACTCTCCTTCGGAACGTGCGGTAAGGCGAGCCTTAGCAAAGGCAATCTTAAATTCGGCTTCAGAGGAAGCAAATTCATCAGCAGTTGTCGCATAATCTTCGGTGAGTTCATCCAAACGATTAATGGAATCTCTCATTGCCGATTCAATGCGAGCGTAACTAAGTGGCTCGGTATTGCCCACGGCTTAAAATTCTTCCATGCCCGGCTCGTAGGCAGGCTCTTGAGGCAAAGGTTCGCCGGTTCCGCCATTCTTGATGGACTCCTCACGGTCTTTCAATGCGTCAATCAAAATGCGAGCCTGTGAGGAAGTGAGGTCTTCAATAGCACCCACGGTTACACCGCACACAAGTTCAATCTCTTGGAACATTCTGTCATCGTCCCAACCAAGACCCTTGTGAGAAACAGCCCAAACCATACGGGCCTGCTTTTCCGAGATACCGCCACCAGCGCTCTTAGGTGCAGGGGCGCTTGCAGGACGACCTGCGGCACTTGCAACCTTGCCAGCGAGGCTGTTACCGGCCTGCGGCTGAGGAGATGCCGGACGGCTCCAAGAGTTCTGCTCAAAGTGGTCGGCATCGCCGTCATCAACGGCAACTGGAAGCCAGAATGTCTGATTGTAGAAATACTTGGCCGCCGCAGACAGAGCCTTGTTCATTGCCTTGTCAGCGCTGTCGTTAGCCTCACCCACCATAACCGCATCAACGTAATCTCCAGCAGGGCCGGTAATACGATACTGAATCTCAACGGTGCAAAAGCGGGCAAGCGTCTTGTGACCGTCACGATTAACGCCCTCTCGGTTCTCAGACTTAGAGGAGAGAATCCTAGGGATAATAGTTACTCCGTTGTTAATCAACGCTGGCTGGATAGCCGCAACAATCGTGTCAATGCCACGGAACTTGTAGTTCTGGCTCGTGTTGTGCCCATCCTTACCAATGGCTCCTACCTCTTGCATAATAGAGATAATTGCCTCGTTTACGGTGGGCATAGTTTCATTACTCATTTGGTTTCCTTTCTGTCGAACGTTTGTGTAAATGGTACACCGAACATCTGTACGCTGTCAAATCGGTTCAATTGCCAACCTTGCGAAGGGTTCTGGCACCTGAACGGGTTTTAATAAATTGTGCGTAAATGTCGGGAGCCTCGTTTTTAAGGCGAGCAGAGTCAAGACTTTCTACGTCCTTGCCAGTTTTGTAGGTAAAGAGTACGGTGCCATTGGCTAGGCCAACTTCTGCATTCCCCACCATAGAAAGAATCTGCGAACGCTTTTCTTTGCGAATTTTATCTGCGGCTTCTGCGGCTTCTTTGGCTTGTTGGAATTCATCCCAAGCAATCATCAAAGAAGAGCCTCCGTCAAATTCTTTACCCGGCTCTGAGCGCCCATATTGCTGACCTAATGCCGATTCGGTGGCTTCGGAACCATCAATGATGGGCGGTGTTTTTGATTGCACTAAGTCCCAAAATTGTTGTTCGGCGGAAATAAGGTTTTCTGCCAATGCGTCATCCCATTCTGGTTCACGCACAATCAGTCCCTGTCCTGCAAGCAAAGCCGCAAAGACAATTTTATGTACGCCGGTTACTACGCCGTAATGAACTGTTTGGAGTTGATAGGACTCGGGAATGGCATCATTTTTCCATTGATGAGCAGTACCGGGAGATGCAATGCCAGTTGTCTTGACTTCAAGAATGGCTTGAATTCCCTCAGGGGCATCACTAGAACGCCACTCAGTAACCACACCAGCAGGAAATTGCTCGCTTGGCTCTACTACCCAAGAGTCCACATTGGCAAACATAAATGAATGCTCTAGCGAACGAATAAGCACGGGCCATGCAACTATGGCTTTGTTGTGGTCTTCTGCGTATGCGGAAGCAACTACGGATTCAAGCCGGTGACCCCACTTGGCGGCATCGCCAGCAAAGTCACGCTCAAGCAATCCGCTTTTTTCAGCCCATAGTGCGTAAGGCGACTTATACTTATTCACTCCACAGATAGTGCCAGCATCAGAGCCACCGATGCCGTCTTCTCGGAGTGTAAGCCACTCGCCCTCGGTCAAATCCCAAATGGGGATAATTTCTACGTTATTCATTATGCTCCTTTTATATTAATCGAATACTTCTGGCTACTGCGTCTTCGTAAACAATTTTACCACTGTCTCTCAGTTGTTTGCAAATTTGATACAAACCGCCAACTGACAATCCGGTAATTTTGGCTAGGTCACGAAAACTTGGCCCATATCGGTGCGACAAATACCATTGTTCTATGGCATTAACAACAATTTCTTCGTTGCGTTGTTTCGCATCTAATCTATTGCTCATTAGTTTGAGCCTCCCAAAATTGAAGCATTGTTTTCAATTCATTCACAATCATTTGTTGAGAACGAAAGTTTTGATTTGCTAATTTTAAATAACGGGCTGCCATGCGCTGATTGCGCCAACCGTGGATTGCTTTTGCCCTATGCAAAGCAAGCAAATCGCCGTCTACAGGGGTTTCAAACAACATCTTCTTCTCCTCTGGAAATAGCCATCACACGGTCATAAATTTCACCGTACAGGGTTGCGTTTTCTCGCAGGTTGGCCTTGGCCTTTTCTCGCCCATGTCCCAACTGCTCACCTTCGTAAGTCAGCCATGAACCAGACTTTTTAACAAGACCGGCATCAATGGCACAATCCAAAAGCGCACCTTCCTTGGGAACACCCACGCCGTACTCAAGGTCAAACTCACACTGCTTAAGCGGTGGAGCCAACTTGTTCTTGACTACCTTGACACGAGTGCGGTTTGCCGTAGCCTCGTCACCAGTCTTGAGGGTTTGAATGCGCCTAATGTCAAGGCGAATTGACGAGTAGTAGGGAAGTGCCTTACCGCCCGGAGTGTATTCACTAGGGCCGTACATCTTGCCAATGCTTTCACGCAACTGGTTAATAAAGATAACCAAAGTATTGCTTCGGCTGACAACGCCAGTCATTTTGCGAAGGGCTTGACCCATGAGGCGAGGTTGAAGGCCCACATGAGAATCGCCCATTTCACCCTCAATTTCAGCCCGTGGAACCAATGCTGCCACAGAGTCAATTGTTACAATAGCAACTTTTCCACTGCCAATCAAAGACAGGGCAATTTCAAGAGCCTGTTCTGCATTATCGGGTTGAGAAATAATTAGGGAGTCTAAATCAACGCCAAGAGCGCCTGCGTAAATAGGGTCAAGTGCGTGTTCGGCATCAATGTAAGCACAGGTTTCACCGGCTGCCTGAGCCTCAGCAATGGCATGAAGTGCCAGCGTAGACTTGCCAGAACTGGGCGGGCCGTAGAACTCTACAATCCGGCCACGAGGCAAACCACCTATGCCGAGGGCAAGGTCAAGAGGTAAAATACCCGTAGGCGTTACCTCACAAGCCACCGTGCTGTCGCTTCCCAGCGTCATTACGGAGCCGTCCCCAAACTTCTTGTTGATTTCGCTAAGAACTGCCTCTAGCGAACTGTCGTTTCCTATTTTTTTAACCATTGTTCCTCCTTGGTAAACTCATACTACACGAACGTTGGTTCACTTGCAAGGCTTGACAGACCTTTATTTTCACGATAGGCTATCGCCATGAAAAAAATTAGCATTGCAACAAGGCAGAACCGTGTGTGGTTGCAGGATGATGAGATTTTTGTTTCTTATCAATACAACAAGGCATTTGTAGAAGATTGTCGCATGATTCCCGGCAGAAAATGGCACAATCAAAGCAAATTAAACTCATTTCCTGAATCTTCCGTAAGTTTAATTAAAGATTTGGCAGAACGGTGGACAATTCCCGTAGATGCCAAAGTGCTTGCTTTGACCGATACTGACCCTCACTCTGCAACCCTTGCCGAATACGGCGTTACTGGTCATGGAGATGACATTTGGATTCGTTTTTCCTACAATCCTGAACGAACGATGAGGCTTCGTCAGGGTGTTCCGGGCCCAAAATGGAACTCAAAAAATAAGGTTTGGACAACCAATAGTTCTAATGTTAGCGAAGCCGTGGCTTTTGCCAAACGGGAAGGGTTGCCTATTGACCCGTTCCTAGAAGAAGGCGCTCGTGGCATTATGAAGGCCGCAGAAGAAATGCGTGAAGCGTCAAAAGCGTTAGATGCTGACATAGAGATTGAAGGCATAGCAATGGAACTTATGCCTTATCAAAAAGCGGGCGTAATGTACCTAAAGAAAGCAAGAAGGGCTATTTTAGGCGACCAACCGGGGCTGGGGAAAACTGCTCAAGCCCTTGCTACTGTTGCTAGTGAGCAACGTTTTCCTGCGGTTGTGGTGTGTCCTAACACGCTTAAACTCAACTGGGAACGAGAAGTAAACAAGTTCTTTCCGGGGCTGACGGTGCAAATTCTTAGTGGTACCAAATCTAGTACCATTCCCAAGTGCGACGTAATTATTATTAATTATGATATTTTACATGCTCGCCTTGATGACATTATAGCACACGGTTTTGATTCTTTGATTGCTGATGAATCTCATGCTATTAAAAATGGTGAACGTTTCTTTGTTTGTCCTGTTTGTGATAAAAAAGTACGAAGCAATGCCAAGAACTGTCCCAACTGTTCATCTAAAATTTCGCCAGTTGAGCGATGGACTGTTAAAAGGGCAGGAGCAATTATGGCTCTTGCCAAGCGTGTCCCTCAAGACGGTTTTGTTTTATTGCTCACTGGAACGCCTATTACTAATAGGCCGTCAGAACTAATGACGCAGTTAGAAGCCATTGACCGTTTGCATAATTTTGGTGGCCGTTGGCGATTTAAGAATCGTTATGCGCCCAAGAAGAACGTGGCCACCAACACCAAGGAATTAAACGATAAGTTGCGCAGTTTTTGTTTTGTTCGTAGGTTGAAAATGGACGTATACGGCGAGTTGCCTCCGTTGAGGAATGCGGTTCAATTGCTTTCTCCAGACCCTGCGGCAATGGGCTGGTATGCCCAGATTGAACAAGATGTTGTGGAATACCTTGCTCAGCGAGCCAGAGCGCTTGCAGAGGAGGAGGGTTCCGATGGCACGGCGGCTTATTGGGAAAAGCGCATGATGGCTGAAGCGGCAGAGCATTTGGTTCGTATTACCGTTCTACGAGATGCAGTCTCCAAGATTAAATACGACAGCATTGTTGCTTGGCTGGATAACTTTATTGAATCCGGCGACGGTGAAAAAGTCATTGTGTTTGCTGAGCATGTTAGTTTTGTAGAGCAAATAGCCGAACGGTATGGAAACAAAGCGGTTAAAATTCGTGGCGGAGTTTCCGTAAAAGATAGGCAGGCCGCAGTAGACAGATTCCAAACTGACCCCACTTGTCAAATTTTTGTGGGCAACATGGCCGCCGCTTCGGAAGGATTGACTTTGACTGCCGCATCTGATGTGGTATTCTGCGAACTTGCTTGGACTCCGGCGATGCACGAACAATGTGCCTCACGAGCATGGGGTCGTATCAACGACATGCACGGTTGTACGGCGTGGTATCTTCTTGCTCCACACACGATTGACATAGATATGTACGACCTGCTGGAAACAAAGAAGAAGATTGTGGACGCAGTGACAGACGGAACCGACCCGGGCGTAGACAACCAAGGCAGCATTCTTGGAAACCTGCTTATCCAGTTGGCCAGAAGGGGAAAGATTAATGAACAATAATTACGGAAGCGTAACCATTGGGGACGCCACTATTGTGGCTGACGTATCTTGGGATAAGAGTATTCCGATGCCAGCATGGATTTTGGCTCACGATGACCTTTCAGATAGGGCTGTAAGGCTCTGGGGTTACCTGCGAGGGGCCGTAACCACTGAGTTTAACCTTCCCGGCTCATCCCATGCGGCTTTGTCGTCATTGCTATCCGTTGGCACTCGTTCCACTCGCAACGCAATCTATGAGTTGAGGGATGCTGGGGCTATCAGAATCGTGCCTCAGTATCGTGACGGCAAGCAGTTAAACAACCTTTACTACCTCTGGCCAGCACAACCTCCTCGTGAGGCTCAAAAACCCAATGAAAATGGGGTTGTTGGAATTGCCGAAGATGGTTTGTCCAGCAAAAATAGGGGTGGCAGTATTTTGCCACCCTCCGAAGATGAAGATACACCGACTTTCCCCAGTAAAAATGGGGTGGAAAACTCAGACACCAGTAAAAATAGGGGTGGCAGTATTTTGCCACCCGTTAGTATTACTAATACTTTAAATACTACCGGCATTCCAACGGCAAAACGAGAACGGCAACAGTACCCAGAAGAATTCAATGCTATTTGGAAGGTCTATCCTCGTAAATTAAACAAGGGTGGTGCTTACAAGGCCTACCGTGCCGTCATTAAGCAAGGTGCATCTCATGTTGATGTAATGAGGGCCGTTGAAGCCTACGCTTTGTCTCGAAAAGGTGAGTCTGAGCAATACACGATGCACGGTGCAACTTTCTTTGGACCAAATGACCGTTGGAAGGATTTTCTTCCTATGGATAGGACTATTGGATTTGACCGGGTATCTGCCCTTGTGTACGATGATTGGGACAGCAACGGTTTTTACATTGACCCGAACACGGGGGAAGATTGCTACGAGAATCCCGTGATTGGGGGCTATATTCGCCCCAGTGGGCCTGAAAAGACGTTTATGGGGGCTGATGGCTCTACCTACGTTTTGGATGCTCAGGGGGGCAGACAGAGGGCAGATTATTGGAATTAGAGCCAGTTGGAACAAATGACTTGAAACCTGAACAGATGTTTGGTACTATATGCCTAGAAAGGAGCGTGTATGACAGGTATTCCGTTTGATTTAGACGCTGAAAAGAGCATTTTAGCGGCAGTAATGATGTACCCAGAGAGGATTTTGGAGTGCGCACCCGACCTTTCGGGCAAGGATTTCTACAATCCGGTTTATGGAAGGGTTTGGGACACTTTTAGGTCAATGTGGGACAAAGAGGGCTTGCGAACTGTTGATGCTGTGGTGCTTTCCGATGCGGTAGATAATGCTTTGACTCCTGCCGATTTTGTGATTATTCAATCGGAGGCGGTAATTGGTAATCGTACCCACGCTGAAATTTTGCTTAAGCATTCCGCTTCTCGTAGCATCATGGAGCGCATGAAAGAAGGACTGGAAGGTCTTTCTACTGGCGCTGACCCTTACGAGGAAATGAACCGACTAGACAAGTTTTTTGCTGGTGTTGGCTCCCTATCAGGAACTAAGCAAGAGGCCGTAACGCTCTGGGAGTTGTCAGAAAACGCCGAAGCACTGGCTCCGGTGGTTATCCCCACAATGTTGCATCAAGATTATCGAACCATCATTGTTGCCGAGGAAGGCACGGGTAAGTCACTTATCCTGCGAACCATCGCTCAATCTGCGGCTCAGGGGATTCATCCGTTTAATCACAACACCTTTAAGCCTGTTCGGGCCTTGATTGTAGACCTTGAAAACCCTGCACAAGCAATTTTGCAAACTGGCATGACCCTTGAGCGGCGTTTGATGACTAAGGTTGGGGATAACTATGACCCTGACCGCTTGCGCTTCTTTCGTAGGCCCGGTGGTATGAACATTCGGAACTTGCAAGATAAGGCTGACCTACAGCGTGAGATTTCTTACCACAGGCCAGACCTTGTTTGCATTGGCCCGATTTACAAAATGTATCGTAGGCAGGGTGGAGAATCTTACGAGGATAGCGCTGATGATGCTATGGCAGTCCTTGATGAACTTCGCACTAAGTATGAGTTTGCTTTAGTTATGGAACACCATGCGGCCAAGGGCAAATCAGGCGAGACAAGAGATTTGTCTCCTATGGGCTCACAGCGCTGGATGGCATGGCCAGAAATCGGCATTAGTCTTTACAAGGACAAGCAAGACCCAACCATTCTTCGTGTAAAGCGTTATCGTGGTGACCGCTTGCAAGGTGTTGCGTGGCCCGATAAAATTGTTCGGAACAACTCCGGCTTTTTGGTAGACGGAATCTGGGAAGATGGTATTCCAACATGGTAATGAAAGAAGCCGACAAGATTACCGAACTGGTAGAAGCCGCACGAGAACTTGTGTTTATTCTTGGTGGCAGAACCTATACCGAGGGCGACCGCATGGCTCGTGTTGAGCGTGTTCGTAAAGCATTGAGCGCCTTAGACGATAGCAAGCCAAAAGCGCAGCACTAGGAGGAACTTAGATGACTGAAAAAATTACAACTCAAAACTTGCAAGGTGCAAACTTGCGCGGAGCCAACCTGAACGGGGCAGACCTGACCGGTGCAGACTTAGACGAAGCCAAGCTGACCGGAGCTAATCTGAGCGGTGCCAACCTGTACGGGGCCAACCTGATTAATGCCACCCTGATCAATGCCACCCTGTTCGGTGCCGACCTGATCGGTGCAGACCTGTTCGGAGCCAACCTGATCGGAGCCAGCCTGCGCGAAGCCGACCTGAGCGGCGCTTACGTTGGAGACGGTTGGGACATTGTGGACGGATATCTGACCCGCAAACCCCATGATAAAACGGTAGTTACGGACTGGTCCTGTTCAGGATGTTCAGCCCTATTGCCGGAGAGTGACCTAGGCCACGAGCAGTTTGGCGAGCGTTTCTGTGACGAGTGTGCAGGAATCGTGTCTGTCCCGGAAAACACTACGACCGTAGCGAAATCCGACACTTCGACCCAAGAAGTGGACAAGTTGGCCGAAAACGCTACGAGCGTAGTGACTATCACCATCAGCCGGGAGGACGTTATCGCATGGGCAACCGAGTGGAGCCCCAACGACAGCGAGCCTGATGAGTTGAGCAGAATGATTGAAGCCTGCCGTGAGGCACTGGAAAGGAATCAATAATGTTCACATGCAAAACCTGTGGACACGCTGATTTTGCTCACAAGATGAGCATTGGTTTTTGTTTGCACAACAATGGTTTTACGTCTAAAAACCCAACAGACATTAAACGATGTGTTTGCGTTGGTATGGACAAGCCGTTTCCTGACGAGGAACAACCATGAAATGGGATTATCGCTTGTTGAAAGACCTTGAAGGCCACTATGAGATAACCGAGTTCTATTACGATGAGGACGGCTTAATCTTAGGCTGGTGCCCTGCCAGCGCTCCCTCTGGAGAATCCTTTGACGAGGCACTGGAAGATTATCGAATGATGAATGAGGCTTTTTACAAGCCAATTATTGAGATGCCTGTTGGCATACCCAAGGAGGAAAAATGAACTACTCAATTTGCGCCACGCATCTAAAGTGGGCCCCCTGCATGCTCAAGTCTGATTACAGGGTTGATTGCAGAACTATTGAAGATAACGCTTATGCCAACGAAGTGGTAAAGAAGTTTCACGGCGGTCTATTGACTTTGGCCGAAGCCACGGAGTTGCTAATTTGAGAACAATTAGGGTTGAACACTTAACCCTACCTGAACCAATTTTGACAGTTTCACTGCAAAACAATTTAGATTTAAAAAAACTTCAACAAAAATGGCTTAAAGTTCTTAATGCTCCTCGTTATGTTGAAGTTATCCCACGAGCCAATGATTGGTGGGCTGACCTGTGGGATAACGCTTACAAATTAGGATTTGCTCCACGAGGCGAAGGCTATACCGATGCTATTTTCCCTTTGATAACTTTTAGTGATGAGTTGCCTCACATGGTTGTTGGTCAATACGAATACTCAACTATTAAGGTTTTACCACTAGAACCCATGAAACGTATTTGTAAAAAATATTACAATCAGACAGCAAAAAATTGTTTGGTGTATACTATTTTGCACGAGTGTGTTCACGCTTTAGATGATGCTCGTGGAGTGGATTCAGGTGACCACAACAAATGGTTTTATTACAGATTGGCTAAACTGCAAACAGCGTTTCCGCCAAGAAGGGTGCTAAAGTGAAAAACATAGGCTTTGGTATTTTTTTATTTATAGTAATGTGTGCAACTTTAGCAGGAGGAAAACGTCGTGACTAACGAAGAAATTTGGGAAGCAAACTACCCAGACGAAAAGATGCCCGGGAGCGAAGACCCCGTTGAGGGAAAGTGCGGAGCAAAAGTTAGAGACAAGCGCTTGCGTGAACTTGATATTGTGCGTCACTGCACTAAAACCGCAGGCATGGGAACCGACCATTTTGGAGAAGGCACTTGCAAGTTTCATTTAGGTTCTACGCTTAAGCACACCAAAACCGCAATCAACACCAAGATGGGCAAGGAGTTGGCCACCATATCCGCTCAATTGGGTGAATCCGACCCTATTGGCCCACCCGAAATTGAGGCTTGGAAACTTGCCGCCAAAATGAAACAATGGTCTTTGATTATGGAAGACAAACTTAACGAACTCAACGGGGAAATGGCAGTGACTGATCGTGCGGGTGTTGAGCACGTTCGTGCGTTAATTGAAATTGTTGAACGAGCATGGGAACGATTTCAAGGGTCGCTTGAGTTTATGATGAAATATGACCTGCGTAAGCGAGTGTTGGAACTGGAAGAACGACAGGCTCAATTGGTTGGCGCTGCTTTTATGGCAATTATTTTAAGTCAGGACCTCCGGCTATCTGAAGCACAAATTGACGTTGCTCGTAATTTATTTGCCAGCAAAATGATTGAAATTGGGCCAGCGCTTGAACCTTCGTGGGCTGTCAGCATTATTGAACCCGACGACTACAAGCCAGAAGATTATAGAAAATAATTCTAGCGCACAGCAAGATTTTTGGAAGTTGCTTATTTTTTTGCGCTAACCCGTAAAGGTACGCTATTGAAGTACGCTCGCTTGTTAGTTACAACAACTGAACGGCGTCAAAGTAACGACGAGGTATAATGCCATTTTCTATTGTTACCGGCTCCCCGTCCCTTAGGTAACGAACCGATACTCCACCATCACGAATTCCACCAATAATCTTTTGAGCATCAGAACCCTCGTAAGCAGGGTAGTGGGCTACGCAAGTTTCATAATAATCGGTTAGAGCGGCAACCATAGTTCTAGTTGTTCGGTAAAACGGCGTAGAAGGCGTAAAACAATACTCGCTAGGGTTTTTAATCCCCTCGGCTTGTTGTGCCATTGTCCACAGTATCCCACCAGCCCTGTTCCAATTACGGCGACCGGCTTTGGTGTAAGGAAGCGTCCACGCTCCACTCCCACTTGGGATGGGGTAGGTAGCCAATACATCGCTTGCAAAAACAATTAAAGCATCAACGGTAAATGTTGTAATCATTATAGAAAGCCCAGAAGCCCCGGCCTACCGCTTAAAAACGATAGACCGGGGCGTTTGGGGTTTTAGTTGGCAGACTCGTTAGAGCCGACCAGCCATTCAGCGAGAGGGGCAAGCGCCGAGTTTCGCTTGTCATCTCCGCCGACATGGTTGAACTCCTGATTCTCTCCGACATAGCGGACATATACAGTCCACTTGCCGTCCTGATTCATGCGAGCAGTGGATTGGTAAGCAAGCGTCTGACGGCTCACACCTGTCAAAGTTGCATACCCACAAAGGGTGCGAAGCGCCTGTCCAG
>Ga0114962_10001684_pt1 | contig 18926 bp, 11 predicted proteins | sample C_130820_MF_Meta_FD_87017 | JGI IMG/M metagenome (GOLD analysis project Ga0114962, IMG submission 87017) | Freshwater microbial communities from Lake Croche, Canada to study carbon cycling - C_130820_MF_MetaG | ecosystem: Environmental > Aquatic > Freshwater > Lake | place: Lake Croche, Canada...
GCTGAAATGCTAGTGCAATCAAATGAGGAAATGATTACGCTGCTGCCAGCACTACCTAAAGCATGGGCAACTGGGGCTGTGAAAGGTTTGAAGGCTAGAGGCAACTTTGAAATTGAAATGAGCTGGGCCGATGGCCTGGTGACGAATTTAAAAATAAAATCGAGCACAGAGCCAAGCGCTAAAGTTTGGATGAACGGGAAAATTCAAATTGTAAAAACAAGTAAATAATTCCCTAGTATTATTAACTTTAGCAAAATAAGATTATGTCTTTGAACTTGGGTAGAACGGAATTTGGTGATCCAGCAAATAAGGGTAAAGTATTATCTGTATCAGCAGCCCATGAATTATTTAATGCCTGGGTATTAAATCCAAAGCTACAGCTACATATGAAGCAAGTAGCACATTTGATGAAATGCTGGGCGAAAGAAAAAGAAAATTTAAATGAAGCCGATCAATGGCGTTGGGAAATGGCTGGCCTACTGCATGACGCCGATTGGGATCAGTGGCCTGAGCTTCATTGCAAAAAAATAATTGAATACCTAGAAGAAAAACAAATAGACCCTGAAATTATTAGAGCCATTGCTTCACATGGTCCTATTCATTTTGGTGTAGAGCCCATTACACAAATGGACAAAATGTTATTTGCCTTTGATGAACTCTCTGGATTAATGCACGCCTATTCTTTAATGCGACCAGAAGGCTATAAGGGCATGGAATTAAAAGGCGCTAAAAAAAGAATTAAAGATAAAGCCTTTGCAGCTAACGTTTCTAGAGACGATATTGACGACGCTTGTAAAAGAGCCAACATAGAATTAGATATGCTGATTCAATTTATAATGGATAGACAAGTAAATGCCTCACTTTAATAAATAATAAAAATAATTCTTCTTCTTACTCTACCTATATAACCAAATCAAAAAAATAAATAATTATAAAATGCGCAAGTACCTTTCTTTTTTACTGATTGCCTTACTCTCACAGAGTATACTAATGGCACAAACAGTGCCTAGTCCAAAATCACATTTTGGATTTAATATTGGTGATAATTATCAATTAGCCACTTTTACACAAACAGAAGCTTACTTAAAAAAATTAGCAGCTGTTTCTAAAAAAGTAAAATTACAAGTGATTGGAAAAACAGAAGAAGGTCGCAACCAATATATGGTTATTGTTTCCGATCCAAGTAACCTAGCCAATTTGGAAAAGTATAAAACCATTTCTCAAAAATTAGCCCATGCCGAAGATTTAAGTATGGCTGAAGCTACGCAAATGGCGAATGAAGGAAAGGCTGTAGTGTGGATTGACGGCGGCTTACATGCAACGGAAGTAACCGGCATACACCAATGGATAGAGTCCATGTATCAATTAATTACAAGAACAGATGAAGAGACAAAACGTATATTAAAGTCGACTATTATTTTATTTGTACATGCGAATCCTGATGGACAAGAATTAGTGTCTAATTGGTATATGCGTAGTAGCGATACTTTAAAAAGATCTACTTCTAGTTTACCTCGTTTATATCAAAAATATATTGGTCATGATAATAATCGTGATTTCTATATGACCAATATGCAGGAATCAAAAAATATGAGTCGCCAACAATATATAGAATGGATGCCTCAGGTTTTATATAATCATCATCAAACAGGTCCTCCAGGTACAGTGGTGGCGGGCCCTCCTTATCGTGATCCATTTAATTATGTATATGATCCTTTACTAATTACAGGCATTGATGCATTAGGCGCTGCCATGAGTAGTCGTTTAAATGCAGAATCTAAACCAGGTTATACCATGAAATCAGGTTCAGTCTATTCTACTTGGTGGAATGGAGGATTAAGAACCACGGCCTATTACCATAATATTATAGGACTGCTTACAGAAATTATTGGAAACCCAACGCCCTCTAATATTCCATTAGTACCACAAAGATTAATTCCGAATAGTGGTACCCCTTATCCTATCGCTCCACAGAAATGGTATTTTAGAAATTCAATTGATTATTCAGTGTCTTTAAACTATGCCGTATTAAATTATGCAGCTAGATATAAAGAAGAATTGCTTTTGAATATTTATAAAATGGGTAGACATAGTATTGAAGCTGGTAGTAAGGATAGCTGGACCTTGTATCCTAAAAGATCAGATGCAGTGGCTGAATTATTAAAGACAGAAAAAGTAACAGGTAATATTGATTCATTTCAAACAACTGTATTTAATAAAGTATATAAAAATCCTGCGAATAGAGATGCCAGAGGTTATATTGTAACAGCGAATCAAACCACTACCGCCATTGATTTTATTAATATTTTAATTCAAAGTGGCATTAAAGTGGAGAAAGCAACGACCAATTTTTCAGTGGCTGGAAAAAATTATCCAGCAGGATCTTATATTGTAAAAACCAATCAAGCCTTCAGACCACATGTAATAGATATGTTTGAACCACAGGATCATCCTAACGATTTTCAATATCCAGGTGGCCCTCCGATAAGACCTTATGATGCTGCGGGTTGGACGCCTGCATTTACTATGGGCATTGAGTTTGATCGTGTATTGGACGATTTTAATGGTCCCTTTGAAACCATTGCCTATGGCATAATTCAAAAACCAATAGGCAAAATAAATGCAAGTACAGAGCTTGCAGGTTACAGTTTTTCTACCAAAGAAAACGCAGCCTACTTTGCTATTAATACACTACTTGCCATGGGCATCGAAGTATATAAAAATAAAGACCAGTATTTTGTAGCGGCAAATACTAATAATAAAAAGTTACAAGAAACCATAGAATTATTAAGTGCAGAAAAAGGTATTATTTTTAATGGCGTATCTGCGAAGCCTGCTAACATGACCGATAAAATTATCCCACAAAGAATTGCTTTATGGGATAAGTATGGTGGATCTATGTCTTCAGGATGGGTAAGATGGATTTTTGAAAAATATAATTTCCCTTTCCAATTAATTTATGCAAAAGAAATTGATGCCAGTAATTTAAAAGATAAATACGATGTCATTGTTTTTGTAGAAGGTGCAATCCCTTCTTTAAAACCAGAAGCGGGAAATGGCTATGAAGAAAAAGAACCTAAGGCAGAAGATGTACCTGAAATATACCAAGCTACTTTAGGAAAAATTACGGCAGAAAAATCGATCCCTGCTTTAAATAAATTTTTACAAAGCGGTGGAACCATTGTTACGATTGGTTCTAGTGCGAACTTAGCTTATCATTTAAATGTACCCGTTCGAAACGCATTAGTGGAAATGGTTTCAGGCAAAGAGAAATCACTACCTGGTGAAAAATTTTATATTCCAGGATCGGTGATGCAAATAACTTTAGACAATGAGTATAAAGCCAACTGGGGCATGAATAAAAATGCCGATGTATATTTTAGTGCAAGTCCTGTATTTAAATTATTACCAGATGCTATTGCAAGAAAAGAAGTAGTGCCATTAGCATGGTACGCTTCAGATAAAACATTAAGAAGCGGATGGGCCTTTGGACAATCTTATTTACAAGACGGTATTGCAGCCTTTGAAGCGAAAGTAGGAAATGGTAAATTATTTGTGTATGGTCCTGAAATTACTTTTAGAGGTCAAACACATAGTAATTATAAAATGCTTTTTAATCAGTTGTATAAATATTAATTATAATTTTAAACACTTATTATTTTGAAACCTATTTTTTGTTTTGCTCAAAATCAAATTAGTTTATTAGAAAGCGCAGGCGTGCCTGTAGGTGATTTATTGGTACAAAGAGGGTATGGTATTTTTGATTATTTAAGAGTGGCCAATAACAAACCACTTTTTATAGAAGCTCATTTAGATCGTTTATTTAATTCGGCAAAAATTATGCACTTAACTATTGCGCAATCTAAAGAGGACCTCAAAAAAATTGTTGCTGAGTTAATTGAAAAAAATAATATTCCTTTTTCAGGTATACGATTAATTATTGCTGGTGGCGATGCGCCAGACGGCTACACAATTACATCGCCTCATTTAATTATTATTCAACAACCACTAGAAGCACCTCCTGCAAAAATGTCTACTAAAGGCATTCATTTAGTGAGTCATTTTTATCAAAGACAATTAGCTGAAGTAAAAACAACCGACTATTTAATGGCCGTTTATTTACATCCCTGGATGAAGAGTGTAGGAGGCGATGATATTTTATATTATAATAATGATAGCGTAAGTGAGTGTCCTAGGTCTAATATATTTATGATTAGTCAGGATAATACCATTGTCACACCTGTCAACAATATGCTAAAAGGCATTACTCGAAAAAATATAATTGCAGTGGCCGAGGCCCACCATTTAAAATTACAACAACGAGATATTAGTCTATCTGAAATGAAAAAAGCCAAGGAGGTTTTTATCACCAGTTCTACTAAAAGAATTATTCCCGTTGCTGGCTTAGATGAGCAAAATTTTAGCCTAGAGGGGCCAAATTCTTTAAGTGCCCAAATTTTCGACCATTTACTGGCCTTGGAAAACTAAAAAATATCCCCAATTTTCTGGGAATTTTTCACAGCAATTGCCCATCTAGCATTATTCAATCTTTTTCATACATAATAATTTGATAACCTGCGTGTTATATCATAATTAATACTTATTCAAATTTTATAGATATTTTATTAATATACTGATTTACAATTAGTTACATAATATATATAAATCTTAAGTTTTCTCTCCTTTTTGAATAACGGAAAAACTTTGATTTTCGTTAATGGAATGTTAAGGAGAACTGTTCGTAATTCGCAAGTTTTAGTTTATTTTTGTGACCATAAATAATATGTTAAAAATGAAAAATGTTTTAAAACAAGCTTTTGCTCTGATGTTAGTGATTTTAATATCAATTATTAAAGTAAACGCACAAGAGACAACTGCTGAAATACAAGGTACAGTTTCAAATGGTACTGCTGGTTTAGCCGGCGTTTCAGTTACTGCAACCCACCAACCCACTGGTACTAAATATGTAACTACTACGCGTACCGATGGTAGATACAACTTAACCAACTTAAAAATTGGCGGCCCTTACTTAGTTGAAGTTTCTTATGTAGGCTTCAAGAAGGACCAACAAAATGATATTAATTTATTATTAGGTCAAGCATTCAAAGCAAACTTTAAATTAGTAGAAGCTTCTAACACTTTGAAAGAAGTCGTAGTAAAATCTTCTAACCAAGATAAAGTTTTTTCTACTTCAAGAACGGGTTCTCAAGACAACTTTAATAGAAATCAAATCACAAGTTTGCCTACTATTTCTCGTTCATACAAAGACATCATTAAATTAACACCTACTTATAACGGTATGTCTTTCGGTGGTCAAAGTTCTCAATTGAACAATATCACTGTTGATGGTGCAAACTTCAATAACTCTTTCGGATTAGCAGGTGATATCGGTGGTCAAACAGGTCAAACTGCGATTTCATTAGATGCGATTGAGCAAATTCAAGTAAACATTTCTCCGTTTGACGTTCGTCAAGGAGGTTTCGTTGGAGGTAACGTAAACTCTGTATCTCGTTCTGGTGCGAACACTGCAACAGGATCAGTTTATCAATATATGAAGAGTAAAGATTGGCAAGGATATGATGTAAATGCTGCTCCTTATACTATTACTGTTCCAAAGCAAGATTTCAGTTATGACCTTAAAGGCTTCACAGTAGGTGGTGCTTTAATTAAAAATAAATTATTCTATTTTGTTAACGCTGAACAAGAAGAAAGATCTGCTCCTGCCATTATATGGTCAGCTTCTACTGCTAGTTCTCCTGCTAATGGTACTACTATCTCTGCTGCGAACGCTGCAGACTTAGATGCCTTATCTGCTTTCTTAAAATCAAAATACAATTACGATCCAGGTCCTTACCAAAATTATTCTTATGCTGCAAAGTCTAAGCGTTTAACAGCTAAGATTGATTGGAACATAAATGAGAATAACACTTTTAGTTTAAAATATACTTATTTAAAATCTTCAAATCAAATACCTCCTTCTAATAGTGGTTCTGTAGGTCGTAGACAAGCAGATGCTACTGCACTTCCTTTTTTTGGAGCTGGTTATGCCATCAACAACAACGCAAATGTATTTATTGCTGAGTTGAACACGAAGTTCTCTAACAGAATGAGTAATAAATTACAAGTTGGTTATTCAGCATTAAGAGATTTCAGAAATGCTTTATCTGAAAAAGAATTTCCAATGGTGGATATCTTAGATGGTTCAGGTACTATTTCAAGTAGTAAGCCTTTTACTTCTTTTGGATTTGAGTTATATACTTATGGTAACAAATTAAATACAGATGTATTCCAATTCAATGATATCTTATCAGTTTACGCAGGTAACCATGAGATTACTGCTGGAGTTCAATCTTCTTATAAAAAATATTTGAATGGTTTCTCTCCTAACTATTCTGGAACATACCGTTTCAACAGCTTAGCCGATTTCTATGCAGCTGCTGCTGGAACAAAACCTGCTGGCAGATATGATTTATCATATACTTTAGGCGGTGGTGATTTCCCATTAGTAGGCCCTAAGGATTTTGAAGCTGGTTTCTTCATTCAAGATAAATACAGAGCTTCAGATAAGTTAACTATTACTTATGGTATCAGAGCTGACTATACAAACTTCTACAACACATTCTTGTATAACCCAGTTGTAGATACATTGAAAAATTTCTATCAAGGAATTCATGCGAATACTGGTGCTCAACCTTCTACAGCTATTCAAGTTTCTCCAAGAATTGGATTTAACTATGATGTATATGGTGACCAAACTTTACAAATTCGTGGTGGTGCTGGTTTATTCCAAGGTGCTCCTCCTTTTGTATGGATTTCTAACCAAGCTTCTAACTCTGGTATGGCTTTATTTGGAAGTATTTCAAACGGAACAACATATAATTTCTCTCCAGATATCAATGCGAACCGTCCACAAGCAAGTGCAGCTTTAAGTAGTTCTTACTCAATTAACGTAACCGATCCTAACTATAAATTCCCTCAAGTATTTAAATCTACTTTAGCGGCTGATAAAAAATTAGGCAATGGTTGGACAGTTACTGCTGAAGGATCATACACTAAGCAATTAGATGCATCTGTATTCCAAAATATTGCACTTCCTTCAACTGGTTTAGTGCGTTTATCTGATGGACGTTGGAGATTCCCTTATACAACTTCTTACCCTTATGGTGGATCTCAAATGGTTTCTGGTAGCAAGGTGGTAGCTAGTGCTGCTAACCCATCTATTGGTAATGCTATTTACATGACTAATTCTAACGCAGGATATGCTGCTACTGGTACATTACAAATTCAAAAAGTAAGTAAAAACTTCATCGCTACTGCAGCTTATACAAGACAAGTTGCTTATGATGCAGCGGTGACTGGTTCTACTGCAGCTACCATGTGGGGTTCTAAATTAACGCATGATAATCCTAATGAATTCGTTGCTGGTTTGTCTAATAACTACTTACCTAACAGAATTATCGCGAGCATGATATATAAGAAAGAATTTTCTAAAAACTTATTATCATCAGTTGGTTTAGTGTATGAAGGCGCTCCTAACTATACTACCTCTTATTATGTAAGTGGTGACGTAAACAACGATGGTCAATCATTTAATGATTTAATGTTTATACCTAAAGATCCTTCTCAAATTAAGTTAATTAATTCAGCTACTGTTACTGTGAATAAAATTGCTTATCCTGATACAAGAGATCAAACAACTTTATGGAACCAATTAAATACTTTCATTTCTAACAACCCTTATTTATCTAAACATAGAGGTGAATTTGCTGAAAGAAATGCTTACGTATTACCTTGGACCCATAAATTAGATTTAAACTTTACACAAGACATTAGATTTACATCTGGTAAAAACAAGCACACTATTCGTTTAACAGCTGATATTTACAACTTAACAAACTTGTTAAATAAAGATTGGGGTGTGTTCTATGTACCAACAACAACTTCTCCTTTAACATTAACAGGAATTGATACAGATGGTAAAACACCTATCTACAGGTTTCCTTTCTTAGATCAAACTAAGCAATTACCTCAATCAAGACCTTATACTCCATCTTCAAGTATTGCTTCTCGTTGGCAGTTACAAATTGGAGTTAGATACTTATTTAACTAATCAGTTTAATAATTTCTTTAGCTAGTAATAGCAATAAAAAAAGCCCCCCGATATTTCGGGGGGCTTTTTTTATTTTATAGTAGGCTTCTTTACTTCTTCTTCTTTTTCTTGCCTTTCTTATCTTCTTCTAAAACCTTTATACGCATATTTTTAAATCTTAGCACATCACCATGTCCTAGAAAACCAAGATGACCCGTAGTTCTTAATAAACCAGGATGTTCTTTATGGTCCATGGTACCATTTTTAGAAGCTTCTGCATAATCACCCTCTGTAATGACTGTGCCATTTAAGGTTACTTTAATCTGCGTGCCTTTTACCATAATTTCTTCCTGATTCCATTCACCAGTAGGCTTTAAAAAACCTCTTTTAGCAGGAATCACGCCATATACAGAACCATGGTATTGATAAGGCTGTAGGGCTTTGTATTTAGCAGCTTCGTTATCTAATACTTGTATTTCCATACCCACATAGGCAGCATCGCCTTCTAAGGGAGCATGTACGCCAATGCCATTGTTAGCGCCTGGCGTTAATTGAAATTCGAACCTGTAAATAAAGTCAGCGAACTCTTCTTTACTATATAAGTTACCTCCACCGCCTTCGCCGGCTTTATCAGGATGCACTACTAATGCGCCTTCTTCAATTAAATAACCTGAAGTATTGCCAGTCCAGCTATCTAAATTAGTGCCATCAAATAAAGAAACAAAGCCTTGGGTTTTTTCTTCTTCTGTTAAACTTAGTTTTTCATCAGAAGGAATTTCTCTTATATAAATATTTCTATAGGCAACATAAGTACCATGCGCTTGTAATTCAATTTGCTCCTTAGCAAAAATGGGTGATTTACGATCCCAAAAATTTTCTAAGGTTACATCATCGGTCACGAGTACGCCATTTAAATAAACGCTTACCTGTGCGCCCTTCATAATAATATGAAAATTATTCCAGTCCCCAATTTTGTTATCGGCTACTACCAAGGGTTTGCTCTGATTTTTTATATTGTTGTATAAACCTCCAGAACCTACTTGGGCGCCCACTTCTCTTCTACTTGTATCCCAAATTTGTACCTGTGGACTACCTCTTAAATAAATACCTGCATCGCCCTTCTCGGTAATTTTCCAATCTACATACATTTCAAAATCGCCATATTTTTTTTCAGTTGCTAGATTATCGCCATGTCCTGTAAATACTAAAAGACCATCCTTGGCTATCCAATCATTTTTCATTTTCTCATTGGCTTTTTGTTCTGCTGCTTTTAAAGCAGAGTCGCTCATCTTCGCTCTAGCAATAGGGTTCATTACTAAACCTTTCCATCCTGCTAAATCTTTGCCATTGAATAAACTTACAAAACCATTATCATAAGGTAATTTAATTAGATGTTCATTAAGCTTAGATATTAATAAAGGACTATCCACACCCACTATATCTGACATAGTAGCTGATGCACCTAAACCATGTGGAGGGTAGGAATTTCCACGAATAAGGCCCATCGCTTTTTCCAAGCTAGCCCTTACTTCCGGCCCTCTAATATTATTATCAGCTAAGGCTAAGCGCGCTAGAATGACGGCAGCTTCTTTATTAATCGTTTCATCATTTAATGATTTACTTACTAACATAAAACTTGCAAAACCTGGAATGAGAGATGCCTCATGCAGTACATTTCTTTTTTCTAATCTGGTACTCGCCTTCTCCATTCTGTCCTGTAAGGTCAATAATTTTTGTGCATTTGTTTTAGCCACTTTTTTTTCAGTACTAGCTACTTTAATAGCAGGTAAAATAAAATTGAAATTATCTAAGGCTGCTTGTATATGTTTTGCATTTTCACCCGATGCCGATTTCAACGCCTTGATTAAAGCTTGTTTAGAAGCTGCAGAATGAATACTCGCTAAAGCCCTTGCTGCATTGCCTGAAAAGGTTTCATTTTTTAATAAACTGCTGAGTAATTTTACTGCAGCATCATCACCTAATAAACTTAGTTGTTTAATTATAAATTCACGCGTATAAAAAGTTTTAGCAGAACCATACACTGCTGCTAAATTTACAGCAAGCTGTTGTTTTAGTGATGCATTTAAACTAGCATCATTCACATAAGCATTTAAAGCATAAGTAGGCTTTAGTTTTAAAGAATCATTATCTAATAATTGCACTAATTGTTTCCATTGGCTATTTCCCCAAGTGTGCATAGAAGTAATTGCACCTTCCGCTTCCGATGGGCGTTGATAAGGAAAACTATTAATGGTATTTTTTACCGATCCTACTTGTGCAATTACCTGTGAGGTACATAACAAGAAGAGTAGTAAATAAGAAATTTTATTTTTCATAGTAAGTAATTTTTTTTGAATGATTAAATGGTCCATGGAGAACGCATCGCTGGGTTAATTAATCTATTGGCTTCTTCATCATTAATAAATTCTTGGGTAACTGGATTAAACTTTAAGTTTCTTCCTAGTTGTAAGGCTATTTTTCCCATATTAATAATGGTACAAGATCTAAACCCATTGGATTCATTCAATGCAAAAGGCGTTCTTTCCCTTACCGATTCTAAAAAATCAGTGACTTGAGGAGCAGGGTCTGGAAGCATGGCTAATTTTTCTTTTAAATTCGGAATATCCGATTTAAAGCCAGCAAAAAGTTTTCCTTTAGGGCCCTCAATATAGGCTGCGCCTGGATCTTTGGCCTCTCCATCTAAAATAATCTTACAACCATCTTCATAGGTGAAAGTTAATTTTCTAAAGGTACCGCAAGCATCAGGATGTTGTTGTTCTGCATCTACTTCTACAGAGACAGGACTTGTATCATCTTTGTCAAGAAAGTATTGAATAGGGTCGATATAATGTTGTCCCATATCTCCTAGACCACCTCCATCATAATCCCAATAGCCTCTAAATGTTTGATGCACTCTATGTTCATTATAAGGTTTGAAGGGTGCAGGGCCCAACCATCTCTCATAATCTAATTCTGCAGGTACCGGTTGTGTTTCTAATTTTGTTTTTCCTACCCAATAAAATTTCCAATCAAATCCAGTGGTCTTACTCACTGTTACCGTTAATGGCCAACCTAATAATCCAGACTCTACTAATTTTTTAATAGGCTTCACCGTCGAATTCATTCCGTAAAAATTATCTTCAAAACGGAACCATGTATTTAAACGAAACATACGCTTATACTGCTGAACGGCCTCTACCACTCGTTTTCCTTCGCCGATAGTTCTTGTCATTGGTTTTTCACACCAAATATCCTTACCTGCTTTAGCAGCTTCAATGGCCATAATACCATGCCAATGAGGAGGCGTTGCAATATGAACAATATCTACTTCAGGAAGTGCTATTAATTCTCTATGGTCATGAAAAGTTTTTACATTTCCTCCCATTAGTTCTGCTGCAGATTGCAAATGTTTTTTATCTACATCACAAATGGCTACTACTCGAGTACCTGCATAAGGAATATGACCTCTACCCATACCTCCTAATCCGATGATACCTTTAGTCAATTGATCACTAGGGGCTAAAAATCCTCTACCTAGCACTTGTCTTGGAACAATTGAAAAACCTGCTACGACAGCAGCAGAGTTTTTTAAAAATCGACGACGGCTATTTTTTTCCGGTGTTTTCATTTTTTTGTTATTAAAGTAAAAAATTATTTTATTAAAATAGACAGCAAAGAAGCTCAAAAAATGATATTACTCAGTTCTCTATGATTGCTTTGCTTTTCTTAGCTAAATTTATTCATTTTTGTTTAAATTTGGTACAATCCAATTACTTAAAATTGCTTTTATGAATGAGACCCATTTACACCTAGAAGAACATTTAAAAAGCAGTGACATGCTTACCGACATTGTGATTGGAATGAGTGACGGACTTACGGTTCCCTTTGCGTTGGCTGCAGGTTTGAGTGGCGCTGTGCAAGGAAATGTAAACCTAATTTGGATTGCAGGTATAGCTGAAATTGCTGCAGGCTCTATTGCCATGGGTCTTGGGGGTTTTTTAGCTGGTAAAACTGAACAGGACCATTATGCCAGCGAACTAAAAAATGAATATTGGGAATTAAAACATAAAAGAGAGGTAGAGATAGAAGAAGTTCGTAAAGTTTTTTTAGAATGGGGATTAAGTGCTAGCACCGCTGAAGAAGCCACTCAAGAAATTATTAAAGACGATAAACGTTGGGTTGAATTTATGATGAAACATGAGTTGGGCTTAGAAGAGCCCGACCCTAAGAGAGCTAGAAAAAGTGCTTTTAATATTGGTACCAGTTATATTGCAGGCGGCTTAGTTCCTTTAACACCTTATTTTTTTGTAACAGATGCCATTGAGGGTTTAAAAATTTCAGCAGTCATCACACTAGTTTGTTTGTATATTTTTGGATTTTTTAAAAGCAAAATGACGGGCGTGAATCCTTGGTGGGGCGGTGTGAAAGTTATGATGACGGGCGCAATAGCAGCCGCTGCTGCCTTTAGCATTGCTAAATTAATTCAAGGGTAAAAGCAATAAATTTGAATATATATTTAAAATATAGCTACTATAAAAAATGAAATTATTTTCCAGCTTCTAAACTATTGTAATAATTAAGTAGCGCAATTATATCTTCCTCCGATTTTAATTTATTTTTATTATTTTTTATCCAAGGCTCTACGCTTGCATTAAAAGGAATTGCAGCTAAAAGACTATTTCTATCTAATGATTTTAATGGAATTATTTTTCCATTATTATATATACCATAATAAGATTTTGTAAAAAAGCTAGTTATATTTTTTCCAGTTAAAGGATCAAATGGACTTACTTTCACTAAATTTTTTTGTAATAGAATTAATTGATAGGTTCCATTATTAAATACGCGGTAGAAGCCTGCAGGTTTATTGTCAATATAATCGGGTAGCACAGCAAAGACCGCTGAAATTTTAGTAGCATCCTTGCTATTTAAAAAAACAATTTTATCAATTAAATTTGTTTCGGCTACTAGCTCACCATCTTTTTCATTTTCATAATGCAGTTCCGTTGTATATAAATTTAATTTAGCCTTAGGTAATTTATAAATAGCGCCCGATTTAAAATATAATATAGCACTGTTCCAATGTTCATCCCAAAAAGGAGTCCCCTCTACATCTTCATAAGTTAATCCTGTAGCTTTCTTGTCACCAATGGCAGAAACGTTGGTAACCCTTACCATACCGCCACTTGGGCCCTGCCCTGGGTTACTTATATCAATAGTTAAATTTTGTGCATGAAGCGTACTAGTGAATAGGAGGGAGCCTAGTAGAACACTAAAAAGGCGCATTATGTATAAAGTGATTTTCATAAATATATTTTTATATTAGCTACAATTGTTTAGATATTAATTAGTCAAAATATCTTTTTTGAATAAGTTAATTTTTATTTCGAATAGCCATTCCTTTTCTTGTTCCATTATGCGCACCTTCATTAATGGTTAATGCGCCATTCACCCATACATATTTAAACCCTTTTGCATACTGATGTGGTTCTGTATAATTCGCCATATCAGTCACTTCGTTTTCATCAAAGATGACAATGTCTGCTATATAATCTTCTTTAATCAAGCCTCTATTTTTTAAATTAAATTTTTCTGCAGGTAAAGAAGTCATTCTTCTAATGGCATCTTCTAAACTTATCACACCCATTTCTCTTACATATTTTCCTAATACTCTTGCATTGGTTCCATAGGCTCTAGGATGTGGCTTGCCCACACCCATCACTGCAATACCTGCATCACTTGCTATCATGTTAAAAGGGTATTTCATGATAGCCACTACATCATTGTCACCCATACCATGGTATACCATTTGTGCACCGCCTTTTTCAATCATTTGTATAATGGTTTCTGCTTCTGCTTTTTGATTATGTTTATTACCTAATAATAAATTTATTTCTTCAATACTTTTTCCATTGAAACTTGTGTCGGCTCTATAACTTGCTACGACTGCATAACTAAAATGTTTTAAACCTCTTTTTTTAATTATACCTATACTATGTGTGGCAACTCTTTTTCTAATCTCAGGATTTTTTAATCGGGCCATAATGGAATCTTGTCCATCGGATAATACCCAGTCTGGTAATAATACACTTAACTGTGTACTACTTGCTGTGTAAGGGTATTGATCAATGGTAACATCAATGCCTTCTTTTCTTGCATTCATTACAAGAGGAATAGTTTCTTTACTTCTTCCCCAATTATTTTGACCGCTTACTTTAAAATGCGAAATTTCTACAGGTATATGCGCATCACGTCCAACTTGTATGGCCTCATTGATGGCATCTGCCACTCTATCTTCTTCATATCTAATATGAGAAGAATATACCCCGCCATTTGCACTAATTACTTTAGCAAGTGCTACAATTTCTTCTGTTGGTGCATAGGCGCCAGGAATATAAATAAGTCCAGTAGACATGCCCACTGCACCATCCTTCATTGCCTCTGCAGCTAATTTTTCCATGGTTTGCATTTCAGCAGCAGTAGCATTTCTATTGGCTGTACCCATGGCCTGCTTTCTTATAGTATTATGTCCAATAAGAGAGGCCACATTAATAGAAGTGCCTATTGAATCAATGGCATTAAAATAATTTTTTAAATTTTCAGCAGAACCTCCGCAGTTACCAGTAATGACAGTGGTCACTCCATCATAAATAAAATTAGTGGCTAATGGGTTTCTTAATTCACCTCCTTCAATATGTGCATGCACATCAATAAAACCCGGTGCTATCACTAAACCCTTGGCATCTATTTCTTTAGTAGCTTTCCAGTTTTTTAAATTTCCAATGGCAACAATTTTATTATTTTGAATGGCCACGTCTTTATACTGCCAGTTATTACCTGATCCATCAATGAGTTTACCGTTTCTAATAATATAGTCGGCTTGCTGCGCTTTTAGCGTTAATAGGGAGAATAAACATACAGAAAGTAAAATAGTCTTTTTCATAGCTTTTGGTTGTACTATAAATTTACTAAATCCCCTTTATATTATAGATATTAAAATGGCCATAAGCTTAAAAATTAGTAATTTTAAAGAGCTGCCATTACAGTATAAATACATAGCAAATACTATACTTATAATTTATTCTATTAAAACCTATATTTTAATTACTCAATTACTTGTCTTATGAAAAAATTAATTACAGTATTGTTCTGTTTGATGCTTTTAACGCAAAGTGTACAGGCTCAAAAAACAAAAAGTTTAAAAACAGCAAGTGATACCGCTGCTGCTTTTGATGCCTATGTGCAAAAATCAATTAAGGAATGGGAAATTCCAGGACTAGCCATTGTAGTGGTTAAAAATAATAAGGTTGTTTTTAAAAATTCTTATGGAACCACTGAACTTGGAACAGGTAATAAAGTGAATAACCAAACCTTGTTTGCTTGTGCTTCTACTACCAAGGCCATGACTGCAACGGCCATGGGTATTTTAGTAGACCAAGGCAAAGTGAACTGGGACGATCCTGTTATAAAATATTTACCCAGCTTTAGATTATACGACCCTTATGTAACAACACAAATGCGCGTGCGCGATTTATTCTTACATAATTCAGGTGTAGGTAATACCGATTATTTATGGGCTATGAATATACTATCTAGTGATGAAATTATGGAGCGTATGCAATTAGTGAAACCTTCTTATTCTTTTAGAGCAGGCTTTATTTATCAAAATATATTTTATGGCATTGCAGGTAAAGTAATTGAAAAAGTAACTGGCATGCCTTGGGAAAATTTTATCACTAAAAATATTTTTGAACCTTTAGGCATGTTGCAAACACGCGCTAAATTAGGTTTAGTAACCAATCCTAATATTTCTAAACCGCATCAAAGAGTGGAAGGAAAAATACAAGTTATAGAAAGAGACTCTGCAGATAGAATTGGCGCAGCGGGTTCTGTGTATTCTAATATTGATGAGATTGCATTATGGATGCAGTGCATGTTAGATTCTAGTAAATATGAAGGAGGCAGATTAGTCTCTCCTACTACATGGACTACTTTATTAAAACCTCAAACATTTGTAACTGAGTCAGAATTTTATCCTACTAAACAATTAACTAAACCTAATTTTACTACTTATGCATTGGGTTGGTTTCAACAAGATTACAAAGGCAGAAAATTAAATTTTCATACAGGAAGTTTGTCTGGAGAAATTGCGATTCATGGACAAATGCCTGAAGAAAAAACAGGAGTTTATGTTTTTGCGAACTTAGATCATGCAGAAGCAAGACATGCTTTAATGTTTAAAGCCTTTGACCAATATGCATTAGGCGGTAATACCGATTGGAGTGCCGACTTCCTAAGCTTATACGGAAATATTAGAGCTAAAGCCGCTGAGGCTAATGCTGCAGAAGAAGCTACCAGAGTGCTGAACACTAAGCCCTCACTACCTTTACAAGCCTATGTGGGTACTTATACCGACCCATTATTTGGAAGCATTACCATTAGCATTGAAAATGAAACATTAGTTTGTGAAAATATTAAATTAGGCAAAGGAGTCGTTTCACATTGGAATTATGATACTTTTCAATTAGCATGGAATAAAAAATGGTTTGGAAAAACAGGTCTTAATTTTAGATTGAACGAAGAAGGAAAAGTTTCATCAGTTGAAATGGATGGAGTCTCATTAGCAAAAAATTAATAGTTATACATTTTATAGAAAAAAATAGAATAGAAAACTATAAAATAGTAGACTAAAAAAAACTGAAAGACAATCTTTATAAAAAACAACTAACTAATTAAATAATACTCAATGGATTTTTCTAAGTTTAAAAAAAGTACCACATCGGTTTGGGGTGGAGAAAGTGATTTAAAGGTGAGCGGTGCGGTCACATCGCCCATAGTGAATAGTGTGGCTTTTGCTTATAATGATGTAGATCATTGGCATGAGGTTTCTTTAGGAAAGGCTGAAGGATATATTTATAGTAGAAACACGAATCCAACGGTGGCTGTTTTAGAAGAAAAAATTCGTTTGTTGGAAGGTGCAGAAGCGGCTACTTCTTTTGCAACAGGTATGGCAGCTATTAGTAATACACTCTATACTTTTTTAACGGCGGGTAAAAGAGTAGTATCTCAAAAAGATAATTATGGTGGAACCAGTAAAATATTTTTAGATTTTTTGCCACTGTATAATGTGGAAGTGCAATTATGCGACACCACCGATTTTGATTTATTTGAAAAAGAAATTGCAAAAGGTTGCGACCTAGTGTATTTAGAAACACCCACCAACCCTACTTTAAAAGTAGTAGACATAAAAAGGTTAGCAGCTGCTGCTAAAAAAGTGGGTGCTATTGTAGTGGTGGATAATACTTTTGCTACGCCTATAAATCAAAACCCTTTAGCATTGGGTGCCGACTTAGTTATACACAGTGCAACTAAATTTTTATGTGGTCACTCCGATGCGATGGGTGGAGTAGTGGCAGGTAAAAAAGAATTAGTACAAAAAATATATCAGTACAGAGAAATTAATGGTGCCAGTTTACAAGCCGATCCTGCTTATATGATTGCTAGAGGTATGAAAACTTTAGAACTGAGAATTGAAAGACAAAATGCATCGGCTTTAAAAATAGCAAACTATTTAAAAGCGCATTCAAAGGTATCGGATGTGTTTTATCCAGGCCTTACTACGCACCCGGGTCATGAAATTGCAAAGCAGCAAATGTCGGGCTTTGGAGGTATTATGAGCTTTGCCCTAGATGGCGGATATGAGCATGTAAAAAAACTATTAACCACGCTAAAACTAGTGCATTTGGCAGCAAGCCTAGGCTCGGTGAGTACATTGGCCGGCCCTCCAAGAACCACTAGCCATGTGGAGTTAACTGAGGCCCAAAGAAAACTATTGGGCATACCCGAAAGCTTAATTCGTTACTCAGTAGGTATTGAAAACGTAGATGACTTATTGCAAGATTTAGATACAGCCTTAGCTAGTTTGTAATAGCTAATTTCTAATTTAAATTTTTGCGCCAGGTCCTTTTACAAATTTTCCAGGTTTAGCATTGGTATGCTCTCCGTCTTTTAATACTTGTATACCATTTACCCAAACATGTGACATACCGGTTGCATATTGTCTTGGTTTTTCAAAACTTGCATGGTCCTTTATTTTACTAGGATCGAAAACTAATACATCGGCATAGTTACCTACTTTTAATTCTCCACGCTTTTGAATATGTAAACTTGTAGCTGCTACTTTAGAAAGTTTATTGATGGCTTTTTCTACAGTCATTACTTTTTCTTCATTTACATAATGCCCAATCACGCGTGCAAAATTTCCATAAGCACGAGGATGTGTACTTTGTTTCATAAATACAGGATCAGTTGAAGCCGACTCTGCATCAGATCCAAAACTTACCCAAGGAAGCACAATTTGTTTTTTTATATTTTCTTCACTCATTAAAAAATAAGCTACTTCTACACGACTACTATCTTGAATAATTAAATCAATAGCGCAATCCTCTGGTGTGGTGTTTCTTATTTTAGCTACTTCTGCTAAAGTTTTTCCAGAATATTTTATCAATGAATCTCTTCTAAATCCAAGTAATAAAACTTTACTTGGACCCCCTGTGCCATAATATAAATTTTCCCAATCCTTTGCATCGGTCTTCATGGCTTTTATCATCTCTGCTCTAATTTTTGGATCTTGTAAACGTAACCATAGTTTTCCAAAACCACCATCTTGTAAAGAAGGAGGCATGGCAGCTGTCATACCCGTTGCCCCTGCAGGATAAGTATACATATTGGCTGCAATATCCATGCCAGCAGCCCTTGCAGCTTCTACTAATTTTATAACAGAATCCATCTTCGGCCAATTGTTTACACCCCCTGCTTTCAAATGATAAATTTCTCC
>Ga0114962_10001686_pt1 | contig 18916 bp, 19 predicted proteins | sample C_130820_MF_Meta_FD_87017 | JGI IMG/M metagenome (GOLD analysis project Ga0114962, IMG submission 87017) | Freshwater microbial communities from Lake Croche, Canada to study carbon cycling - C_130820_MF_MetaG | ecosystem: Environmental > Aquatic > Freshwater > Lake | place: Lake Croche, Canada...
CTGACTGTAAAAAACAACCGGCTTTCAATGTAGAAGGAGAACCAAAGGCATTGTACTGTTCTCTTCATAAAAAAGACGGAATGGTTAATGTAAAAAATAAAACATGTGTTCATCCAGAATGTAAAAAACAACCAACATACAATAATGAAAGAGAACCAAAGGCATTATACTGTTCTCTTCATAAAAAAGAAGGAATGATTGATGTAGTTAATAAAAAATGTATTCATCCAAATTGTAAAAAACAACCGGCTTTCAATAATGAAAGAGAAACAAAACCGTTATACTGTTCTCTTCATAAAAAAGACGGAATGGTTAATGTAAAAAATAAAACATGTGTTCATCCAGAATGTAAAAAACAGCCGGCTTTCAATGTAGAAGGAGAACCAAAGGCATTGTACTGTTCTCTTCATAAAAAAGACGGAATGGTTAATGTAAAAAGCAAAACATGTGTTCATCCAGAATGTAAAATTATACCTGTTTTCAATGTAGAAGGAGAACCAAAACCGTTATACTGTTCTCTTCATAAAAAGGACGGAATGGTTAATGTGATAAGAAAAACATGCAAAAACGATTGGTGTTATACGATTGTTACCGAAAAATATGAAGGCTATTGCATGTATTGTTTCATGAATATGTTTCCTGACAAACCAGTAGCAAAAAACTACAAAACAAAAGAATATGCGGTGGTGGAATACGTGAAAACAAAATATCATCATTTTGATTGGAAAGAGGATAGGCGGATCCAAGACGGATGTTCTCGGAGGAGACCTGATTTATTGTTGGATCTGGGATACCAAATATTAATAATAGAAGTAGACGAAAACCAACACATCGATTACGACTGTAGCTGTGAGAATAAAAGAATTATGGAATTATCACAAGATGTCAGTCACAGACCAATCGTGTTTATCAGATTTAATCCAGACGAATACAATAAAAATGATAAAATAATAACATCGTGTTGGGGATTGAACAAAAAGGGTATATGTGTAGTAAGAAAAACAAAAGCGGAAGAATGGAATGAAAGATTAAATGCGTTGAAAAATCAAATAGATTATTGGGTAAATCAAGAAAATAAAACAAATAAAACAGTTGAAATAATCGAATTATTCTATGACACAATAACATCATAATTTGCTTATTATTATATTATCCCAAAGAGATAATATAATAATCGTGTTCGATAACATTAAAAAAACTTTTTTTAATTTTACATTTACAACATAACAGTCAACAATCTAATCGATTACACTGGATTTCTTCTCATTTACGCTGATTTTTTCTTAATTATCTTTTTGGCTGCCACTGCTACCGGTTCCTCCTGCTCAACAACCGCTGCTGGTGCTGCCACTGCTTTTTTTACGACCTTCTTCACAACTGGTACTGCTGGTACAACCGGCTCTTCGATGACTGGCTCCACAGTATTGACTGGTTCTGGTGCAACTGGTTCATCCTCTGCATCGCTATCTTCAACATCCGTCTTCGTATTTCCTCCTCCGGAAGGCACGGTCTCCTCTTCTTCAGGCACATTCGTATTCTGATCTTCAACAACCGCATTCTCAATCGTCTGGATCTCATCGGTAGATAGTTGTACCTGACACTTTCCAAACACACTCAGGACCTCATTGGGTTTCACCACAATCTGGTTCACCTTCCAGGTAACACCAAACGCCTTCGGGGTAATCCAAATACCTCCACACTGAATAACACATGCTACATTGCTTTTTTTTGGGACGAAATCCATCGGTGTCATATTTTCATTATCGCAAGGGAAGATAAGATTGCTCTTCGTATCATAAATCTCGATATTCCATTTGTTGTTGTAATTGGGCACCTTCGCCCGAATAGATGGCGGCTTAGTATAATCGTATTTCTTCGTCATTTTATCTTTACTGTACTTCAAGAACGGATAGAAAGTATGCTTAATCACCTCTCTCGGCATAACCTCTCCAAACCAACTCTCGGAATACTTCACAGCATCATCTAGAATTTGGTTCTCGAAATCCTTGAACTTCTGCAGGAATTCACTAGTTGCAGGTGTTGAATAATCTTCATTCGGGAAATTCAAAGACATACTGAACTTTCCGTCGCTCTCTCCCTTTTCATCCACGAAATCCGCAATCCCCCAAGTCATCATTAGAGGTGTTGAAATATGCAAAGAACGATTTGTTTGAGTACTGATAATATTCACGCTCTTTGCACCGCGGTCATTAACCTTGGGCTGCATGTATCGAATATTGGAAATGTTCCAAGAGCTGGATGTAAGAACAACGGGAGTAGATGAAGCGCTCATGATTAAAACTGTGATACCGGTAAACTTGCTGTGATACTATTCTATATAGGCGTATCTTTAAATCAATTTTTTATAATGATTTAATTGAAAACAGGAGTGTACGTATGTATAAAGATGTTCTCGGCTCTAGGTACGCTGCGGAGCGAGAATATATAAATTTGGAAAACATATATAAATGTTATATTCGTATACTATAATATAGTATGGAGAACACATTTACAGTAAAAAATAATAAAAAGATGCAAGACGAAAACTCGCCAGAGAAAAAGATGAAACAACTAGAAAAACCCGAAAAACCGGAAATCAATTACACGAATTATGCGAAAAACACAATAGTGTTGAAAACATACAAGATACCGCAATTAAAAGCCGCTGCAAAAAATCACAGTCTGTTAATTACAGGAAATAAATCCGTCATCATAAATCGATTGGTTCTCCACTTTTTAAAAGTGAAGTCTTCCATAACTCTACAGAGAACATTTAGGGGATTTATCGTGAGATTTTCTGTTAAGATACGTGGACCGGTTGAGAAAAACAGAAAACTCTGTGTGAACGACACCGATTTCGTAACGATGGAACCTTTAGACGAAATTCCTAGAGAATGTTTCTTCAGTTACCAAGACGAGAAAAACTTCACATACGGGTTCAATATTTCTTCTTTAATACAAATCATCAAGAAGACTTTGGTAGACAATGGTACTATTGTTAATCCGTATAATCGAGAAAAAATACCTTCGAAAATCATCTCCAACATAATCACACTTTACCGGTTGACATATATAATTTACCCGGAATTTAGAAAAGAAAACGACACGTTCGTGCAAAGACATAACATACGCCGTTACAACACGGTTGCCAGAAATTCTACAGTAAATAATCCGCCCACCACTCCTCCTCCCCCGGTTGAAACCCCGGGACAACCGACGCCCGAAGAAATTATGCCCGATCCTTATCGTCCACGGGTGATTACCAATTATACCACATCTCAAGATAATTATAATCGCTACAATAAAATTCAGGAATTGAGAACCCGACCTATTCAACAGCGAATGAATGCCCTTTTCGTGGAAATCGATCAATTAGGCAATTATACCAACAGTGAATGGTTCTCTTCATTAGATCTGAGATCTTATCATCGTCTTTACATGTGCATTTATGAAATATGGAATTATCGTGTTGGATTAACCGCCGACATGAAAAGGAAAATATGTCCGTTTCATGGTCCATTCGACGGGATTTTCATTCGTCCACCGAGACTGAATGACTTATCTTTAGAACAAATTAAAACGGCGTGTTTAATCGTTATGGAGAACATGATTTATTCCGGTATAGACCAAGACTGTCGGAAAATCGGATGTCTACACGTATTAACCGGACTAACTGTGGTGTCCGCGCCGGCAAGAACCGCGATGCCGTGGCTTTACGACAGTATCGTTTATTAGCCCGAAAATAACATGTTGAATAACGAAATCACATATACAACGAATTATGGTACTATTACAATATATACACCTTTGCACATTTAGAGCAATGCGGATTTTAAGTGCCGACCTTTTTACTTATAAATTTTTAATGTTCTGCGTTTTGTATATTTTTTATTTATCGTTTTATTCTTATAGTTTTCTTTATTATAAGCATAAATAAAGTAATTTTCATAATCTTTCGGTTTTAAGATAATGAAAAGGAATATGTTCATGATGGCGAAAAATTCGAACAAGTAGTAAAAAATTTTTGGGATGATGATGAAGATTTTGGAGGTAAGTCCCGCAAAGCACGCAAGTCACGCAAGTCCCGCAAAGCACGTAAGTCACGTAAAGCCAGAAAATCACGCAAGTCGCGCAAGTCACTTAGAAAGGCGTAAAAACCGAAATTCTACATATTTGGATATTTGGATATTTTGGATATTTAGAAACAATTCATCATTGGATATCGTGTTGGAATAAATATATATAATGCGTTAAAACACTTAAAAAAGAACCTATATAGTAGTATATAATAACTATATACCATGGTTAGAACTTCTAAAGCTTCCGCTGCTACTGCCGCTCCCGTTGACACTACTACAACCAATGTTACTGCCCCCGTTGATGCTACCCAGAAGGCCGCATCCGCTGCACCCAAGGCCCCCCGTGCCAAGAAGGCCGCTGCACCTAAGCAGGAGGCCGCCGCAGTGACCCCATCGGTTACTGAGCCGGCTGCTACTTCGGCCGCTCCCCAGATCGACGGCGCCATTGCCAATGAGCTTACCCCCGCCGCTGCCCTCGACATCGGTGCCTCCCTTTCCGTTAAGATGACCGACTTCAGTGCCAAGCTCCAGCTCCTCGTCGGTATCCTTTCTACCCTCAAGAACGACTACAAGTCTCTCGAGAAGATTGTTACCCGTGAGATGAAGAACGCCAAGAAGGCTTCTTCCAAGAAGCGCCGCAACAACGCCAACAGAAAGCCCTCTGGTTTCATCAAGCCCACTCGCATCAGTGATGAGCTTGCCGAGTTCCTCGGAAAGACCATTGGTACCGAGATGGCTCGCACTGAGGTCAGCAAGGAGATCAACAGCTACATCCACTCCAACGGTCTTCAGGACAAGAGCAATGGACGCAAGATCAACCCCGATCCTCGTCTTACCAAGCTCCTTAAGCTCAGCAAGGAGGACGAGCTCACCTACTTCAACCTCCAGAGATACATGAAGCACCACTTCATCAAGGCTGAGCCTGTCGTCGAGGCCGCCACTGCTTAAAAAAACTGTAACAAAAAGTAAAAAATAAATATATTCGACAAACCCGATAAAAATCCAACACTTATACCAACAAAACAACAATAAAATATTTATTCGTATAAAATAAATATTTTTGACAAGAGTTTTCAATTACAGACAAATATATTACAGAAATAATATAGAGATTTGGTTCTATATATCTATAACAACAACAACAACATCATCATGTTTATTCGGTTACTGTGTTTAGCTATTCTTCTTCGCGAAAACCTTGCTGTTGGGATTTTCAGATCAAGGCGGTCGAAACCTCAATATCCAGAACCTGTAAAAAACTGCAACACTTGTCAACACTTCATACTTGAGGTAAAAACTGATATTTTCGGGGTGACCATTTTTAGAGATGAAGATTGTTACGGTAAATGCACATTGTTTCCCAGTAACGACAAGGAAAAGGAAGTTGATGTAAATTTCCTAGTTACCGGTAAAAAGAAAATCGTTGCACAAGATTACAGATTTTGCGCCACCGCCAGATCTTTCGAAGATATGTGTGGAGAAAAAGGCAAATTACACAAGCCGATAGAATAAATAGTAATAATTGGTACGCTGCGTTTTCTTCTTACACCATTGCGCATTTCGAATGTGCAAAGTTGTAGAATACAACAATGTTTATGTAAGCATTGTTGTATATCCTCTCCATTCTGGTGATTTTATGGTTGGATTTTGGAATTTTTATCCATTTGAGGTTGCTAACTGAAACGATTGTCCATAATTTGTCGAAACTCATACACCAAATGCGCAAAAGTGTAATTTAGAGGATATATTTTCATCGGCTCTATTAGAATAAAATGGTTCCGTTGTAGATGCTGGTAATGTCGCTCGTGGAAAGAGGTTTATTATACAAACAAATATCATCAATGTATGCATTAGGTTTCGCCCCAAATTGATTAGTATCACCGCTTTTAATTGTAATTCCGGTATTATAGACATAGTTTGCGTTTGTAGTTCCAGAATAATTGTTCACTCCATTTTGATTAAACCCTATAATTGGATGAGCATTAAATGTCGTTATAAGAGAACCATTGAAATAAACGCTATACGCTCCCGACGTAGTCATGGATAAAGCGAAATGACACCATGTATTATTATTAAGCGTATTCGTCGACGTAGCGCTTACTATTATCTGCATATTACCGTCAATATATCCTGAGTTATCAGATCCATTAGCCGGATCAAGATCAAAACGGAAGGTATTATTTCCATACGCTTGGCGATAAGATATTACAAAAGAGCATGGTATATTTACACCTTGAGCATTTTGAAATGTTGTAATACAATTCTTTATGACGAATAAACTATACCAGCTCGCTGTCAATGATAACGGATACATCCAACAAGCTATAGAAAATCCGTTATTGGTAAAACTATACAATGAATTCGGATATAATTCAACCGATGAATTCACAAGATCAAATGCAGCCGTCCCGAATTTTGCAGTTGTTGTAGTATATGGTGCCGATCCAGACGTGAACGACGCATCATACACAACACTTGAACCATTATAGTCACCGATAGTGTTTCCTACAACATATTCGGCGCTATAATAAGCCAGAAGTCTACTGCTACTATGGGGTCGTAACACTCAATGCCGATGACTGCGTCGACACCCCGTTAATATTATATGCAGCCAGAGTGATACTGTATGTTGTGGTTCCGGTGAGACCGGTTAGTGTGATCGACGTCGCACCGCTATATTGGCCAATTTTGACCCCATTGTTATATGCATTGTAGCCAATGACACCATATTTAGCAGCGGGAGCCGTGAAATTAATCACAGCAGTACTTGACGTAACCGCACCAGAAGAAAGTCCAGTGGGAGCTACCGGAAGAATATATAGACCTAAACTTCCCTTATTACCAGTTATGCGTGATCCAGAAGAACCGTCAATCATTAATATAATATTACTAAATATAATATTACAACTGTAAACAATATAAAAATTCGACACATCTCTTATCTATATGCAAAACGAAACGGTTCCTGCTCCCTCTCCGATTAATATTAGTCAACCTCAAATGTCCGGCCCGGTGAATTTCAACGACGTCGTGAAAGACTACCTCTCTAAAAATAAGGTTTGTCTCTACATCTTAACACCCTGTTTTGCCGGAATGTGTTACATCAATTATGTCTATTGTCTCATGAAAACCAAGGAAATTTTTCAACAGTATGGTATTGAAATACATACCGAGTTTTGCAAGAACGACAGTCTGGTTTCCCGTGCCAGAAACAACCTGGTCGCACGTGCCATGTCTAACCCCAACACCACTCATATATTATTCATAGATAACGACATTACTTGGGACCCGATGGACATCATGAAACTGTTGATTGCCGACAAGAATTTGGTCGGTGGTGTCTACCCTCTTAAGAACTATAATTGGGGAGAACTGTTGGTCGATAAAAACGATCCCGACAATCCCAATCCGAATGTTATCCAGAAATGGATCGAAAATAAAAATAATTCGCAGTTCAAGGATATTATATCCAACGAAAACCTAATTCGCAACAAACTGGTTCGCTACAACATCAATTATTTAGAGAGTGTTCTCAAGATTGAACAGAATTTGGCCCGTGTTAAGCATTTGGCCACTGGGTTTATGATGTTCAAACGCGGTGTCATCGAGAACATGTCGAAGGCGTTTCCTTCCACCAAGTACGTCGACGACGTTTCTTTCTTGAAACCACATGAGAACGAGTTCGCGTATGCCCTATTCGATTGTGGTGTAGAGGAGGGACACTACTTTTCCGAGGATTGGCTCTTTTGTCACCGCTGGACGAAGATGGGAGGATCGATTTGGATCGACGTTACCATTAATTTGACACATACCGGTGTCGAGGATTACAGCGGCAGTTATTTGACATCTATCATTTAGGTGTTTTGTTTCACGGTTCTCTTTCTTTGTAATTTTTTCATGTAGAAATTACAAAGAATATTTATGTGGAAATCTTGTATGTTTTACATACCCAATCCACCAGTACTTGCGGTTGACATAACATGAACCCTTCTGGAAAATGTTTTATGTTGAGGAACATCGGTTTACTCATCTGCGGCGTCTTGTAATATACGTAGCTTCCGAATTTTCCGTTACGAACACTCATGTGTTCATTCAGGGTTCTCAACACCCCTCTTTTCTTCTGTGGTTTATCTGAACTGTCTTCGTTCAACAGGGGTTCTATGTCTTGCCACTGGATTTTATCGATCGGTTTCTTTATTTGTTTTATGCTTTTCTTGTTCTCCCCGTACTCGATGTAGTTCCCGTATCTCCCGGTTTTTATATACACCTTCTCGCCCTCCCATTCACCTATATGCCCGCGTATTTCCGCCAGGTCTTCCAACGTATATTCTCCGCGTTTCAATTTGTCCACGTCGATTTTCACGTTTTTCTTAACAGGAATATATTTATTCCCTTCGGTGGTCTCGTCTATTTCCTGGATTATCGGACCGTATTTGTTGAACGAGAACATATACGTCTGCTTCGCATTTGGATCCGTTGTAGGTATCGGATAAGCTTGGTTTATGACCGCGTTTACGTTTTTCGACGTCGCTTTGATTTCCGCGTAACAATTTCTACAGATTTCACTCCAATCTTTTCCTGTTGTCACTACTTGATCCAACTCGTCCTCCATCTGTTTCGTGTATTCGTACGAGAAGAAGTTCTCGAAATTACCCAACAGAAATTCTAATACCATTATCCCGTTGGGTTCGATGCATAGTTTCTGTTTCTCTTCGCCGAAGACCTTTTCTTTGGTTCTCTTGACTATTTCTCCGGTTTCGTTCATGCTGTATTCCGTTGCGGACAATAACACGCCTTCTATGTTTTTTCTTGACACGTATCCTCTCTGTTGAATGGTATCTACGATGGAAGAAAACGTAGAAGGGCGACCTATACCCAACTCCTCCAACTTGTGTATGATCCCCGCTTCTGTGTAATAACTGTGTTTATTCCTGGCCACCATCTCACTTTCTACGTAATTGTAGAGAACCGGTTTTCCGCTCTGTTCCAATGTTCTCATGAAGAAGAGAAGCCCGGATTGTTTATCTACAGTGTCTTCGCCGCCTTTTCCTCCGACCACTGCCTTCCAGCCGAGAAATACCGGTATTTCGATGACGTGGCAATATTTGGCGTCCTGCGGTGCGGTTAATTTAACACTCGTATTTTTATACACTGCATCCGCCATACAACTTTCAACAGTATTCTTCCATATCATTTTATACAAGGAAGATAGACGCACGTCTTCTGTTTGTGGCGACACCGTGTTGATATTGGTTACACGAATTGCTTCGTGAGGATTTACCTTGTCTTTCTGTTCGATTTTGCTGAGATCGCCGACGTTTGGTTCTCCCCATCTCGATATAATATATGTTCTCATCTTTTCCAAAAAAACTGGAGAATATTGAGAACTTTCCGTTCGCATGTACGTAATATGTCCCGATTGATACAGCTGTTGTGCCAGGTTCATCGTTTCCTTTGTTGTCATGTGTAGAGTATTACTCGCGGTTTGTAACAGTCTTGACGTGTTGAATGGTTTCGGGGGCGCTCTTTTGGTTTCGTGGGTTGCCTCGATCTGCAACATGTGTTGGAATTGTTTGGTTTTTTCCAGGAAATCGAGAACCTGTTCTGAAGTGGTGAACTCGCGGTTCAAATCGAATATGATGGATTTAGATGTGAAGGATGCTCTTATTTTATATTGGGTTATCATCTGTGATTTCTTGTTCTCTTCTTCGTTCTCGTATACCAGACGAAGTGCCGGGGTTTGACACCGCCCCGCCGAAAGCGCCTTGTTATCATTGCTGTTGAAAACCTTCCACAGATATGGTGAAATTTTATAACCCACGATCATATCTAACACTTGCCTCGCCTTTTGTGCATTTACTAGTGACATGTTTATTGTGGTTGGCTGTGACACTGCTTCCGTGATGGCGGTTTTGGTGACCTCGTGGAAAACTATTCTCTTCGTGGTTTCTACCGGTAGTCCGAAAACTTGACAGATATGCCATGCTATCGCTTCGCCTTCGCGGTCATCGTCCGTTGCTAAAATGATGTTTTCATGTTGGGGGAAATTCGATATTATTTTACGCATGTTCTCGATGTGCTGCGTTTTTTCTTCAATTTGTGAAAAAAGGGGTTCGAAGGTTCTTTTTGTGTCGATTGATTTCAGTCCTTGGATGTCGCGGATGTGGCCCTTCGATGCTATACACTGGTACTCTTGGCCGAGATACTCTTCGATCTTTTTACACTTTGACGGCGATTCAACAATAATCAGATATTTGGCTTGGTGCGAACGTTCTATCGACGCGGTTTCCGTTTTTCGGTTGGTTGTCGTTGGATATTTCTTTTTGTAGAATTTTGGAGGCATCGTTGAGAACCTTGTATATGTATAGAAGTGACATATATTATTTATGTCACTTTTTCTACAGTTTCTGTATCTGTGTTGGAAATCAGTAGAGCTACGTCCTTTGTGATTTTATCTTGATTGTTGTATAACAATATCTTAATATTGTTGATTTTATATGACTTGAAATTATCGTATTTGGTTTCATTGTCGAAGAAAGGGTCCTCGTTCTCTATTTTGTCGAGAAAGTCCTGTATAATCTTCTTGGTTTTTGCATCTATCTTATTGGCCGTTTGCAGCTCGTCGTATATAGCTTCTATATCCGTCACTCGATGAGACACTACGTCCTCTAATAGTGTGTTTTTTGGTACTGTTACGAAATAACCTTTGGAAGCATCGTATCGATACGCATAATTGTCTTTTAGATTAGTTATGATAATATTCTTGAACTGGTTCATAGTGCCACAGTGTGCTATCTCCACGATTTTCTCCAGAGATCCCAGACGAGAATTCATAATCATTTTTTTCTGTTGAAGTGTGAGAACATTCACCAGGTCTTCGTTACCTAATGACATGATTTGATAATTGTTATTTATCGTATTTGTTATTGTATTGTTGTTTTGTGAATTCTTATAACTCCTATCCATGAGGATCTTATTGACCGCCTTGAACGTTTTGTTGTCTAGTCGTTTGCACTTCAACAGTTTATTCTGTAGATCCGCAATCTGTTTCTTCATTTTATCCATTTCTTCGATAACACTGCTTTGTAGAACAATTGATGATGCATCGGTTTCAGTTACTTCATTCTTCATCTTACACTTTTTCTCATGGACCCATCTTGATTGTGGAAATGAAAATGTGGCATTGCAGAACTTACAATGATGTTGCTTTTCCGAATTCTTGGGGGTCTTGTTTTCTGCGCCATGCTTTATACGATTGTGGTTTGTTAGACTTGTCTTTGTTGTGTAATTCTTATTACATGTGGAACATGAGAACATTTTCTGTATATAGTTATTATATATAGTTTTTATATCGTTTGAATAAATTGTTGATAAATTGTTGATAAATTGTTGATAAATTGTTGATGGCAAAAATAAATTGTTGATAAATTGTTGATCCAACCAAGATTTCCATGATTTTTGTTTCTATTATTTCCCAAACTATTATGATAAGAAATAATACATCAGTGAGAACTATGACTGCATAAGAAAACCTTGGAATATCAACAAATTTATTTTATTTTGAAATCGAAGGAAAAATTCTTGGAAAAACAAAATACTTTATAGAATTTCCTAAATACCTTTGTAAAGTTCTCGGAGGTCCCAAAAACAAGGATCCAAAACTTCCTAAATAAATTATGTAAAGTTCTCGGAGGTCCCAAAAACAAGGATCCAAAACTTCCTAAATACCTTTGTAAAGTTCTCGGAGGTCCCAAAAACAAGGCTCCAAAACTTCCTAAATAAATTATGTAAAGTTCTCGGAGGTCCCAAAAACAAGGATCCAAAACTTCCTAAATACTTTTGTAAAGTTCTCGGAGGTCCCAAAAACAAGGCTCCAAAACTTCCTAAATAAATTATGTAAAGTTCTCGGAGGTCAACAGTATCCAAGCCTGTAGAGTACTCGGGAAGGTTATCTTACAACGTAAAATAAAATTGTTGATAAATTGTTGATAAATTGTTGATGGCAAAAATAAATTGTTGATAAATTGTTGATAAATTGTTGATCCAACCAAGATTTCCATGATTTTTGTTTCTATTATTTCTCAAACTATTATAATAAGAAATAATACATCAACGAGAACTATGACTGCATAAGAAAAACTTGGAATATCAACAAATTTATTTTATTTTGAAATCGAAGGAAAAATTCTTGGAAAAACAAAATACCTTATAGAATTTCCTAAATACCTTTGTAAAGTTTTCGGAGGTCCGAAAACAAGGATCCAAAACTTCCTAAATAAATTATGTAAAGTTCTCGGAAAACAAAATACCTTGGGATTTATGTCTTTGCACAAAGCACAAAGCAAAGACATAAAAAAAGGTATTGACACAAATGGTCTCACTTTTTTAGTTTTGTTATGTTATATATTAGCTAATTATGTTTTTGTAAGTTACTATCTTGTTACCATCGATCCAACCAAGACGTTTGCATGTTTATACACAAGGTTCTTCGTCATCTTCGTCTGAAATTCGACCCAGTTCTGCAAGTTCTGCAACCAATGCTTCCAGTATTTTCACGTCTTCGATATCGATTTCAGAACCTGAATCGGACTCCTCTTTCTTGGGAGCCTTCGGAGCCTTAGGGGTCTTGGGAGCTTTGGGTTCCTTCGGAGCTTTGGGTTCCTTCGGAGCCTTAGGGGTCTTGGGAGCTTTGGGAGCCTTCGGAGCTTTGGGTTCCTTAGGAGCTTTGGGTTCCTTAGGAGCTTTGGGAGTTTCGGCGACGACTTGAGGTTCAGCCACGACTTGAGGTTCAGCGACCACTTGAGGAGTGGCAGTCCTGATGAGTTCGAGAACCGCGGCAATTGCTTCCTCCTTCTTCGTCTTTTGCTTCTTCGGTACCTCAGCAACGGCATCAGTCGTGTCAGCAGCAGTCGTGGTGGGTTCGACAACCGCGGCGGCAGTTGCTGGCTTCTTCGTCTTTCGCTTCTTCGGTTCAGGTACCGCCACCGGTTCGGCCGCTGCAGCTGTCTCCTCGACGGGTGTCGGGGCCGTGGCAGCGGCTTTTCTTGCGCGAATAATTTTGACCTGTTTGTTCATTTCCTTGGCATGTTTTAAATAATCTTGCACAATCTCTGACTGCGTTTCGGTGTCTTCCGAAATCAGTTGTTCCATAAACTCGGTCATTGCGTCGCGTCGGTTATCATTTTCTTCCGACATGTGCTGCTCTTTGAATATATACATTATGTAGAAGGCGAAGTTTATGAACTTGCTGTACTTTTCGGGAAGTTCGACGTTATTTGCGACGGTTGACATTTTGTGATGTGGGGTTGTTATGATGACTGTTGAGATACCTTCATTTCGTTGATCAAAAAAGTGTTTCAATTTTTTGATCAACGAGAACATCTATTTTACGTTCCAGCCCACCTCCATCAAATCCATTCTAACACCCCGGCATCGTTCAACACTATATGTTTATTCGGCACCGACAATACAGAGTTATTCTTTATAAATGTCAAAAACAAAGCAATTTTCTCTTTATCCATCGGTTTTGTGAAAATATAATCGACCCCGCTCTCTACGAATTCATCTATATCGCTCTGTATAATGCTGCCGGTGCATCCAAAAATCACCTTGTCGTATTCCAGTTTCCTCAATATTTTACTCGTTAAAATTCCGTCCAAGTTTGGCATATTCTTGTCCAATATCACAATGTCAATATCATTTTTGTGGAATTTACCGAGAGCATCTAATCCGTCTACAGCCGTATAAATATTATTAATGGATGGAATATTCTGTAGAGATTTTCCCAATATTTTCGTGTTGATTTCACAGTCATCCACCAATAGAATATTGTAAGAGGGTTCCGCAGCCGGTTTCATGGAATGTTTTCTAAAAGGGTATGTTCTTATATATGACGGCATTTCGCTTTGCGGTTTATTGACTTCGTTGAAATAACAAGCCTTTTCCAATTTAGAAATCCTCTCTTCTATAACTTCTATCTTTTGTACAACACTCCCTAAATCGTTCTCTTTATCGTTCATTATACTATATTCATATGTGAAAGTATAAACAATAAAGTATTTTCAATTTTGTATTTCACAGTTATACCATTTTTGAGATGACTTGAAATAGCTCCGTTATTATTTATCGTCTAGAAAACGAGCCGTTCATAAAACCTCCTAAAATGTATTCGGTTTTATTGCAATTGCGAAAAGGTGTAAAATAGATAACAAAACTAATTAACCTTCTGACCGTGAGAACCATGATAATATTGTATATCGGTATCTTTGAAATAATACTTACTGTCAATTAAAAGAGACAAAATATAACCCCAAATCGGTAAGTCTCCCCAGCGATTTGAGAAAATACAATTCGACTTTTTAATTTTTTCCAAAATAGACTTTACTATTTTATTATTATTGAAATAATTTACATTTACAATCATTACATTTGTATAAGGACATTGCACTTCATCAAAAGATTTATATGGACTTATATTGTTTTCAACTATAAAATCATAAAAAAGATCTCTCATTCCAACAATTACATTTTCATTGTCAATACTACCGGCAATATTATTGGAACCACATGAAAACATAATTTCTCTTTCATTATATTTTTTAAAAATATCACTATTCAAAGCTGTTATAATACAATCCTCGTCTATTCTTATAATATATTCATAATCCTTCAAATAATCTAAAAAATCGATTGACCAAAAATAACACATGTTTTTATATCCCATAGGAAATCCTTTACTTAATTCTGTAGGAGGACATTTATCATTAATTTCCGTGTTATTATAAAATGCAACCACTGTAAAAATAATTGGCATATTTGGAGTGGCTTGCCGAATATAATTCTGGTGTTCATCAGTTATATTTCCTTCGTGAAAAATAATAACATCCATTAAATTTGGATTTTCTAGTTTACTGTAATAAACATCATATATAGAAACGTTACGGGAAATAAGGGTGTGGTATTTTTCTATATCATCGTAGCCACGTGTTAATGCAACAATTGCATTTTTATCATTTATTTTATGCATTCCCTCTCTTTTCGGAACCAATAAATTAATAATTATAATACAAAGTAAACTAGATATTACAAAAATTATATTATATTTATTCATATATACTACACGAATATAATATAAAAATCTTCTAAATTTGCCGAAATTGAATAAACTGATCGAGGACGACTAAGTTCTCACTGTTTGTCTAAATCCATACCGGTTAGTACTTCAAAAACCGTGTTATCTCGTAGACCGGGATTTGTCTTCATCAACATATATTGGTATTTATGATTAACGTTGCTTCTTATTTGACGACTATCGATGGTTCTGTCATAGTCGTCTTTCGAATACGTAAATGCAACCGACAAATTATTATTCCAAGAAACCGTTTTTTTGCGATGACTTGGAATAGCCCTGTTATTATTTATGTAAAAGTATGAATAATTGTGTAAAATCGGTGGATGAAAATGCATCTGTTGAAACTGCAAATTTTTCGGAGGCGTTTGAGGTAACAGTTCGTAGTTTATGTAAGACATACTTCTGGCTTCATTGAAACTGTAAAAATTTAGAGTGTTCATTTACATAATTGTATATTTTATTGCACCATTATCATTTCAATTTTATGTCTAACCGCCTTCGTAAAAAACGTCCAATAAAACGGCTAATAACATCGGGAACTGCCAATTGGAAAATATAGACTTGTGTTTGTATTCTCGCATTACAATAACCTGTATGAAGAAGTAGAAACTCAACAGTGTTGAAAACCCCAACAATACGATAAACAGTCGGTGCAAATTATGATCAAAAACATTCTTTATTTTCATATCTATAACTGATATAGAGATTATATTACAATGATACTGTAGAAAATGAAAGTAAAAATATTTATAGATGACCGCAATTATCTAAAATGGTCATTCCATGAACTGGAGAACAATGTCCAAGTTCCGATCGAGAACGTCCCGATTTTACAGAAAATTCATCCGGCGGAAAACAAACTCTTCAGTAAAGACATCATTACGGTATCCGAAAACGCATCCTACGATATCGTATATTCTTCCACGAAAACGAATGACAAGATTGCCGGAGTATTACTGTTGGAGAACAACAAGACCTACGGGAGAACATCTAACCAGAAACGCCTACTCTATAAATGCATTCCCGACGATAAACATCTGCCCATATTCTTGATACCCTTTGAAGTGAAAATGGGCTTCAATAAATTCCAGAAAAACAAATATATCGTATTCAAGTACGATAATTGGAACGACAAACATCCACACGGCATAATTACGGAGACCATCGGCGACGTGGACGGACTAGAAGCGTTCTATGAATATCAATTATACTGTAAAAGTCTACACATATCATTGGTCGATTTCAACGATAAAACACGCAAAGTGTTGAAAAATCACACGCAGGAAGAATATATCGAAAAAATTCTGGGGAATAGAGAACAATTCGACATCGAAGATAGGCGAGACGAAAACGTTTTCACGATTGATCCGCCGAATAGTGTGGATTTCGACGACGGGATTAGTATACAGCATTACCCAGATAGATCGAAGATAACGGTTTATATCGCCAATGTGTATTTCTGGTTAGAGACCCTCGGCCTTTGGAAATCATTCAGTAAGAGGGTCGCTACGATTTATCTGCCGGATAGAAGGAGACCCATGTTGCCAACGATTTTGTCGGATACATTATGTAGTCTACAGGAAGGACATGATCGATTTGCGTTCTCGATGGAAGTCGTCGTTGATAATAATACCGGCGAGGTAATCGGAGAACCCACGTGCCGAAATGTTATCATCAATGTAAATAAGAATTACTGTTATGAAGACCGAGAACTTTTACACAATAACCCTCATTATAATAATCTGTTGAGAATAACCCAGAAAATGGATAAAACGGTGAGAACCAGCAACGACTTGGTTTCGCATTGGATGATTTTAATGAATAAGATGATCGGTGCATTCATGTCTAGCCGGAAAATGGGCATTTTCCGAGCGACGACGTCAATTGACGGAAACCGCCACGACGAAAGCATATTGGAACGGCTTGATCCGGAAACGAAACGTGTTATTCAATCGTGGAATAATAATATGGGTAAATATGTTTTTTATGAAGACAACATTTCGTTGGATCATTTTATGATGGATAAGCCTTATATCCACATAACTAGTCCTATCCGCAGATTGGTCGATCTGTTAAATCAAATGATTATGTTTAAACATTTGAATTTAGTGAGAATGAGTGACGGCGCAAACGAGTTTGTTGAGAATTGGATCCACCAAATGGAATACATAAATACGTCAATGAGATCCATTCGTAAGATCCAAACCGACTGTGAATTGATAAACCGATGTTTTACGGATCAGACCATTATGAATACGGTACATAGAGGCGTGGTATTCGATAAAATAGTGAAAAATGACGGTACTAATCACTACATGGTATATTTAGAAAAAATCAAACTGTTATCCCGTATAATAACACACATCGATATTATACCGTACAGTATCTGTGATTTCCAATTGTATTTATTCGAGGACGAATACCGGACAAAACGGAAAATCAGATTACAATATATAGAAACAATATAAAAAAATATATACAGTATATACAAATGCGGCCGTCTATTTTTACCCTGTTTATGCTGTTGCAAAATATCGATTGTTTTATTCACAAATTTATAACTGTAAGATCAAATGCTCTATATTCCACCAATAGTCGAAATGACACGAATTTTCCTGTTATAGATACCGATATATACATGAATAATTGGATGGAAGGCGAAGTGGCTTGGGAGTTCATGTTGAACAATAAGGATTTGATTGCCAAATCGAATGAACTCGTGACAAAATATTCAACCGTGTACATGTAACAAACCGAGATTATTCAACGAACATAACGTCATCGAGCAAATCTTCGATAGCTAATCTGACTTGGAAACGGTCAAGTTCGATTTGGTCTTCTTCCATGAATTGTTGTCTTTCTATTATTTCATCATCCGCTTCGTCAAGTACATCGTAGAACATTTCATGTTTCTTTTTGAGATCTTCATATCGGAAAGCGGGAGAGTATCTTTTGATAACCATGCTTACCAGATCCAAGTAAGTAATACCTTTTTTTTCTAGACGTTCACTTAGTTCCTCTAACGAACATTCATTTTCGTTAGCACATATAAATGTCTCACCGTACTCGTCGTCATCATCGTATTCGTCTTCATCTTCGTCTTCATCGTCCGAAACAATATTATTAGTATCATCTTCTCCTATTATATTTGTTCTGCACATTGGGCATGCTACGTTTTTACGAATAGAAAGAGCCAAACAGCTAAGACAAAACGAGTGCCCGCAATCGGTTATGCAACTATTCTTTATTCCAATATTTTCATAACAAATACAGCATTCTTTCTCAGCGCATTCATTTTCAATGTGTGTTGTTTTATCCGAAAATTCCATTTTGATGTTGATTAGGTATAATACATAGATACAATAAAAAAGTTTTCAATTTTACACTGTTATACATAACACAAGCTAACCTAAATATCATCTATGTTAATGTCGTGTACCGTATCTAACTTAAACTCCTCTTCCTCGCGCCTTCCTGCAATCTTCGTCGGTACCTCTTCCTCTTCCGTGGTGAATTCGATGGTGTTTTCGTAACTACTTGTTCCAAACCCCGAACCGATAATACGCAGTTCCAATAGGGGGTCAATGTTGATGCTCGGTATCTGTCTTATGTTCTCGATTTGTATGTCGTTGTATATGGTAACGATATCGCAGTTTTTGTAGGGAGTTTCGTAGTCGCGTAGACCGACCAGTACTATTGAAAATAC
>Ga0114962_10001687_pt1 | contig 18904 bp, 19 predicted proteins | sample C_130820_MF_Meta_FD_87017 | JGI IMG/M metagenome (GOLD analysis project Ga0114962, IMG submission 87017) | Freshwater microbial communities from Lake Croche, Canada to study carbon cycling - C_130820_MF_MetaG | ecosystem: Environmental > Aquatic > Freshwater > Lake | place: Lake Croche, Canada...
AAACGGTCGTTATTACAAAGCTGGTGCAACGGTTTCGCCAACAGACAATTCGACAGTAGTGTATATGATTCCTATTTCACCAGCAAGCAATGTTGTAAGGGTGCTTTCTTCAGCTTTCACATCTGGTTCAGGTGCTATTCGTATTAACTATGGTGCAGCTAACCACACCCCAACATTACAACAACCTCAGGTAGTGACTCATACTGCCTTACCAACTGCAGCAACAACACCTAACTCGACACCAGTTTTAGGTGATAAGTTCGGTAGACAAGTAGTAATACCTGGAAATATAAGAGATTTAAGAAACAAAACTGGAACAACTATTTCTACTACTACTGAAACAACTATTGCTGCTGCTGTTGCTTCGACATTTAGAGATATAACAGCATTAGTTATTTCTAATACTTCTACCACACCAGTTAGGGTAGATATAAGGCAGTCAACTGCTGCAGCTGTGTTATTTAGTATCTATGTTCCAGGCTCTGATGTTAGAGGTGTAACATTTCCACAGCCTTTGGTCCAATTAACAGCAAACAACAACTGGACAGCTCAACTTTCAACTGCCGTCACTGATGTTAGAATATTAACATTATACGAAGATAACCAATAAGGAATAATATGAAATACGAAACTTTATATGCAAATGATAATGGAACAGTAAGAGTATTGCTTACAATAGGTGAAGATAAATTAGAACAAGATTTTGAAATGGATAACCTTGAAGACAATATCAAATACGGTCTTGCCATATTTAAAAGAGATTTAGAAATAAATAAGCCAGAAACCGTAAGCTTTACACCAGAAACAGTTACAGTAAAGCCTAGCGAACTTCCAGAGGTTTAAATGGGCAAATACGGCACATTCTCTAGGACTATACTAGAAGACAGTCCAGTAGCTTTTTATAGGTGTGATGATTCATCTGGTACAACTTTAACTGACGCTTCTGGCAACGCAAGAAATGGCACGATTACTGCTACTGGTGTAAGCTATGGCGGTGCAGGTAGTTTGAACCAGGGTTATGAAGATAATACTCAAATGTTACTTGATGGCTTAACAGGTGACTTAGTATCATCTACAAACGCTGCATTGGTTTTTGGAACTAACGTAGATTACACAATAGAATGTGCTTTTTTTATGGTTGGCACTCTAGGAACACTTATTAGGGATGATACTGGTTCAGCAGGGCATATACCATATTTTTCTAGTGGTGGTTTTGTATCCTGTCGTGCAGGTGGTACTACAGCTAGTTCATCTGTAGCTAATACAGCTTATAATGATTTATTGTGGCATTATATGCAATTTGTAAGAAGAGGTGGAGCTACGCCTAGTATGGAATTATATGTCGATGGTGTCCAATTGATTAATGTATCTTGCGGTACTGGTGCAGTTACTACAAAATGGCATTTGGGTAGAAATGGTACACTTACTGGTTTTTTAAACGTTTATGCAGATGAGTGGAGTCTTTACAATGGAGCCTTGAGTACGACTAGACTAGACGCTCATTACAGAGCATGGAAAACTCAACCAGCCCCAAGTACATCTATGACAGGTGTAGGCTAAATGTGGTACAATTCAAACAACAGATGTGCTTTACTGAAATAAAATATGGCAAAAGAAAAGCAAACAACTCCCGAAACTTGGCAAGACCGATACAGCTCAGCAGTATCTAATCAATCAAAAATGTTTAAAAGGTTTAGTAACTGGTATGACTCTTTGTACGCAGTCGTAGGAGTAACTCCTTCACCATGGCGTTCAAAAATGCATGTACCAGTAATGGCTCGCCAAACTTGGGCATTAGTATCAAAGTTTTTGGCAATTAAACCAGGATGGCAAGTAAAAGTAAACGATCCAAACATTGGACAAAATAATATAGAAGATAAAGCAGAAAAAGCACAACGAAAACTAGAATACGATTATGAGAACCCTTATATGGACGAAACTATGCGTGACAAGTTATTCGCTGCATTATTGGATGCAACGGTTACTGGCACTGGTCTAGTAAAGGTATGTTGGAAAGTTGATGAGTCCGAAAGATATGAAAGACTACCAAGCAAAGATGGCACAGTTGATTTAAGCAAAGAAAAGAAAACTACAAAGAAGATTGCATATAACGATATAGAACCAGTAAACATATTTAATGTTTATGTATCGCCTGCTGCTACTAACTTATACGAAGCACCTTGGATAATTATTAAAGAATACAAGTCTAAAGATGAACTACAAGAAGCAAATGACTTGGCTGGCGTTGAACTTTACAAGAACTTAGATCAAGTACAAGGAACAAACTCACAGCAAGATGATACTTCAGGCTATAATTTCTCTCGCAACCGACTTACCAATGAGCAAAATAAAACAGACAAAACTGTATCTATGCTCAAAATATTCGAGTGTTACGAAAGTGATATGCTCTATACCTATGCAGAAAGTGGCAGCGCTAAAAATAAAAGCAGCTGGGTACTACTCCGCTCTCAAAAGAACCCATACTGGCACGGTAAATACCCATTAGTTAAATTCCACGTTAAAAGCAAACCATTCCAATTCTGGGGTGAAGGCTTATTTGAAACTACTTACAGGTTACAGGCTGGTTACAATGACGCATTCAACCACTTCCTAGACCAATGGAACTTAGCAGAGAACTCTATGCTTATGATGCCTGAAACAGGAAACGTAAACGACTATGTTGTTGAACCAGGTGGCGTACTTACTTATCGTGGCGACCAAGCACCTCAACAGTTCAAACATGCTTCTCCTGATGGTAACATGCTACAAAGTATTCTAGCTTTAATGGATAAAAGCATTGAAGGCGTAACTATCTCACAATACGCTGCTGGATTACCCAACTCTTCTACAGACAACACTAAAGGCACAGCTTCTGGCATTCTACACTTACAGCAAGCCGCTGGCGACATAGTTTCATTCATGCGTAACAACTTCCAACAGAGTATTACACAGATTGGTAGAATGTGGCTTTCTAATAACCAACAGTACATGCAAGACCCAATAACAGTCATGTATAAAGCTAAAGGCGAAAAGAAACAAGCAACTATCACACCACAAGACATGCAAGGCGATATGGAACTAATGATTGATGACAAGTCTATGGACCCAGCTAATCAAGACCAAAAGGTTCAACAGTTCCTAGCTTATGTAAATCAAGTGCAACAATTACAACAAGCATCAGTTATGCAGGCTCAAAGCACCAAGTATGCAACTCCACCACTATATGTAGACTTTGCCGCATTACTAGAAAACTTCAGCCAAATAGTTGGTGTTACAAACTACGACAAGATGATGTTACCTTCTGACCAGGTTAATAAAGCTATGCAGTCTGCACAAACACCTGAACCTGTTGCTAACGAAAGATTCTCTACTGATATTAACCAGTTATATGGTTCTGAAGCAGCACAATGGCTACAGAAACATGGCATTCAAGCTGATCCACAACGCATGCAGCAAACACCTAATATTGACCCAGCTAAAGTTAATCTTGCTAATGTTGAAGTTAAAGCTCAGAAAAATCACGCAGACATGGTACTCAAGACCCATGACCACGCATTAAAGACTGCCGAAACTATGACACCATCACCAAATCCACAAGCTGACCAAAACGTAGTAGACATGGCTCATGGACTATTACAAGCTGGACACATAACACCAGACATCATGCAACACTTGCCACAGTTACCACCATCACAACAGCAACCACAGCAAATGCCACAGCAAATGCCTCAGCAAATGCCTCAGCAACCAGTTAATCCTGGAGGAATGTAATGAATGAAATTGACAAGTTAAAAACGAGATATGCCAAAGCTATTGAAGATGGCAAAAAGATTGAAATGTTTACTAGCACTTCCGAATGGAATTGGTATGTAGACCATGTTATAGAACCAACTATAAAAGACTATACAAGCCGTATTCTTACAGGTAAAATACTATCCGACAAGGAAGACTGGATAATGCGTGGAATGATTATGGGAATTAAGATGATTACTGAAACTCCTAGTCAATTCATCAATACAGCCAATGAGGCTAAAAAGAAAGCTAAGTCATTACAGGAATATATTGCAAATGAATGACCAAGAGTTTAATTTGGACTTTTCAGACGATAAATTTGTAGAAGATACAAAAAGTACAACTTCTAGCGAAAATGATGATAATATAATAGAGAGAATCAATAAAAAAGATTTAGTACCTTTATTTGACACCAACCACGAACATGTATACGTCAGGGACGAAGAAGAAACTGAAGAGTATTACGTTGAAGTTTGTAGCGTTGGTAAATGTGGAATAGGACGTATGATTGCCAAGAACTAAATGTCTGTGGTCTGGCAACACTAGACCAGAGCTATTTAGGCTCAATAAGATGAGGAGATACGTATGGACGACCAATCCACACCAGTTGCGGAAGCAGCAACCCCAGATGAGCAAACAGTAGTTGAGCCGCAAACTCAGCCAACGACCCAAGATGAGCAACCTATAGCCGAGACACCTGAAGAGTCTGCGAGTGAACAACCTCAAGTTGAACAAACGCAACAAACAGCTGAAACGCCTGTAGCAGAAGTAGAAGAAGAGGAAGATTACCAGTACCAACCAGTACAAGAGTTACCTCAAATCGACTTTAACAATTTAACAGCTGGCGAAGATGGTCTTATTGACCCTAATGAACTAGCTGGAGCTATAAATCAGCAGATGAACTCTGCTGTTGAAGCCGCTAGACAAGCAGCTCGTAATGAGTATCTTGAACAGCGTGCCGAAGAAAAACAATGGGAAAAGGCTTACAGCAAGTACCCAGAGTTAAAGACTAATAAAGAACTACGTGATTTAGTCCACAGAGCAAGGTTAGGCGAAGTAACTGATTTACTCAGTAGAAGCCAGGACCCCAGTACGGTAAAACTACCGACACCAGGTGCAATTGCAGATAGATTCTTTAGTCACATCGGTACAGCAAAAGCTGAAGGAATGAAGCAAGCAACACAAAATACTGTGATACAAGCATCAGCCCACGTCGAAACATCAAGTCGCAAGACCAACGATGCAGCAGACGCACAAAGCAAACTTTACCAAAACATTAACAATCCAAATAAAGTAGTTGCAAAGCAAGCTCGTCAAGACTTACTAAAACAATTCTTATTTGGAGAAAAATAACAAATAACAAGGAAATAAAGAAATGGCTCAAACATCCAACTTTACATATGATGATCCTGCAATCCGCGAAGATTTGCTAGACCTCATAACAAACATCGATCCAGAAGAGGATCAACTATACGTAGGCTTACAGAAGCACACCGCTACTCAGCCTTACCACCAGTGGCTTACTGACACTCTAGCAGCTGTCGGTACTGTTGCTAAAACTGAAGGTTTCGACCCAAGCTTTGCTGCTCGAACCAACCCAACTCGAAAAGCTAACTACACACAGATTATCTCTGCTGAATTCCAGGTAACTGATTCTGAGAGAAACTCTAACACTGCTGGCTTTAAAGACCGCTATACCTACGAAATGCAAAAAGCTATGCTTGAATGGCGTCGCTATGCTGAATACGCTATCGTGCGTGGTTCACTCGTTTCAGGTACAGGTTCAGCTGCTCGTCAGATGGCTGGTGTATTCGCACAGATTACAACTCTAGCTACAAACGCAGCTTCAGTTTCTCTTTCTGAAACTATCCTAAACAACTACCTACAAAACGCTTGGGCACAAGGCGGCAACGTTGACACTGTCCTAGTTGGTGGTGCACTAAAAAGGCGCATCAGCACCTTCACCAACACCAACACTCGTTTCGTAGACGCAGCTGCTTCTAACGTAAACAACACAATCAACGTTTACGATTCAGACTTCGGTCGTGTAGAAATACACAAGCACCGCTACGTAACAGTTTCAGGTGATGCAAACAACAGCATCGTCGGTCTACAAAAAGACAAATGGGCAGTTGCTCACCTTGATTCACCACACTACCAAGAAATCCCACGAACTGGTTACAGCTCTAAGGGAATGATTGTAGGTGAATTCACACTAGAAGCTCTAAACGAAAAGTCAAGCTTCCAAGCTACAAACCTACAGTAATCTAGGTTAGGAAAAGATATGAGTACAGCTGTAGACAGTTTCACAGACGCACTGAAGACGTTTAATAAGGCGATTGATATGGTGCTCAGAGAGCCAATCGGCCCAAAGCGTTGGCGTGCTGCAAACAATCTATGGCTGTCTCTATCTTCTAAGCATAAAGAACAATACAAAGCGGTCTTGGCAGAAAACGCCATGACCAGACAATTAGTAGACAAACACGGAAGAGCAGTCGGTCTAAGCAAGGCAGAGATGTCAGATAAATCACTTAGAAACGCACTCAACATACCAGTCGGAGCATATAGTGCAATTGTCAAAGCAGATCCAAATGTGTTTAAGGAAAAGTCTAACTTTGTGAAATTCGCTCAAGAGTTTCCAGAATATATGACTAGGGAATCCCTATAATGGCAGCAATAACCCAAACAACAGTATTAGAAGATATGAGCTTCTTGCTCGGTGAAACGAGTGTACCATCTTCTGGCATAGAAGATAGGCAGAGATTCATTCAGAGGGCTTTAGACCGTGTTTACAGGGCCTATGACTTCCCTATGAATAAAGTTACTGCAACTATCTCAATGGTCGCAGGAGTGGCTACATTACCGTCTAACGTGCATCAGGACGCAATACTCGATATACGAGAAATTGTTGCTGGCGTTGGCACTGACCATGTGTATACCCAAGTCAATTATGGAGATATAGACAATATTCCTACAGGTAGTTACGCATATTGGCTAGATGGATATGAGGGAGCTTACACTCTAAACAGTTCTGAAACCTCTAGTTCAACACTTAAAATCCGATACGAAACCACCACACCAGTAGTAAACGCATCAATCTCAACACCATTCCCATCAAGTATGTGTCTGGCTAGAGGTGCTATGGTCTATTACAGACAAGCAGAAGACCCACAAGCAGACATCTCACAAGAAGAATATCTATTCCAACAGGAACTAGATGAAGTTATAGCTCAATACAATCGCTCACGCCCACAAAGACGAGCCATAACATTACAAGAAAACATGGGCACATATACAGGCGATATATCAGATACGAACGCATTTATAACAGAAAACAACTAGGAGTTTAGCGTGGTTAGAAGAATTCCACCAAAACGAGGCGGACGCACATCTTACTCTCAAATAAGCGTTATTAACCCTGGCAAAGGACTTAATAATAAAGTATCTGACAACCTTATAGATGACAGAGAGTCTTCAAGCCTAGAAAACATCCAGTATGTAGAGTCTGGTGCTCCAGCTAAGGCATACGGCTTTACAAGTGCCAGCACGGGTCTAACTAATAGCCCTCGTGGACTTGGCTTTTATAACGATAATATAGCAAGTAACAAATACTTATTAACAGTTGATGGTACAGCTCTCAAGTATCTATCTGGCACTACTTGGACAACAATAAGTGGTGCAACATTCAGCTCTACTTCTACAGATAAAATAAACTTTGTACAAGCTAGAGGCTCAATGTATATCTTTGATGGTGTTAATGCCATAGCTAAAATAGCAACTGGCCTCACGTTAAGCAGAAATGGAAGGTCGCCAAAAGCCAAATTTGGTATATATTTTAGTGGAAGAATGTTTGTTGCTGGTACTGAAGCTCAGCCAAATCGCCTTTATATATCTAAAACGACTGATGCTAGTGAATTCACCGTAGCAATAGGTGGAACTCAGCCGCAACCAGATAATACAAATGACACAGATTCGGGTACTCCAAACGTTCCAGGTGCTACATCCTTCTCAACTGACACACCAGGAACAGCAAACGCTAACCTTATAGATGTAAACAAGTTTGATGGTGATAAGATTACAGGTTTAGCTAAATTTCAAGATGTTTTGATTATATTTAAAGAACGAGCAATTTATCAGTTAAGCTATACAGGAACAAGCACTGACCCGACTCTTGCACTAGTAACTAAAGACTATGGTTGCGTATCACACAAAAGCATAGAAAACGTAGACAATGATGTATTCTTCTTAACTCGTAACGGAATTTATGTTCTTGGAAATGAGCCTAACTACTTCAGTACCATTCGCACTAAAGAATTGTCAGTCCGAGTACACCCTGAAATTGAAACAATCAACCCAACTAACTATACGAACGCTACGGGTTTTTATGATGGTAATAACTACTATCTTGGTATTCCTCAAGGTGGTGTTACGGGAAACTCAGCAACATTGGTTTACAACAAAGAATTCTTAGCTTGGTCTAAATTTACACACGTAACTCCTGAAAGCTTTTGTAGCTTTATTGATTCAACTAACACTGAATACATCTATTTTACAGATGCCAATAGTGCCAATGTTTATAGGTTTACCACTAACTATGACTCTAACGGCTCAGCAATCTCGGCTCAGTGGACATCTAAAGCCTATGATCTAGGCAACTACAACGTCTATAAACGCTGGATTGACGTAACTATCTTATTTAGGCAACTCGTTGGAACAGTGACAATTACAATCATTACAGATAATGGAACTATAGCTAAGACTGCTGCAGTTAGTGCCTCATCAGTTGGTGGTCTTTCTACTAACATACTTGGTGGTGGCGACATACTTGGTGGAACTCCTACAGCTGGCAGCACTGGCACAGGCACAAGCTCAACCAACATTCCTTATAGATTACGACTTGGCATTAAAAGTAGAAACATTAAGATTAAAATTAGTAACGGCAGGGTAAACGAAACTTTTGTGGTTCTCGGTGTAGCATTCAGATACCGAACATATTCAGCATTTACTTGGCCATCAGCGTTGAAGATTAGTTAGTTGCAATTATGACCATTAACTCATACAATATAAACAACAGATGCGGCCAGATGAGATTGACTTGGAATTATTATGGCAACTTATAACACAAAAAGCGGTTCATTTACTTACTCTGGCAATCCAGATTTTAGGGGCTATTTAGCATCCAACGCTCCTGAATTTTTACCATACGTTGGTGCTGGACCGAGTGGTAACACTTATCAAGATTACGGTGTGAATATGAGCGCTTTGAAAAAAAAGGGTGGAATTGAAAGTAATTACGCACAACAAAGTTTAACCCCTGAAGGTGCTGCAAAAGTTATAAATCAACTATATGGTCGATATTCATCTATGTCTACTGCTCCACAAATAGATAGTGCAAACACTGGCGGTGGCGGTGGCGGATATGGATATGGATATGGCAAGGCAGTTGATCCTTTAGCAGAAACTTATGCAGGTCAAAGAAATGATACTAGGACTAGATTACAATCAGCAATAGATGCTTATAATAATTTGTTTGGAAGATTGCAGAATGTATATTCCGAACAAGTTAATACATTAAAAAAAGGCTATGGCGAACAAAGAAACAAATTGCAAAACACTTATCAGGATACAGCAAATAAATTAACTGGAGCTTATCAGGCAAAAGGCCTAGGCGATAGTTCATTTGCTGCAAATGCTCAAAATTCAGCTACAAATAATTATCAGACTGATTTAAGCACGATTGGTACTAATGAACAAAAATCTATGTCAGATGCTGGTGCAAAATATAACACAGCTCGAGCACAATACGAATCAGCAAAAAGTGGTTATCAAGACTACTTAAATAGAATTGGTTCATTTGGCGGCTCAGAATTAAATAGTATAATAAACTCTGCACAACTTGGATTGCAGTCAGCAGCACAAGCTCAAGCTGGAACAGGAACACAAGCTGAAAACATACAAGCTATACAAAATATTGCACCAGTTCAAATGGACGCTTCCCAAATTCAAACACAATTACAAAATTTACAAAATTCTGGAACTACAGATTCCGTTAAAAATGCTATAGCAAAAGGTTATATTACTCAAGTGGCAGGAGGGAATAAAGACCAAGAGTCTTATTGGACCGATTATTACAATACGTTGAAGACTACTGGAAAGGTATAACATGGCTAATTTGCTGCAACGAATTGTTGCTCAAATAAATCCTTTTGACAGGGGGGCTACTTACAATAGGCCAAATCCACCCAGACCTCAAGCTAGACCTGCACCACCGCCAATACAACAATTTCAGTCTCCTAGAATCAATATTCAACAACTAAATCAAGCTCTTCAGAATCAACGACCAATTAAAATTGGTGGTCCTCAAAAACCAAATCTACCTTTTAAATTACCTAATAATCGACTACAAGTAAAACCAAAGCCAAGTCCACAAACAAAAACAGACAAAACCATAGAACTTGGTTTAAATAGAGCTGGCATAGGTTTAGGTCAAAGTATTACTGGATTATATGATTTAGCTACTCCTGGAAAAGGAACTAATAGATATTCGCAAAATTTTGATAAACAGGCACGTGCAATAGATGCACAAGTTAAAAGAGAAGGTTTAAATAAGAATCTTTATTATGGAACGCAAATTGTAGCAAATGTTGCAAGTTTGGGAATTGGCGGTGCTGGAAGTGTGGGAGCAAAAGGTGCATTAAAAGGCGCTGGTTTAATTCCAAAAACTCCTCAAGCATTAAAAATAACTAATGAGGGCTTGCAGCAAGCATTAAAAATTTTAGAAAAAAAAGGTGTAACTGGAAAAATTGCATCTCAAGCTATAAAAGGTGGCACAAACCCAGCTGTTGTTAAAGGCAATATCATAGGAACAGCAGCCTATTCAGGTTCTGAATCTGGCAAAGGCAGGCAAGTGACACCACAATCAGTAGCTACTAATTTAGCTTTAGGTACAGTAGCTGGAGCGGCTTTGCCATTAGCTGGACAGGGAATAGTAAAAGGAACTAAAGGTCTAATAAAAGGTGGTGAAAGCTTAATAAACAAAATTGAAACTGGGATTACTGGCGCTCAAAAAGCTCCCAAAAATTTAACTGAACAAATAACTCAAGAATCTAAAATAACAAGAGAAAAATATCAACCTTCAGGAATATTTGGCAAAGCTAAGTCTTATTTAGAAAACGTAAAAACATTTATTGAACCTAGAAATCAACTTATTCAAATTGATAAAGCCAGAGCTAAACAACTAGGATTACCCTATAAGAATTTACCAGCTACAGAAAGCATGCAAGCAGCGGATCGTAACTTGCTAAATGCTGGAAGACAAGCTAAGGCGGCTTTTTTGAATTCTAATACTGGTAAAATAATAACTAAATATGCTAAGAACGAAGAAGATTTTAATGCTTACAGATTATATATTAGGGATTTAGAATTAAGAGCATCAGGTAATCCAAATAAAATATTTGGCAATAAAACAAATGATGAAATTAGAAATGAAATAAAACGTTTGGAAAATAAATATTCAGGCATTAGACAAGACGCTAAAATAGTTGCAGATGAAACACAGACCATACAACAAGAAAATGTTCAACTAGGAGCTTTAAGTCCAGAAATTTATGCTCAAGCTGTTGCAAAACCAAATGGTGGAAAATTTGAATATTACACACCCCTTCAGAGAGATTTACCTGAAAATGTAGTAAAGCAAATAGCCGCCAACAAAAACATGGGCAACATGACTAATGCAAGAATTATACAAGAATTTACTGGTTCACAATATAATCCAAAATTAACATTTAGTTCATTAGAAGATTTTTGGAAAACAGCCTATGAAGATCGTGCAAGAGCAAAATTTACTCAGTTAATGGAAAAAAATATACAACAAGGCGTTACAAATAAATTTATGGGAAGAATGCTACAAAGTGGCGAACAGTTTGCTCAAGAACAAAGATTACGTACAACTTATAAAGAATTGCTAAAAGTAGGCGACAGTCTTAAAAAAGAAGTTAAGAATATGGCAAGTGCAGCAAGGGTTTCTAAACAAAAACTAGAAACATTAAAAGCCAAGGGCAAAACTGCAGATGTTAGAGCACAAAAAAATTTAAAAGCAGCACAAAATGCAGCAAACGAAAAAATAAAAATAGCTATAACCCGTACAAAAGAATTGTTAATCAAAAGCATAGATCCTGCTGATACTGATGCTTTGGCAGCTGTAGGTTCATTAAATAATAAAGACTTGTTAGATATGCTTGGCTACATAACCAAAGAAGAACTTTTTTATAAACCACCATCAGGTAAAAAAGCTTTAAATGTAGCTAAATCTGCCGCACAAAAAGCTAAAGCCGCGGAAGAATTGTCTGCAACACAAAAAGCATCTTTAGATAGAATTGCAGCTCAGAGTGAAGCTCACAATAGGTTGATAGACACAATTAAAGACATGAAACTTGACAGTGAAGCTATAGCAAATGCAAAAAAAGGCGTTAGACAACAAATAGCTGAAGTAAGATTAGACAAAAATTCTGGAATACAAAAATTGCATGGCTTCGATGCAAATGGTAATAAATTTACTTATGAAATTCATCCAAGTGTAGCTAAAAGAATTATAGGCGAAAAAGCCAATAGTCCTTGGAAAATTACAGCAATAATAAGAGCGCCAATAAATGTTTTCAAAACTACATTAACTGGTTTTTTAAATCCATCTTTTACGGTTTTTCAAATTTTGTGGAATGAAATATTGTTGCCTTATTATGCAAGAGACATAAGATCTATTTATAACCCAAGAGTAGTCAAGGATGTTTTCAGTGCTATGAATAAAAACAGTTCTTTTAGCAAAGCTTTGAAGGAAAGTGGAGTTCCTTTTTATGATGCTGGATTTATGGAAAGAAAAGGCGATACTGCTGTAGATTTTTTAAAATCAAAAAATAATAAATTTGATAAATTAAAATTTGGTGCAAGCCCAGTTAGGATATGGCATAAGTTAGAATCCTTGGGCGGTGGACAAATAGATACCATATACAGAAAACGATTAGGGGTTGCTGCTTATAGAGATGCGTTAAAGAATGGCATGTCCGAGGAACAGGCTATGGCGCAATTTGTTGAAACATTTCAAAATAGTTTGCCTGACTACAATAATATGAATAATATAATTTCAGCTATTAACCGTTATGTTCCATATACAAGCGCATCTATTGCTGGTACTAGAGCTTTTGCAAGTGCATTTGCAAGAACACCAATAAAAAACACTGCTGTATTGGCTGGTCAATTAGGTGCTATAAGTGGTGCTACATTCATGGCTTTATCAAATCCAGAAGGTAAAAAATTTTACGATGATATGCAATTATCTAAAAGAAAATATGTATTAGATAACAATGTTATTATTGTGCTTCCTGGTGCTCACAAAGATGAAAAAACAGGTGAATGGAGCGGCATTTTAAAAATAAATATACCTCCAGAGTTGCGACCATTAAATAATCAAATAAGAGAATCTATTTACAATAATCCATTAAAAGTCCCACCATCAGTCTATGCCAGAAATGCTTTTGATTTCTTTACTGGCACAATTAGAACTTTGAATAGTCCGCTTATTGACATACCTTATTTATTAAGAACAGGAAAAGATTCTTTCACTGGACAACAAATATTTGATGAATCAATGTCGTTTTCAGAAAAACGCAAAGCAATTTTAAATTGGACTAATAGAAAATTTGGAATGATAGGCAAACTATCAGCTTCCGACAATAAATTAAAAACAGCTTTTGAATCTATGGTAAATACTGTGTACGGAAACAAAGGTTCAACTGCTGGCCAAAGATATTTTTTGTGGGAAGAAAAATTTATGAAAGATTTGAAGTTTACTGAACAAGATAAAAGCAATTATTATGCAAATATTGCACCAAGGCGAAAAGACCCAAATGGAAATATTATATTAGATAAAACTTATTATGACGGAAGACAACGAGCATTGGCTTATTTAGAAGATATCAATAACCCTAAAGGCAAACCATCAAAATTATTTGAATTAAACAAAAGAATTGATGCTGAACAAAGAAAACGTGGTTTGCCTGGTGATCCAATATTTGACTTATCTAAAGACAGACTTATAGTAGTTTTAAATATAATGGCCGCTCCCGATAAACAAGGTAGTGACGCTAGAGCATTATATGAAAAAAATAAATTTTGGTTGAATGGTTTTTACGACAAAAGAAGTCAATTTTGGGATAAAACGATGACCCCTGAAGTAAAAGCTAAAAGTGGGTTAGATCCATTGGGATATAAAGTTCCGACGCCAAGTAAACAATTAAACGCTTTAATTAAACAAGCTAGTTTTTTGAAAGGTAAAGAAAAATATCAATTTTATGCTGACCATCCAGAAATCCAACAATATTATAAAGACAAAGAAGAATATGATAATTTAAAACGTCAGTTCTTGGGTGAAGTCCAGTTAAAACCATACCCAACACCAAGTCAAGATGTTCAAAAACTTATGGATTATTACAATTCTTTGCCTAAAGGTGAAGCTAATGGTAAATCTAAAATAAGGTCTGATTGGATTAAAAGTAATCCAGACGAATGGGCAAAAATACAGCAACAGTATCAAGAACAAGATTTGTATAAATTAGCACAAGAAGGACAATTAGCTGTTTACCAAGGATTTAATTTTAGTGATAAAACTTTACAGTCAGTTGCAAGAAATTATTTAGGTGGTGGTAGCATAAACTTTACTAATTTCAGGGCTAAAAAATTAAGCGGTCCTAAATCCGCAGGATTAAGACGTATAAGACGTGGTCCAAAACTGGCAATAAAAACTCCAAAAGTAACAAAGTTAAAAGTTTCAAGTACAAAAAAACCTAAAACAACTAAAGTAAAAAGGATTAAATTAGCATGAAATATGGTAGAATAAACACAATAGATGCGTATAAGGAGAAATCCTAATGGCCGTACAATCAGCAACATCAAACTTTGGCTGGCAAAATAAATTCAGTACTACACTCTCATCAGGTATTACAGCCAGCGACACAACAATCCCATTAACATCACTTCCTACACCTTCTGAAGGTTTCTTAATTATAGAACCAGATAGCTCTACTAACTGGGAAGTAATTTATTATACGTCTAAGACTGGCTCTGCAGTAGTTTGTACTTCTGTAGCTTCAGGTCGTGGACAAGACGACTCTACAGCTCAATCTCACTCTTCAGGTGCTACTGTTCGAATGGACACTACAGCAGGAATGTTTGAAGTCCTACAAAACATGTCAGCTATGACTCCTGGCTCTGCTGGTGGAACAGCCTTTGCATCTGGCTGGACACTTATCCCTTCTACTGTCTTTAACACTGTTGTTGCTAACGGCAACCGCTCCTACACTTGCACAGTAAACTCTACCGACCTTACTAGCTACATATCAGCAGGAATGCGTGTTAGAACTACCAGAACTGTAGCTGCCCCTACTCAATGTACTTCTCTTAATGGAACTACTCAGTATTACTCTAAATCTTCTCCAGCAGGTATGACCTTTACAGATGACTTTGTAGTTAGTGCTTGGGTGAAAATGACTCAGTATGGAGCGTTCTCTAAGATTGCTTCTCGCTATAATGGCACAAGTGGTTGGGAATTTGGGGTTAATTCTGGCGGACAAGTCTATCTTGAGGGCTTTAACGCTGGAGCTGGCAATAACAGTTTCGTTCAAAGCTATCAATCTATCCCACTGAATAAATGGGTACACGTAGCAGCACAGCTAGACATGTCTACCTACACCGCCACAACTACAACTTCTTATGTGATGATAGATGGTGTGGATGTCCCCGCTTCTGTTACACGACAAGGCACAAACCCAACTGCCCTTATCCAAGCAGGAAACCTAGAAATAGGTTCTGCAAATGCCGCTAATTTCTTCCCAGGAAAAATCGCCCAAGTAGCTATCTTCAGCGCTAAAGTAACTCAGGCTACAATACAAGGATATATCTCTCAGGGTCTTACAGGTTCTGAAACTTCTCTTATTTCTGCATACTCCTTCAACAACGCTATTACAGACCTCAACACTACAAACGCTAATAACCTTACAGCTAACGGAAGTGCAGTAGCTACCAGCGCTGACAGTCCTTTTGGCGCACAAGCAGACGGTACAGTAAGCTCTACGCTAGACTATGGCATCATTACTAAGATTTCCTACTCTACAAATACTACAGTAGTTGTACAAGTACCTGAAGGCTGCACCATACCTACAACAGGTGGAGTTAGTGCATTAAGCTACTCTATTCAAAAAGCTCCTTATGGAATGCCTGTAGGTAAAAATAAATGGCAGATAAGAGTAGGAATGAGTAATCAAACAGTAGTAAGTTCTCCAACAACTAATATTTGGTACGGTTATAATGCTAGCGGAAATAGTACAACTATAACAGTTCCAATCGGAGACTGGGTTTATGGGTATGAAACTACACCTTATGCTACTAGAGCGTCAGCATCTACTGTAAGTGCTTTTGTTACATTGTCTACTGCAAATAATACAGAGTCAGATATTGAAATGACAGGAAGAGTTTATGCCGTAAGTGTAACGGAAATTTTATCTACTGTAAAAAAAGAAAAACCATTATCACTGTCCAGTTCACAAGTCTATTATCTTAACTATAAAACTGACACTAGTTCAATCACTAATATACAAAGTTCACCATCAGTGTTTTCAACTATTTATGCAGATTGTGCATATCTATAAATTAAGGAAGGAAAATATTATGTCACCACTAGGAAAAAATGTAAGCAAAAACATCCATGAACTATATATGGATAATAAGAAGTCTGGAAAAGCTAGAGGAGCTAATGGCAAACCTCGTAGCCGAGCACAGATTATAGCTATATCTTTGTCAGCAGCAGGAAAAAGCAAGCCTATGGCTAAAGCAAAGAGTAAACCTATGGCTAAAGCCAAGACAATGGCCAAGAAATCTATGAGTAAACCAATGGCTAAGAAGACTGTTAAAAAGGCTATGAAGAAGCCAGTAAGGAAGATGAAATAATGAGAAAAGCAAAACCACAAGGTCGAGGAATCGTTAAAGCCCTAGGACAAAAAGGCACAACAGGAAACTTTGCAAAGATTGCTAAAGCTCAAGGCAAAGGTGCTGCTATTGGTGCTCTTCAAAATAAACTAGCTAAAAAGCGTGGTATGCCTATTCCTTATACTAGGAAGAAAGCTGCAACTAAAAAGAAAAAGTAATGGCTACTAAAACAGAATCAGCTGAAATTGCAGTCCTACAAACACAGGTTAGTAGTCTTATAGAATCTGTCGCTCGTATTGAAGAAAAGATAGACAATCAGGCTGGTATTTATGTCACTAGAGGTGAATTCGAGGAATTTAAAAAACGCTGGTTTCTATCTCACTCAATCTCGGCATTATTCGGTAGCATCGTTACAGGAATATCAATTTACGTTATAACACACGCAATTAACTAAGGAGGCAATATGGTTTACGCACAATTCAAAAACGAATGGAACGGCAGACGAATAGATTATGACAATGTTTATGGGTATCAATGTGTTGATCTAATACTTCAATACGCTAAACAGTGCTTTGGTTTACCAACAGGCGTATCTGGAAATGCAATAGATTACTGGTATAGAACTTCAGCAGCACTTTTAACTCAGTTTGATAAAGTCGGTGGACCTGCTCAACCTGGAGATATAGTTGTATTGTTTGGACAAAATGGAAACCCTTATGGACATATCGGAATTGCTGATAGGCAAGATGGAAATGGCGTTTGGTTATTAGAACAAAATGCACTTGGTAATGGTGATGGCGTTGGAAGAAACGCTATTGGAATATACCGAGCTATACCTACCAGTCGTGTTGCTGGAATACTACGACCTAAATCATCTCAGCCAGTACCATCAGGGAGTGGAACCGCTAAGGCAATTAGACAAGCCTATGTACGCACCTCACCATCAACCTCAGCCCCATTAGGTGGCTCACAAATACTTCAGCCTGGCGATACATTCACCTATAAAGGCAAAGTAGCTGGTCAATTAGTTTCACAGAATGGCGTATCAACCAATATTTGGTACAACTCAACTCGTGGAAATTATGTGTGGTCAGGTAATTGTAAGGATATATAAAATGCAACCATCAAAATTAACTAGAAGACAAATAATAAGTGTCATAAAGAACTCACTGATTGCTGGGCTTTCAGCATTCTTAGTGGTGATTGAAATGCGTGGCGAAGTCAGCAAGCCAGCTCTCACAGCCGCTACAATCTCTGCTGTCGTAGCTATTGTAAAGATAGTCGAAAAAACATTTAGCGACGTTTAGATGACCTAGAAAATTAAGCTGCTATTGCTTTAATCAAGCACAAGTGGTATTTTATGGTTAGTTACTAATTACACATTATGACTCGCCCAAATCAACCATCACCAACAGTAGAAGCCTTAGCAGGCGATGGCGTTGAGTTTAAATTTACTTATGACAATACAGTCCTTATAGCTTTTCAAAACGCTTATCAAAAAGATGACCCTAGTTTTGATTATTCGCATATGAATAACATCAAACACGAGACTGAAGACGGAGAAAGCTGGACACTTTATAAATCTAAAAACTTATACAAAGAACTTGCCAGACTAGCATTTACTAGGATTATAAAGCCATACCCTGATGAAGATGACATAGAAGACTATGCAGGATTTTTTGCTTCCCAAATGGAAGAAGAAGACGACGATTGATGTAAAAACTAACGAGAAAGAGAGGGTGAAATAGTGCATAATAGAAAATGGGTAGGCGATAGATTATGGTACTTGCTCTACCTGCCATCAGACCAGTTAAGAGAAGTGTTTTCTGACCATCAGTGGTCATCACTTAAGTCAAAACGAAAACTGTACCGCAGAAAAATAAAAGCAGAGGAAATTATGCCACCACGACGACCTAAAGAACACTTTGACGGAGAACCAGTACAGGATATTAAAGACCGACTGACTCAACCGATTGGTGAAACGGTGATGAATCAAATCATTGATGACGAAACGAGACAATTATTACACAAGAAACTAGACCAAGTTATAGACGATACAAACATTAATCCGAAAATGGTTAAAGGTTTTAGGTTATCTAGCTGGGATGGGCTAACCAAAAATCAAGAGGGTGAAGCAGAA
>Ga0114962_10001688_pt1 | contig 18897 bp, 18 predicted proteins | sample C_130820_MF_Meta_FD_87017 | JGI IMG/M metagenome (GOLD analysis project Ga0114962, IMG submission 87017) | Freshwater microbial communities from Lake Croche, Canada to study carbon cycling - C_130820_MF_MetaG | ecosystem: Environmental > Aquatic > Freshwater > Lake | place: Lake Croche, Canada...
GACGACGGAATAGGGATTCGGGGTTTCTAAAGCGGAGACCAATTCGAAGTCCGAACTGCTGGGTGAGGCGACCCGCGCATCCATGATCGCATGGTAGGTGAAAGCGACATCAGCCGAGGTGAAGGGTGCCCCGTCATGCCAATGAACATCCTTGCGCAGGGTGAAGCGAATGGTGGGTTCAGCCTTGAACGGGCGCTCCTTGCCTTCTTTTTCGAGCGGGGGGAATGAGAGAGGATGAAGACCCTTTTTAAGGAGGATTTTTTCAAGTTCATCCGATGTCTTCAGTCCTGGCTCCTGCAGTTGGATGAACAACAGCTTTCCCTCGTGTGATGTTTTCAAGGGAACTTCCCAGCAAATCCCCTCCAGAGCTGCGCGGGCCGTCGTTGCTTCCTCTTCTGTCGCGAATTGAAAGGTTGTCTCCTGGGAGAGATCCCATGTCGTGGCGAGATCGCCGACCACTTCGAGATCCTGATTGTACTTCAGAAGGCCGTTGAACATGAGTCCAGCGACCTGACCCGAGGCCGAGTCGGCCTGCTGGATTGGATTCAGTGTTGAGGGCTCCCCAATGGTGCCGATCGACATCTCGTTTTTCTTCGCGACGGAGAGGAAGGAGGCGTTCACGAAGGACGCCACCAACAACAGGATAAGTACTGCCGGAATCCCATAGAGAAAGAGTCGAAGGAAACGCATGATAGGGGAGTAAAAGGTTGTTAGGCTGTAGGCTTTTAGACTGTTAGGCCAGAGAAGAGATGATCGATAGGGAAAGAGTACTTCGAATTTGAAGACACACTCTTTTCCGATCCTGAGTTCCTGAGTTCCAGATTAAAAATCAGAATCCAAGTCAGGCCTCTAAAAAGTCACCTTTTGGAGATTGTCCGGTGAGGGAGTCCCTGCTTTGCTTTCGGGTTCATTATGAAAGTCACCACCGAACAGAAAGAGACCTGCATTGTCGACCTGCACATTGAACTTCCGCCTGAGCGCTTCCAGTCGGAGTGGAAGGAAGTCGGCAACGAATACCGCCGTCTGGCAAATCTTCCGGGCTTCCGCAAGGGCAAGGCACCCCTTGCCATCATCCAGAAGAAGTATTCACAAGATATCGAACATGAAGTTACCCGCAAGCTCCTCGATGCAGCCGTACGCGAGGCGCTGAATGAGCAGAAGCTCTCCCCGGTACAGAGTCCGAATGTCCGTGATATCAAGTTGGAGGGAGATCGATCCCTTCGCTTCACGGCCACGGTGGTGGTGCGCCCCCCGGTGAATCTCCCTGAGTACAAGGGGTTGACCATCACAGTCGAGAAGCCCGTTGTGGATGAGGAGCAAGTCGGGCAATTCCTAGATGGGTTGCGCGGGGATCTCGCTGAGTTCAAGACGGTCGAGGGACGTGATCTAGCCATGGGGGATTTTGCGGTTCTCGATTACGAAGGTTCCATTGAGGGAAAGACGCTTGCCGAAACCTACCCCGATCTCCAGCCTACTTATCTCGGCCGCAAGAATTTCTGGATCAAGCTCGAGGAGGATCGTCCGATCCCAGGACTTGCCGCCGCTATGGTTGGCATGAAGCCCGGCGAGACACGTGACTGCTCGGTCAGCTTCCCGACGGAATTCGGCGAGGAGAAGCTACGCGGATACAAGGTGACCTACAAGGTGACCCTCCATGAGATCAAGGGGCGTGAGCTTCCTCCACTCGACGACGCTTTTGCCGCAAAGCTCAGCCCAGGCAGCACGCTGGAGCAGATCCGCGAGCAGGCACGTGAGCGTCTGACGGTCAATGCCAGTCAGAACTTTGCCAGTTCGGTCCGCGGCGAAGCCGTGAAGCAGCTGCTCTCGATGGTCTCTTTCGAGGCTCCCTCCTCAATGGTCCAGCAAGAGAGTTCCACGATTCTCAAGCAAATCATTCAGGAGAACCAGTCGCGCGGCGTGAGCGAGGAGGAGCTGCGGTCTCATCAGGAAGAGCTTCTCGGCGCTGCCCGCCAGAGTGCCGGCGACAAGGTGAAGTTGAACTTTATCCTAGGTGAGATCGTCGTTAAGGAAGATATCAGGGTTTCCCGTGAGGAACTCGCCTGGCGCATCACCAATATGGCCGAGCGTTATCAGATGACTCCTCAGAAGCTTCTCAAGGAACTTCAGAAACACCGTGCCATTGCGGGGATCGAGGAGGAGATTTCTCTGGGCAAGGCCCTTGATGTGGTCGTCTCCCATGCTAGAGTAAATGGAGAAGATCCGAAATCAATCGCAGCCAATCCTGAATTCACCCATTCCCATGATGAAGAACCCCATGTCCATGGCCCCGGTTGCGGGCATGACCACTAGTATGATGTCCAATTCCCGTCCTCAGTCCTCGATGCTTGTCCCCATGGTGGTCGAGCAGACCGGGCGTGGTGAGCGTAGCTACGACATCTATTCCCGTCTTCTCAAGGACCGGATCATCTTCATTGGCTCGGGCATTGACGATTATGTCTCCAATCTGGTGATTGCTCAGCTGCTCTTCCTTCAGATGGAGGATGCCAAGAAGGATATCCATATCTACATCAATTCCCCGGGCGGTTCTGTCACGGCGGGTCTGGCGATCTATGACACGATGCAGTTCGTCACATGTGACGTGAACACCTACTGCATGGGAATGGCCGCTAGCATGGGGGCCTTCCTGCTCTGCTCTGGAACCAAGGGAAAGAGATTCGCCCTGCCTAATTCAGACATCATGATCCACCAGGTCTCCGGCGGAGCTCAGGGTACTGCCAGTGACGTGGAGCGCAGTGTCGAGTTCATGTACAAGCTGAACCGTCGCTTGGCCCGCATCATCGCAGAGAATACAGGAAAGACTGAGGAGCAGGTCCGTAAGGATGCTGATCGTGATTACTACATGACTGCGGAGGAGGCTAAGGAATATGGCATCGTGGATGAAGTGGTAAAGTCCCGCAAGGAACTCAAGAATCCTCCGGAGAAGGCCACGGATTCCGTCGAGTAATCCAACCCTGTTTTATCGGAGGAGATTCTCTTATGGCCAGAACCAGTAACCTCACGATGTGCTCCTTCTGTGGAAAGAGCCATGCCGAGGTTCGCAAGCTCATTGCTGGCCCTGGTGTCTACATCTGCGACAGCTGCATCACGGTCTGCAAGGGAATCCTGGACAAGGAGATTGTCGAGGGTGGCGATCATCGCACTCATGAACTAAGGGTTCCGAAGCCATCCGAGATCCGCCGGGAACTTGACGCCCATGTCATTGGTCAGGACCTTGCCAAACGCACTCTCTCGGTTGCGGTTCATAATCACTACAAGCGCATTGCCCTGGAGCGTGAAGGATTCTCAGCAGGACTCCTCTCCGAGGGGCTTGCCGATGTGGAGATCGAGAAAAGCAATGTGCTCTTGATCGGTCCGACTGGTTCAGGAAAAACCCTGCTTGCGCGCACGCTGGCCCGCATTCTTGATGTTCCATTTTGTATTGCTGATGCCACGACACTGACCGAGGCCGGATATGTCGGTGAGGACGTCGAAAACATCGTCCTGCGTCTGCTTCAGAATGCTGATTATGACGTGAAGAAGGCAGAGATCGGCATCGTCTACATTGACGAAATCGACAAGATTGGACGCAAGACCGACAATGTCTCCATCACGCGCGATGTCTCCGGCGAGGGAGTTCAGCAGGCCTTGCTCAAGATCCTTGAAGCCACCACATGCAACGTCCCTCCTCAGGGTGGGCGCAAGCATCCGCAGCAGGAATATATCCAGCTTAACACACGGAATATCCTCTTTATCTGCGGTGGTGCTTTCGTGGGACTGGATAAGATCATTCAGAGACGCACCGCGGGAAAGACCCTCGGCTTTCATGCAAAGTCACACGATGAAGAAGGACCCATGGATGAACTCAAGATCCTTGAGTCCATAGAACCTGCGGACCTCCTGTCATTCGGCATGATCCCCGAGTTCATTGGACGGCTTCCGGTACTGACGACACTGCAGCAACTCAACGAAGAGGAGTTGGTGCGCATTCTCACAGAGCCTAGAAATGCCCTGATCAAGCAATTCACGAAGCTCCTGGCCATGGATGACATTTCACTCACGGTCACCAAGGATGCCCTCGCGGCCCTTGCAGAATCAGCCCTAAAGAAGGGGACGGGGGCTCGTGCTCTCCGTTCGCTTCTTGAGAAAATCATGCTGGACGTCATGTACGAGGCTCCCGATCGAGAGGATTTTTCCGGAGTGACTCTGAACCGAGCGGTGGTCGAGGGAAGGAAATCCGCTCTGATACGTCGGCGTCAGGAAAAGGACGCTGCTTGATTCGTGGGCAGGAAGGTTGAACTCGAAGTGATTCCGACCCCCGGGCGGATGGCCCCTAATCAGGATCTCCAAGCAGCTAGGGAAGATCTTATTCTAAAATCGCGATCCTTTCAAAAGGTAGAATGCGATTTTGGAGCTTCCAAAGGGAAATTCTTATCTGAGAGTGCCCTGCTCAATCCGACGGTTTTTTTCGCTGGAATCGAGGGCATCTCCAATCGAGTCAAGCGTGGCAATAGGAAGATCGAGCGCCTAGGGATTCCCAATGCGGCTCTCTGGAGAGGGTGGGGGAAGGAATCGCTCAACGAGCTTATCCCAACTGGCTTTCTCGACACTCTCCATGTCTCTTTTCCCGATCCCTGGCCCAAGCGACGTCACTGGTTTCGAAGGCTGGTGAATATCTCATTTCTAGAGGTCGCCGTGACCAAATTAAAACCGGGTGGTGTTCTTCGACTGCAGACGGATCATCTTGGATATTTTGACTCGATGAAGGATCAACTCAGCTTGAATGGAGGATGGATCGAGACCTCATGGGAGGATGATCTGCAGAGGCCCGTCACCGAGTTCGAGACGATTTTCAGGGAGAAGGGAGATCCCATCGGCAGGATTGCGGTGAAGAGGTTAAAGGGTTAAAGGGTTAAACCAAGCCAGTGGGAACCGGCGCGGTAGAATGCCGCTCTCGCTCCCGCGAGTAGCTCCTTTCAAGCTTCGCTTGTGCGTAGTCTATCCCGAGCCATCCCTATGCTCTTGTATTGCTGAAGGCATCCTGTAAGGGCGGCACGGCTTGCTGGTAGGCAGGTGCCGTCAAAGGTTGAAGAATTACAGCATTGAAGTCAGAATTTTGAAAGTGACGGAGATTCCCCTAGAGTCCTGTGAGTTTCATGAATCCGACGAGGTTTTGATGCGCCTCGTGTCAGTGGGTGATGATAATGCATTTCGCAGGCTCGTGGAGCGTCATGAGAATCTTGTTGTTGCTACCGTGACACGGATGATCGGAATGTCTGATGCGGAAGATCTTGCCCAGCAGGTCTTCCTGAACGTCTGGAAATCGGCCCCGCGGTGGAGATCGGAGGCCAAATTCACCACCTGGCTACTGATCATCGCGAAGCGTCTGGTCTTTAATGAATCCCGAAGGCGAGGCCGTGCCCGGTTGATTCCCCAGTCACGGGATCCGGATGAGGATTTGCCGGATCATTCCGATGGAACTCCGGGACCTGATGAGCAGATTCTAGAGAGGGAGCTGCATGATGCCATTGAACAAGCACTTGCTTGCTTGCCTGAGAAGGAGCGTCTTGCCGTGATCCTGCGTCGCTACGAGAACATGCCCTACGAAGAAATCGCCGAGGTGCTTTCGCTGAGCCTGCCTGCCGTAAAAAGCCTTCTTTTCCGCGCCCGCAACTCACTCAGGGAAAAGTTGGGACCCTATTTGGAAGGGTGAGTTTTTGGCGCTTGCCTATCGGCTTTCAGCCTTCAGTCTATCAGCCTGATTATGTCTTTCACCGAACAAGTTCTTGTCATCCGCCGTGCCCTTTTTGATGAGCTCGGTTCCTTTCACGGCCTCAATCCCGAGATCAACCGATACCTTCCTGTCTTCCTGCAAACGGGGAATCATTTCTTTGTGCCGCGCGGCAAGGCTGAGGAGGATCCATCGCTTAAGCAGCTGATTCCCTATGTGGTCGTGACCTTCGGGGAGAAGATTCTTCATTACCGCCGCGGAAGCGGTTCGGGGGAAACCCGTCTGCTGAAAAAGGGCTCCGTCGGCATCGGCGGTCATATCAATGACGGGGACGGATCAGGCGAAGCCTTTGATTCGGCAGCCTATCAACGGGCCCTCATGCGTGAATTGCAGGAAGAGCTTTCACTGGGCAGTGCCTTTATCGAGCGTCCGCTGGCCCTCCTCAATGACGACTCGAATCCCGTGGGGGCTGTTCATCTAGGGATCGTTCATCAATGCCATCTAGCCGAACCTGAAGTGACAGCCAATGAGGAGTCTATCGCCGAACTTGGGTTTCTCAGCCGCGAGGAACTTGCGGAGAGGAATGATCAGCTGGAAAGCTGGTCCCAGATTGTTTTGGAAGGCTGGGGGAATCTTCGGACGATTGGCTGATGCTACAAGTGTTAGTCTCTGCAGTTACCAGTTCTTGATCCAAGCATTCATGCTACCTGGGTTACCAGCCGTTGACCAGAGGTCGTAATTATTGGTGCCGTTTTTAGGTGAGCCATTGGTGTAGACGTATTGGTAAGGGTTACCAAAGGGATCAAGGAAGTTGGTATTGGCATCCAAAAACTTCGATTTGAATTCAAAATAAATCTTTGCTCCCGGTGTGTTCGTATTCATCAGGGCTGCAACAAGGTTTGCAGATCCTGAACTATTAGTCGGAAAGTCACCATTGTCTCCCTTGTATCTTTCCAGCGCTGCTCCTAGGGCCGCAATTTCCGCCTCAGCTCGCGAACGGGCCCCCTTTTTCTGGACGCTACTCGCCGCGGCTAGCACCAATGAGGCCAAGACGGCGATGATCGCTATAACGACTAATAGTTCGATCAGAGTAAAACCTTTGGAAGACGAATTTTTGTAAGTGGTGTGCATAGTTGCTTTACTGCTGCATACCACTGATGATGCTGATGAGCGGAAGGAAGAGGGCGATGACGATCGATCCAACGACGACGGCTAGGAAGACGATCATGATCGGTTCCATGAGTGAAGTGAGTCCCGCAACGGCACTATCGACCTCATCATCATAGAGATCGGCTACCTTGAGGAGCATTTCAGGAAGCTGACCCGTTTCCTCGCCGACATCCACCATGCTAATGACCATTGCCGGAAAGACGCCGCTCGCCTCCATCGGACGGACGATGGATTCTCCTTCCTTGACCGCGTCATGGATCTTGGCGATGGCAGAGGAGATGACTGCATTGCCCGCCGTTTCCTTGGTGATGTTCAGAGCCTGAAGGATGGGTACGCCGCTGGTCACGAGAGTTCCAAGCGTGCGGGTGAACCGAGAGATTCCGTTCTTGCGGGTCAAGTCTCCGAAGAGGGGGGCCTTGAGCATGAACTGATCCAATAACACCGCTCCTTTGGGGGAGGCGGCCAGGAATTTAAAACTCACCAGCAGGACTCCGATGCCCAAGGCGATCAGGATGAACTGATGTTGGACGACCCTGCTGGAGGTGATAACGATCTGCGTAAGAAGAGGGAGGGGTTTGCCACCAAGCATGTCGGCAAAAATCTGCTCAAACTTGGGCACGATGAAGACAAGCAGAAATCCCATGATAATGACGGCAATCACCATGACGATGGCGGGGTACATCATTGCTGATTTCACCTTGCCCTTCACCTTCTGGGCCTTTTCCTGAAACTCCGCAAGACGGTTAAGAACAACCTCAAGCACACCGCCAAGCTCGCCTGCCTTTACCATGTTCACGTAAAGCTTGTTGAAGATCTTAGGATGAGAGCTGAGACCGTCACTGAAGGTTCCTCCACCTTGAACTGCTTCGGCAAGCTGTGTGATCGTTTTCTTTAGCACAGGATCAGGCTCCTGCTTGCCCAGGACAGTAAGCCCCCGAAGAAGCGGTAATCCTGCATCAATGAGGGTGGCCAACTGTCTAGTGAATACCATGAGGGTGGCACTCTTGATTGTCTTCTTTTCGAGGAATGGAATCGAAATACTCTTGCCCTTGGCGGAGGCAGTCGTGATTTTTTTTATTCCCTTTCCCGCTTTGACCTTGGTGGTGCGGGCCTGTTCCTTGACGCTAGTGGGAAATAACCCCTGGCTCCTCAGGGTGTTGACCGCCTCGGACTGGTTGGCGGCATCGGTATAGTCACTGACTTGTTGTCCTTGGGCATCAAGGGCTACGTACGCAAAGGAGGGCATATTGATTTATTACTCCAACGGGAATCACTCTGTCGAGCTGAGATCGGCTGGAAAATTATATCCCACGGGCACTAAAACCGCCGGATCAAGTTCCAGCCAGATAGGGATTGTAAGCCCTTTCCTCCTCGATTGTTGTCGAAGGACCATGCCCAGGGAGGACGATGGTTTGGCCGGGGAGGGGAAGCAGTTTTTTGGAGATGCCCGAGAGGAGAAGATCGCGGTCACCGCCGGGCAGATCCCAACGCCCCACCCCTCCGGCGAAGAGCACGTCTCCGACGAACAACAAATTCGATGTCGCATCGTGGATACAAAGGCTCCCCGGGCAATGGCCGGGCACCTCCAAGATGTTGAAGGATCTACCCAAGAGGCGCTGTTCGGCCCCCTCGAGGAGTTTCAGATCAGCCTTGACCGGCTCCATCTCCAGGTCGATCCCGAACCTTCTCAGCAAGTTCCTATCTGCCAGCATCGACTCGGTGACGGGGTGCATCGCCACTAGGCATCCATGATGGCGAGCCACGGCAGCCGCATCCCAAACATGGTCATAGTGACCGTGGGTCAGCAGAAGCATGGCAACTGGAATTTCACGAAAGGCCTCGGCAGAACCTTCGGGCGCATCGATCAGGATGTTTCCCTCCGGACAGGCTACCAGATAGGAGTTGGTCTCAAGAGCTCCCCCGGTGAACATTTGAAGGCCTTGGTGTGTCTGAATCATATCCATTTCATGATGTTTGCTTTTCCTTCAAGTCTCTGCAACGGTTCTGTTCCATGATCTTTTCGACAAAAATGTTATCATTGTTGTTACTGCTTCTGCTGGTCTCCTCACGGATTGGTGCCTCCCCGACCAACGAGACTGCCTCCACGGACATGGCCCCTGTTGCTGCCACTGTAGCCAGAATGCTGGAACAGGGGCATTATCTTCATCCCCTCGCCCTTTCTGAAAAAAATCCTCCGCGTCTTGAGTCAGAGCCGCCTGAAACGATGTCGGAACGGGTCCTGAGAAACTATTTTAACATCCTTGATTACACGCATCTTTATTTTACCAAGGGGGATACCGACGAGTTTATCCAGCGTTTTTCACCCACTCTCGCCTCAGACATTCTTCATGGTGATCTTACGGCTCCAAGGGAGATCTTCTCGAGATTCCGCCAGCGAGTTGAGGATCGTGTGGCAAAGAACAAGGAGTTGGCGGCCTCACCTCATGACTTTTCCAGTTCCAAGAGCGTCGAGATAGACCGTAAGAAAGCTCCTTGGCCATCCGATCTTCAGGAGTCGGACCGACTCTGGTCGGATCGGATCGAAGCCGAACTTCTTCAGGAAAATCTCAATGAGCATCCCCTGAATCCTCCGACCAAAGTGGTCTGCAAACGATATGATCAATTTCTGAAAAGCATCAACGAGCAGAGCGACGAGGATGTGATCAAGGCCTTCCTGGTGGCGCTTTCTCAGAGCTATGATCCTCATTCCGAGTACATGAGCCCCTCGGACATGGAGAACTTTAACATCCAGATGAGACTTTCTCTTGTGGGAATCGGAGCGGTTCTCAGGACCGACGACGGCTATGCGAAAATTGTTGAGGTTGTGCCGGGAGGACCTGCTGACAAAGATGGGAGATTGAAGCCGAATGATCGGATCGCGGCTGTCGCGCAGGGCAAGGAAGCATTTGAGGATGTAGTCGACATGAAACTCGACAAGGTCGTGGAGAAGATCCGAGGAGCCAAGGGAAGCCAGGTGCGAATCCAGGTCATACCCGCGAACGCCACCGATCCCTCCAAGCGTCATGTCATTGAGATCACCCGCGAGGAAGTTAAACTCAAGGAGTCCGAGGCTAAGGGAGAAGTGATTGATTCCATCAATCCCGAAGGCAAGAACGTCAAGATTGGTTGGCTTACCGTTCCCTCTTTCTATGCCGAGATGGATAAGCACGGCGATGGGGATGCAAAGAGCACCACCAAAGATGTCCGCCGCATTGTTGAACGCATGAAAAAGGAGGGGATTGAGGGCTTGGTTATCGATCTAAGGCGCGATGGCGGTGGCTCACTCGAGGAGGCAATTAATTTGACGGGACTTTTTGTCGGCAGCGGCCCGGTCGTCCAGGCAAAGGATGCGAATGGGAAGGTTACTGTCGCAAAGGATGGAGAGGGGGATCCATTTTACACGGGTCCTGTTGTTGTGCTGGCGAATCGTCTCAGTGCCTCAGCCAGTGAGATTTTTGCCGCGGCACTTCAAGATTACGGGCGTGCTGTTATCGTCGGCGATCAACGTAGTTTCGGCAAGGGAACCGTCCAGACGCTACTCGATGTGGGCAAGTTCATGCCACTCTTTCATGACGAGGGCTCCAAGGCAGGATCACTCAAGCTCACGATCCAGAAGTTCTACCGTGTCTCGGGGGGCTCCACTCAGCACCGGGGGGTGCTTTCCGACATCGTCCTCCCGTCACCTACGGATACTCCGGAGATTGGCGAGAGTTCCCTTCCCAATCCGCTTGCCTACGACGAGGTTGACCCTCAGCCGGTGAATAAATTCGCCTTCACGTCGCCTTTCCTCGAGACCTTAAAACAGCGTTCCGCCGATCGTGTTTCCAAGGACTCCGAATTCAGATACATCACCGAGGACATGAAGCGCTTTCGTGAGAAACTGGACCTGAATCAGCTTTCGCTGAATGAAAAGGTCCGCAAGGAAGAGCTCGCTCAGGAAAAGGTCCGCAAGGAAGAGCGTAAGAAGGAGCGAAAACTTCATCCCGCGCAGGAACCCGCAGCCTATGAAGTCACGCTGGACACGGTAGACAAACCCACTCTCCCCAAAGTCACCTTGAAGAAGAAGCCTGTCAGGGAAAAGCAGGCCAAGGATTCCGATGCCGAAGAGGATGACGCGGATGTTTCCAAGACATCCGATCCCATCCGCCATGAGGCTATCAATATTATCCAAGATTTGACTGCTGATATCCATAACCTCCGCACTGCAAAAACGGCTCAGGGGGGGTAGGAGAATAGCTGAACACGCTTTTTCCCTCACGTTTCAGCACACGCCGATAATGATTCTTTGTTTGCTTATGGGAGCGTGATTGACAGGAGTGTCTCCGGAACATAATTTTTCACTGAATTTAATCCCCTACATATTGTGAGTGAAATCCCATCCCAAAATACCCCTCCAGTTTCCGATTTGCCCGCTGGCTCGCCTGCTCCCCTAAAGCTTCCTCCTTTGAAGCTCCCTCCGAAGCCTGTTCCTGCTGCAAGGGCGCCGACTTCGGTAGCTGGTGCTCCCCTTCCTACCGCAGGAGCGCCGGTCGGAGCAGCAACTCCTCCTCTCCCACCCGGACCTTCTAAGCCTCCATCTCCACCAACCCCACTAGCTCCTCCGCCTTCCCTAGCTGCATTAAGACCTCCAGGAGCCCTTGGTGCTGCACCTCCTCCTGCGCCGGCGGTTCCCAAGCCAGCAGCTTCCGAAGCTTCGGTCCCACTAGCACCTGTCTCTGCCTCCGTGGCTCTCAAGCCGGATCCCGTAACTCCAAGTCCCACCGAAACAAAGGCCATGCCTCAGGCCACAATCAAACTGCAGCCGGCCCCTGCTGCCGCTGCCCGTAAGATCGGTGATGCAGTTCCTGCTGCTACGCCAGCGACAGCCCCCAAACCCAATACACCTGCCAAGGCTCTGGAAAAATCCTCAGGTGATCATCCTGAGGGTCTTAAGCTTTCGGTGAATCCCGATGAGGAAGAGGAAGCGACTTCTTCTGCTTCTGAGTTGCCGCTTCCCTTGGTTCTTGCGGCTGCTCTCCTCGCTCTGGCGGCATTTGGAATCCAACTCTGGACCTTCTTGGCATAGTCACATTTCAACTACGAACACTCACTTATTATGGCTTCCGAACACGTCCTTGAACTCAATGATGCAACCTTTAATCAGGCTGTTTCCTCATCGCCCGTCCTGCTCGTCGATTTTTGGGCCCCATGGTGCGGACCCTGCCGTATGATTGCTCCTGTTATCGAGGAACTCGGCAAGGAACTTTCAGGCAAGGTGACTGTATCCAAAGTGAATGTGGACGAGGCCCCTGGTGTTGCACAGGCCCATCAGATCACAGCAATTCCGACGCTCATGATTTTTCGCAATGGGGTTTTGGCCGAGCGCATGACGGGCCTTTCCTCAAAGGCTGCACTCCTGGACAAGCTGCAAGTTTCTTAACTCTCCCATCTCCTGGTCGCCTCCCTTCTCGGTTCGCGTGACGGACTCCATTGAAACACCCCGCTCCTTGGGCTACTCCATGCCCGCTGAGTGGGAGAGACACGAGGCCACCTGGATTTCATGGCCCCATGCGGATGGGCAGAGCTTTCCAGAAAGTTATGACCGGGTTGTCCCGACTCTAATCAAGATGGCGGTGGTCCTTGCTGAGTCTGAGATCCTGAGAATCAACATCAGCTCTCCCGAGCAGGAGGAGGAGGTGAGGGGACTTCTTTCGTCCGTAGCTCTCATGGAGCGCATCGAGTTTCACAATAACCCGACCAATGAACCATGGTGTCGCGATCATGGCCCGATCTTTGTAAAACGCGTTCCGGCTCCCCAACTTGCCGTCAATGACTTCGGATATAATGCCTGGGGCGGCAAATATCCACCCTACGAGGACGATGATGTCGTTCCGAGTCGGATCGCGCACCATTTCAGTCATCCGCTGTTTAAGCCGCCATTTATCCTGGAGGGGGGCTCCGTCGATCCGAATGGAGCTGGTGCCTTACTCACCACAGAGTCATGCCTCCTTAATCCCAATCGCAATCCCTCAATGTCCCGAGATCAGATCGAGCAGGGATTGAAAGATTATCTCGGGGTGGAGCAAGTCCTTTGGCTCGGTGATGGAATTGAGGGGGATGATACCGACGGCCATGTCGACGACATCACTAGGTTTGTTTCTCGGGATACTGTCGTGACGGTGATCGAATCGAATCAGAACGATCCAAACCATCTTCCCCTGTTGAAAAACCTCCATCGGCTGCGTGAAATGAAACTCCATGATGGAACCCCGTTGAAAGTGATCGAAATGCCGATGCCACCCCGAATCGACCGTGAGGGGATTCGCTTGCCGGCCAGTCATGCCAATTTCTACATCGCAAACGAATCTGTACTGATGCCTGCGTTTGGCGGTGATTCCGATGTCAAGGCGGTGGAGATCCTTGCGGAGCTTTTCCCTACACGCATGATTCGGCCGATCGATTGCCGGGAGTTGATTTGGGGGCTGGGGGCATTCCACTGCCTTACTCAACAGCAACCCGAGTAGTCGTCAGCAACCACTTTTTGTCGAAAATGTATTCGATGGAGGCTTGCAAAAGCCCCTGCAGATGTTTGTGCTATCTTTCTGATTTATGAATAAAGCAATCCTCCAACTAGCCGCCCGTGATGCCCGTGGACTCGCTATCGATGCTGTCACTGCATGCAAGTCCGGGCACCTTGGTCTCCCACTTGGCTCTGCTGACATCGGGGCCGTCCTCTTCGGTGAGGCCCTCCAGATCGATCCTGCGGCTCCCCGCTGGATCAATCGCGACCGTTTCATCCTCTCTGCAGGTCACGGCAGCATGTTCCTCTACGCATGGTTGCATCTTTCCGGATTCGACCTTCCTCTCGATCAGGTGAAGAAGTTCCGCCAGCTCCACAGTATCACTCCAGGACATCCCGAGTTCCATGAGACTCCCGGAGTCGAGGCGACCACGGGTCCTCTCGGTCAAGGTGTGGCTAACGGCGTGGGATTCGCAATGTCCCAAAAGATGGCTGCCGTCCGTTTCAATACTCCTCAGCACATCATCTTCGACAACCACGTCGTTGTCCTTTGTGGTGACGGCTGCCTTCAGGAGGGTGTCTCTGCCGAGGCTTCCTCGCTTGCCGGCCACCTAGGACTCGACAATCTGATCATTTTCTTCGACTCCAATAACGTCACGCTCGACGCCATGCTCAATGTCAGCCAGAGCGAGGATGTTGGGGCTCGTTACGCCGCCTACGGATGGCATGTCCAGATGATCGACGGCCACAACATGGACGAGATCCTCTCAGCTTTTAATAAGGCCAAGTCCACCAAGGGCAAGCCCCACATGATCATCTGCAAGACGATCATCGGAAAGGGAATCCCCCAGGTTGAGGGAACTAACAAAGCCCACGGAGAGGCTGGTGTGAAGTTCTCCGATGAGGCACGCAAGGGACTCGGCCTTCCTGATGAGAAGTTTTATCTCTCTCCCGAGGTTACCACTTACTTCGCGGAGTTGAAGACCAAGCGCGCCGAAGCCCATGCAGTTTGGCAGAAGGAGTTCTCCGCATGGCGCGATGCCAATGCCGAACTCGCTGCTCTTCTAGATGCTGGCATCGAGCAAAAGATCCCAGACCTCCTTTCGCTGATCCCCCCCTTTAAGTCTGAGGATACCATCGCCACCCGTAAAGCCGGCAGCATTGTTCTTCAACCGATCGCTAAAGCCATGCCTCTCCTTGTGAGCGGCAGTGCCGACCTCTTCGGTTCCACGCTCAACTACATTGAGGGGGGCGGGGACTTCACCGATCAGAACCGCGAGGGTCGTAACATCCACTTTGGTATCCGCGAGCATGCCATGTGTGCGATCATGAATGGCTATGCCTATGATGGCATCTTCCGCATTGCTGGGGCGACATTCCTTGTCTTTAGTGATTATGGACGTCCTTCTATCCGTGTCGCCGCACTTTCCAAGTTGCCGACGACCTATATTTTCACCCACGATTCCGTCGCCGTCGGCGAGGATGGACCGACCCACGAGCCTGTCGAGACTGTCGCCGCACTACGCGCGATTCCAGGCTTGGATGTGATTCGCCCTGCCGATCCGGAGGAGACTGCCGGAGCCTTCGCCGCTGCCATGGAGCACACGGATGGTCCGACGCTGCTGGCGCTATGCCGTCAGAATCTACCGAATCTCAACGACATCCTTGTTGATGTGCGTCGTCAGGGGGTCTTCAAGGGAGCCTATATCGCTCGTAAGGAGACCGCAGCCCTGGAGGTCATCATTCTTTCCTCGGGTAGTGAACTGAATGTCGCCCTGGACGCTGCCAAGATCCTAGGTGCCAGTGCCCGTGTTGTTTCCATGCCTTGCATGGAGCGTTTTGAGCGTCAGGATGCCGCTTACCGCGAGGAGGTCCTTCCTTCATCATGCCGCAAGCGTGTCTCGATCGAGGCAGGCATCTCCGATCCTTGGTTTCGCTATGTTGGGTTGGATGGGAAGACCGTGGCGATAGACCGCTTTGGCCTGAGCGCTCCTGGAAGTACGGTTCTCAAGGAACTTGGCATGACCGCAGAGAATGTGGTCAAGACTGCACAATCTCTCTAATCATTCAGTTCATTCTACAAAAAGCCCTATCGGAGAGATCCGGTGGGGCTTTTTTGCTTTTCAACAGTGTGACTTTCCTCGCTTCATGGTTATAGTAACTGTGTGATCCTTTGCACGGCGTGGTTTCATTTTAGTTTTTCGGATTTTCAGTATGCTTTCCTGAGCATCCTGCTGGAGGGGCTTCCTTTCCTTTTGGGAGGAGCGATTCTCTCGGGACTTTTGGAGGAATTTCTCCCCCAGTCGCTCATGACCCGGCTTCTTCCCAAGAATCCGCGCACCGCGATCATCGTCAGCGGACTTCTCGGGGTGATTTTTCCGGTCTGCGAATGCGGCATCGTTCCCGTGGTTCGACGTCTTCTTAAGAAAGGGTTGCCCGTATCCTGCGGTGTCACCTACATGCTAGCCGCGCCGATCGTCAATCCGCTTGTGATCTTGAGCACTCTTGCTGCCTTCCGTGGTCAGGGAGCGTGGGAGATGACGATCCTCCGTTTTGGCCTTGGGTTGAGCGTTGCCATCCTTGCCGGTTGGATTGTGAGTTTCTGCGCTCCGTTCTCGATCCTTCGTCCCGGTCTTTTGGCGCCAGAACATGATCATGATCATCATCATGGCGGATCAGGCGGGATGGTTGATCGTCTTCAGAATGCCGCCTTGGTGGCAACGAAGGACTTTCTTGATGTGGCCGTCTACTTCGTGATCGGAGCCGCTGCTGCCTCCCTCTTCAGTACGGCGGTGAATCAGGAAATCATCCTGCCTCTTGCCGCGAATCCTCCGCTGGCCATTGTCTCCCTCATGGGGCTCGCCTCCGTCCTCTCAGTTTGCAGCACGACAGATGCCTTCATTGCGGCGACGCTTACCACCTTTCCGATGGCGGCCAAGCTCGCCTTCCTGGTCTTTGGGCCGATGCTCGATTTCAAACTCCTCTTCCTCTATGGAGCGGCTTTCTCCAAACAGTTCATCATCTTGCTGGCGCTTGGACTCTTCCTTGTGATCGGATTGCTATGCTGGAGACTCTCTGCGCTGAACCTTGCTTGGTAAAACCCAATGAACAACTCCCGTTCCATCCAAGGCTTACGCGACTCGCTTCTGCTCCTGCTCTGGGGAGGCTTTGTTCTTTGGCTCTCCTTCACAGGGAGGCTTTCCATCTACCTACATCCCTCGCTTCAGCCATATACCACGGCTTCCGGAGTGGTTTTCCTTCTGCTGGCGGTCTTCGGTTTCCGTTCCTACTACTCCCGGATGCTCGGGCAGCCTATTTCTCATCAACATCATCATGAGTGCGAAGATCACGGGCATGACCATGGGTGCGATCATGAATATCATCACCACGATTCCGGTAGGGGACTTGGAGTCCTGATTTTCAAGACCGCTTTGCTCCTCCTTCCGATAGCGATCATTATTTCAGGTAAGGCCACTGCCTATTCGATCTCCACAGTGCAGAACAGGGGTGTCGTCGATAACATCAGCAAGCTTCCTTCGGCTCAGTCCGCAGCGGCTTCGACATCATTTTCTTCAGTTCCCTCATCTGCTGCCTCTTCCATGCTCGCGACCATAGATTCCTCCGCATCCTTTACATCCACTGTCAATGCCTCGGTAGGCCCGATGCCTCTCCAAGTCATCGACATGCTCTATGCCGTCCAGATGCCCTCCTACCGGAGTGAGTTTGAAGGCAAGAATGTGGAACTCGTTGGTCAATATATTCCCATGACCACGGGAAATCCGAAGGGTGACCGATTCCAGGCCATCCGAATGTTCATGACCTGTTGTGCCGCCGATGCCAAGCCGGTCGGAGTCACCGTTCAATACTCAAAGCCGCTCAAGGTCTCAGAGATGGGTTGGGTGAAGATCACCGGCAAGCCGACCTTCCCGATGGAGGGGGGTAAACGTACTGCCCTACTTGAGGCAACCAAGGTCGAGGAATGTCCCGCTCCCTCAGAGCCATTTGTTTATTAGTCGTCCTTTTTTCCCCGCTTCTCGGTGCCCAGGAAAATGGGGATGAGAAATGGAGGAAATCGGAGCCTGGATGGAAGTACGAGTTTCCCAGAGATCATGGCTCCCATCATGCGTTTAAGACCGAGTGGTGGTACGCAACGGGGAATCTTTCCGATGATCAGGGACATGAGTACGGCTTCCAGTTGACCTTCTTCCGCCAAGGAATCCATCCCGGGGAGAGGTCCTCTGCTTCCTCCCGTTTCCGGGTCATGGATCTTCCCTTCACCCATTTCGCCTTTACCGATGTCTTCGGGAAGAGCTTTCGATACTACCAGCGCTCCTCACGCGCTGCCTTCGGAGAGGCGGGGTTTGGAACGCCTGTGAGCATGGTGGAAACAGGGGGGCGTATGGCCTGGATGGAGGATTGGATTTTGGAGGAACGTCCCGACGGATCGTTTCATCTCAAAGCAACCGCGGTGACGGAAAAAAGTGTGGAGCGCTCGGTTGACCTGATTCTGCTGCAGGATCGACCTGCACTCATTCATGGGAAAGATGGGATCAGTTCCAAGTCATCAACCCCTGGCCATGCCTCCCATTACTATTCGCTCACCAGACTCCGGGCCACGGGTTCTGTAACGGTTCATGGGAAGTCCCATGCCGTGAAGGGGCTTGTCTGGTTCGACCATGAGTGGGCCACCAATTCGCTGGAGTCCGGTCAGGCGGGCTGGGATTGGTCAGGACTTCACTTGAGTAACGGGGACGATCTCATGCTCTTCCGGATTAGGAATTCCGAGGGGAAGACCGTTTTTCTCTCTGGCACTCTCCGGGATCCTCACGGTGTGATCACGAATCTTCATGATTTGGAGATGATTCCTCGAGACATTTGGAAAAGTCCCCATACCGGCGGCCTCTATCCGGCTCGAATGGAAGTTATCATTCCTTCACGGAATCTCACCTTGACGCTGACCCCCAAACTCCCTGACCAGGAACTCGTTCTTTCACCTTTTGCCTACTGGGAAGGGGCAGTGAAGGGAGAGGGGAAATCCGGCAATGATCCTGTGACCGCCGAGGGATATCTTGAACTCACAGGCTACGGGGGAAAAGTGATTGGGATAAACGGAAACTGATGTTGGGGAGGCTGCCCAGAGTGATCAGAATCTAGAGCGGTTTTGCTTCATCTCTAGAAATTTTTTGCGGCGGCATGAGCTGTTGTGCTGTGTCACATCGCTTGAGCTGTAGCGCAAAAGACTACAGCCGCTTCGCTTACTTCTTACACACCACCTCATGACATCCGCAAATCCTTTTTCGACATCTGAATCAAAAAGGCTCTAGATAGTGTAGTCACGAGATGAGATTCTGTGAATAAATAGTCGTTCCTTAAAAAAGTCTTAAGGTATTCATCGTTAGGATAATATGCATGGTATTTGCTTGATTGGATTGCGAGTGAAGGGCCGAGAGGTCCTCCAAACCCCGTAAACCGAGTGCGATGAAATCCAGACTGTAACCAA
>Ga0114962_10001689_pt1 | contig 18882 bp, 11 predicted proteins | sample C_130820_MF_Meta_FD_87017 | JGI IMG/M metagenome (GOLD analysis project Ga0114962, IMG submission 87017) | Freshwater microbial communities from Lake Croche, Canada to study carbon cycling - C_130820_MF_MetaG | ecosystem: Environmental > Aquatic > Freshwater > Lake | place: Lake Croche, Canada...
CTTTACAATCTCATGGAGGCGTTCCGTGGATGAGCCGCGATAGACCATGGGCTTGGCCAGATTGATCTGTTGGAATAATGCGATTGCATCAGATCGATCTGTTAGAATATAGCGACGGGTTAGAACAAGGAAGTCCTTGGCCTCTTGACGTTCAAAGTAACGCCTCAGGACTTCGCGCCGGTGCTGGCCATCGATAATTCGGTATTCGGGGCCGGCCTCTGTCATGTACTGGACGATGCTGAACGGGCCCTGGATCTCTTCCACATTTTTGATCGATGCCTCTAAGGTTCTAACATGATCCTCATCCATGACTCGATTGCCTTCCCATACCTCGGTCTTGATAATATTCCTGGCGGAAATCACGTGGAGTTCGGACTTGTCCGTATAGGTGAAGATTGGTGGCATACTTCGAGTAGTACGGTGGGCCCATGGTCACGTTTATCAATTAAAACCAGAATATATAGTAGGGCATGGATTTCTTAAAGAGTGTAAGAGATCTTGTGGGAGATTCTTTGGTCTTCAAGGATGGGGATCATTATTATGCTGGCCAGATAACGGATACAGAGATTCTTAACACAGGGGCTGAAGTATCATACGATTACAATAATAATGTTCTTGTTAATGAAGACGGTAGTACTGTCCCGGCTATATTCTTAAAATATTCTGAACAAGCTGATGTATGGTATTCTAAGGACCCTATAAAAATTCTTCCTGATCAGGGTGGATATGTGATTGTTGAATCTGAAACAAGTTGGACTGAACCGGATCTTACTGAAGATGTAAGTCTGATGTGTACTGTTGAAACCTGTGATACTCGTGACACAAAGCCTGTGGCTCGTGATTTTGCAGCGGATAGAAAGCCATCCGCACTCACTGGAGCTGTGTATACGAGTATTGATACCACTGGTTGGGCACCCAATGAATATGTTGAACTAGGTGAAGGACTGACTTCTGTAGATGGTCGGCCTATTCTGGGTAAGGATGGCAAGCAGATTATAGAAGTCTGGTACTTGAATCCTACTACAAACCATAGTGTCTATAATCTACCACCAGGTGCGGTCGTACGCGATTTTGCGGTTACAACTGTGATTGGTCGTCAGTTCCAGGAACTCAAGGATCAGTACAATGCATTAATTCTCAAGGGTCAGGCAGAAGCCAAGAAGGAAGTTGCAGCTGCTGTAGCAGCTGCTCCTACGTTAGCTGCGGCCGTAGCAGTAGCTAATACAGTGGCTTCTTCTGGCCCTAAGTATTCTGAACTTCCTGAAATTAGAGCAAAATTCAAGGAACTACAGAGTCAACGTGGCGGAGCACTCAAGGATCCTGAGCGATGGGCCAAGATGAAAAAATCTGGTGTGCCTGAGCCAGGCATACGAAGAAAGATGGCCGAAGCAGGCGAGTCACCAGCCGATATTGATGCATTGTTTAGTGGTGCAGGTTCGACTCAGGAAGTAAGTGAGGTAGACCTTTCTGAAGAAGGTATTGCCGAACTGGCAAAACTTGTAGCCAGTATTAAGGCAAATCCACGTCTGGATACTATCAAACCTACTGACACATATCCCCTATTTACCTATTCTGGGACTACATGTAAGGTAAAAGATAATTATAAGAAGAAAGCTGGCATTGGTATTCCAACTACAATTGCAGAGGTGAAGGCGCCCTTGACCATTGAGGACTTCATAAGAATAAAAGAGTTTATACCTCGTGAAAAAGAAATAGGATTTATGTACAAGAAATATTCTGATTCCAATACACTAGATTCTTTTGCCCCAGATGTTAAACGTGTCTACCCTGATATAACTAGCGAAGAATCTCTACGAATTATCCAGGAACAGATTGATAATAGTAATGATGAAAAAATTGTTTCTGCATTTAGAGTTTCTCAGGATAAGAATATTGACACTTTTTTTGCAGCTAAGGTCAGAGAACAGTTTCCTGAAGTATCCTTGAGTCATGTAAGAGAACTTCTTGAAAAGAATAAAACTGCCGAAAAACTCTTAGGAAAACCGGTGAATGCAAAGGATTCTAAACAATTGGCCCTAGGAATTGCTGAGGCAGCTAAACTAAAAGCAGAAGAGTTTCAGCGTAAAAAGGGTGTCGCCGTACCCGTCAAGTATAATGATGCGGTAAGTCCGTATGAAAGTCTTACTAAAGAAGAAGATGGAGTATTTAATCTTGAACATAAAAAGAAGGATGAAATAAAAACCCTTCTTGAAACCTTAAAGGTAAAGAAGGATTCTCTACTAAAACTGTCTAAGATACAAGAACATCATATTAGAGATGTGTTAGCCATTGTAAAAGATAAAGAAAAATTAGAGAAGGAACTAGGCGTACCACAATATCTGAAAGATAAGGCTGCCTTTATAGATGGCTCAGCTCCTAAATTAACTACGGACAGACGCGCTGATGGAACTAAACTGCCTGCTGGATGGAAGTTAGTCGTTAACCGAGTAGATAGAACACTCAAATATCAGACCTTTGAACAAGAGGGCGGAAAGGTAGTTGCAAAACTCTATGATAGTCTTCCTGTAGGTGTAGAGCCAAAAGTAGCTGTGCCCCCAAGTAGTAGAGGGCCCCAACTACCTGGTCTTCCAAAGGCATCTAGTTCAGGAGAACCTGATCTAAATTCTATGACACCTGCTCAACGGAAAGCGGCCTTTGCAGCTAAGTTTGCGGCCCTCGCCAAGGGCGGCACTAGGCGGATTCGTAAGATTCCCACAAGACGTTCACGATCACGAGCTGCACAGTAGGCACTCCTCTGCTGGCTTTGCTGCCGTTGCAGCCAGTGAGAACTTGATCGCCTGCACCGCCGACTTTGTCCTCAGATAATACAGGCCCGTCTTCAGACCCTTCTTCCAGGCATAGAAATGCATGGACGAAAGCTTCGCAATCGTCGGCTCACTCACAAACAGATTCAGACTCTGGCTCTGGCAGATGAATGCACCACGATCCGCCGCCATATCGATCAGCGTCTTCTGCTTAATCTCCCACACCGTCTTGTACAGATCCTTGATGGACTGCGGAATGGCTAGACCCTGGACAGAGCCATTGGCCCCAATGATCTGATCCTTCAGCTCAGGCGTCCACAGACCCAGCTCCATCAGATCCTTGACCAGATACTTGTTCACTACCGTGAACTCGCCAGCCAGAGTCCTACGAGCATAGATGTTAGACGTGAAGGGCTCGATGCACTCATTGTAACCCAGAATCTGACTGGTCGATGCCGTCGGCATCGGTGCCACAAGGAGTGAGTTCCTCAGACCTCTCATCATAATGTCAGTCCGCAGTCGGGTCCAATTCAGCTTCGTCAGAGTCTTGTACGTCGACGGATCCAGACACCACATATCTGGCTGCAGACGACCCTGAGATGCCGGCGAACCCTTAAAGGTCTCGTAGGCCCCTTCGGTCATCGCAAGTTCCATCGATTTCTCAAGTGCAGCATAATAGATGTGCTCGAAGATCTCCTGATTGAGAGCGGCAGCCTCAGGCGACTCCCATGGCATCTTGAGCATGGCAAACACATCGGCCAGGCCCTGGACACCCAGACCAATCGGACGATGACGCATGTTAGACCGTTTCGTCTCAGGAGTAGGATAGAAGTTAATGTCGATTACACGATTGAGATTCACGACCATTGTGCCGACCACTCGACGGAGGTGGTCGAAGTCAAAGGACTGGGTGCGCGTCACGACCGGTGCAGAGCCATCCAAGGTCTGTACCGTCGTGACCGACTCGCTAACGAAGTAAGGAAGTGCAATCGAGGCCAGATTGCACACCGCCGTCTCCTCAGGACTCGAGAACTCCATGATCTCCGTACAGTTGCCCGTAAAGATATCATTGAAGACACCCGCGTGATTAATGGGCTCATTAAAGCAGAAGGTATCATCAGAATTAATGGGTCTAACATCGACGACTCTCTGAAGTACGCGGTAGCCATTCGAGCTCAGAAAGGTGGCGAGAGGCATACCAGGCTCGAGATTCTGGGCCTCGACGCGACGCGCATCCTTGAGCGGAAACGTGGCCTCCGTGATAAACTTGTGGTAATACGTGCAGTCCAGATGACGGATGAACTGCTCCCCGTTGCACTGCTGCTCAACCGTGACGCGAAGCAGCTTCTGGTTCTCACCCGTCTTTTGCACCTTGACGGCTGACCACTCCGTGCCATTCCAGATGGTCGCCATCTTATTCTCGAGCTCTCGGATCAGATAGATCTGCGGAACACCGTCCTCCATGACCTCAATCTCCGTGTTAGGCGCCACGCAGAGATTCGAGGACTTGATCGTGCCCAGATTCTTCTGATTGGACTTGTGGTTCGCCGCATCCTTGTACAGGAGATAGGGCGTACCCGTCTCAATCTGACTCACGAGGATATCGGACCACAGCTTCTGAGCGGAGACAGTCTTACGGGCACGGCCCTCAGACTCATACTTGAGGTAGAGAGCATCGAACTCAGCGCCAAAGACATCGGCAAGACCTGGAGCCTCATGGGGACAGAACAGACTCCACTCATGACCTGCCTCCACGCGCTTCATGAAGAGATCGCAGATCCACAGAGCATAGAAGAGATCGCGGGCCCGCTCCTCCTCATTGCCCGTGTTCGACTTCATCTTGATGAAGGCCTGAATGTCCGCATGCCATGGCTCCAGATAGATAGCGAAGGAGCCGTTACGACGGCCGCCGCCCTGATCCACGTAGCGGGCCGTGTTATTGAACACACGGAGCATGGGAACCAGACCGTTCGAAGATCCCTGGGTCCCTGCAATGAAGGATCCCTCTGCTCTGATGTTGTGGATGCTCAGACCGATGCCGCCTGCATACTTGGAGATCTGGGCGCACTGCTTTAGCGTATCAAAGATGCCATCGATACTGTCCTCCTTCATCGTCAGAAGAAAGCACGAGGACATCTGAGGACGCGGAGTACCTGAGTTGAAGAGAGTCGGCGTGGCATGCGTGAAGGCCTTGGAGCTCATGTAGGTGTAGGTCTCCTTGATCCGATTCAGAGTAGCCTCCGTATCTAATGCCGTAGTGTAGTGGGAATGTCCTGAAGATACGGTTGCGTGCATTCCGACTGCGACACGGAGCCACATGTACTGGGGCGTCTCCACAATCGGCTTAGTACCATTGGGGCCCCGAGAGCGCATGAGATAGGCCCGCTCCAGCGTCTTGAAGCCGAAGTAGTCCAGAAGATAGTCATTCTCGGGCATGATCATGGCATCTAGAGCAGCCGAGTTCGCCTTGATAAAGGCCATCACGTCATCTGCAAGTGCAGGACTCTCTTTGCCTTGAGTATCCTTAATGGAATACAGAATGGTCATGGCCTCGGAAAAGAAGGTGGGTGCAGAGCGCTGACAGTTACTCACGATGATCTGGGCAGCGAGAGTGGCCCAATCTAGATGGGTCGTGGAAAAACTAATGGCAATCCTGGATGCGAGCTCATCGAGCTCGGTTGTGTGAATCCCATCTGCAATCTCGGCCAGCACAAGCTGGGCCAGCCGAGTATAATTTACAGAAAGGCCGTTTGCCGCCTTGCGAATCCGCTCTAGCACCTTGTCGAACTGCACCGGCTCCTTGGTACCGTTACGCTTGATTACATTCATTTGCCCGTCATCAGACATTGTAAGTAGGTTAGGTCAGGCTTTGTTAAAGTCAAGTTTACCTTAGGTCCCCAGACTACCTAAAACAGTATGGAAGGAGAGACATGTTAGGAGGTGAAGGGCACCATGTTCAGCTGGATAACTGCGTGACCACGAGGCTGTACACAGATAGTATGCAAGAGCTGCTATAGAACAAATGAGGCCTAACATAATCCATCTTAACCCTGTGATTCTCTGGGCATAGAAGAGCGTCATAAGTGTCACGGCTGCGATAGCGGCTTGGTCCATCCAAAAGATGGTCATGAACTCTGGTTCGAGCTTGGGACTGGAATGCCAGAGGACTGAAGTGACCATGAGGAGGACAAAGAGGCCGGCGTAGAAGAATTTATTTCGGAAAAATGCATGCGCGGCATTTGTCCCAAATAGGAGTGATGTTAGATGGAGCATCCTTATTTTAGCGGTATATACTAAGGATGGAACTTCTCTTGCTGCTCGTAATTATTCTGCTTGCTCTGACGCTTCTGTATTGGGTCCAGACGGGCTTTAATTTCAATGGTAGTTATGTAGTCCAGCCCTATAGTATGACAGAGTCTTACATTGACTATTTTACTGCGTTAGAGGGGTCTCCACCTGATGCGTTCCTGCCTGATGCAGGTGTGTTCCCCGATGGTCAGCAGGTTGCTCTCAAGGACTTTCTGAAGGTCAAGTCGGGTCTAACATTGACTTCTGCTGCCTCGTGTAGTAAGGCCGATGCGGCCCGTCAGGGTGAGCTCGGAGGTCAGTACGTTCAGAGGACGAACAATTATAAGCGGGACTATCCCGATAACTGTTCGGCTCCTTTTAGCGAATTTGTTGGGTCCATATACCAGCCTGTTGCCCTAGGTGCTTCTGTACCCTGTGATGGTTCTTGTTAAAAATAGGTGTATATAGTATAATGGACGTTAGAAGTGTAACCCCTCCTCCGCGTCTAGGCCCTCAGGGTGCACCGTTAACGGCAGAGGAAGATGCCCTAATTACGGCTAGTCAGAAAAATTCCGCTAATCCGTTAAAGGTAACCTTAGCAGGCAAGAAAGGCAATTGGGACATTTATTCTTTTTATCTTCCTAATGGCTCGGGTGGTTCTACGTTATTTTTTACCACAGTACGGAACAATGATATCTATAATAACCCCGTGTGGTATAAGTATAGTACTCTGGCTGATGCTCAGGATTCCAATACAGCAGTTGCCGCCGCCGCGCAATGGGGGCTAAGTGCTATACCTCAGATGGTTGATGCACGTAAGAACTTAGTCGATGCTCCTCTTGGCGCTGCTGCAAGTTCTGTTGCAAAAAAGACCGGCTGGTTCGGTATGGGCGGGGCCCGCAGAAGGACTCGCCGTGGTCGCAAGAACAGAAAGAACAAGAGCCGTAAGAATAAGAGTCGTCGCTCTTAGGAGCCTAACCAGCCACCAACATGTTCAATAGTCTCAGAATCGCCCTGAGGCAACTCCCTCCTCGATAACACCTGGGCCCAGAATGTCTCCGCCTCAGGCAGACCAACAGTGTTCCACCATGTACGATTCCTGAGAACGGTACGTGGAAACCACGCTTTCAAAGACCAGAGTGATGACTCTAGAAGAGGCAGAGTAGAGACAGGAGCGACTATATCTGCCCTGTGCATTACAGGCCTACTATACTGATACGACCATGAGCTCGGATCCTCGAGGACACCATAGACATTAATCTGACCGCACCAGCCGTCAGGAATAGTCACCTCTCGCTCTGTTCCATCCTTGAAGATTACGAACTGGCTAAACTGGGCCTCTACAAAGTCTACTGCGTCGATGTCACATACCTCCATCTGGACCTGCATCTGTACATAGTACTCCGCCGGTACATAGGTTCCAGGCTGACGGTTCTTCGGTGACTTGATCTCTATCAAACGGCCTGTTCGTTGCCCATTGGTAACGATACCATCAGGACTCGCCGAGAGCCATTCATATGTACGATGGGTGAATCGGCCCAGAGTATCACAGACCTTCGCAGCATACTTGATCTCATAGATATCACGGACCACCGGCTCAAACCGGTGTCCCCAACTCGTCGCCACCATCTCTCCATCATCCTGGGCCAGAGCAACCGGTGACATTGCCGGCCTGTCTCCAGCTGCCGGCTCAACCTTCGACCGCAGAAGACGTTCACGACTTCCCGTCAGAACCTGATGAAACTCCGATGCAGTAAGACGATTACGACGCTGGGCATACCAATCAGCAGAATGTTGGGCCGTCTGAGGCTTGGTAATCATCTGCTGGACTATTTCCTTATCCAAGGGCTCAAGAGCCTCGATCTCCAAATCTCTCTGTTGTCTGAACCAGTCGGCTGCGGAATCTAACATTGCATCTGCCAGTGCTTCTTCGTCTGTAAGAAGTGAGATCTCCTTCTGAACCGCAGCCCAGACGTCATCGGTGATTTCCTCATCGTCGAAGATGCCCGGATCATAGAACTGTGGCAGAGTCTCTACGCACCAGTTTGCGAGATCTGATTGATCCATTAAGTATTCACTGTGGTCTCTGTGTTTAAGATGGAGGTTGGTACCTGAGAGGTAGGGGCTGGTACTGACTTCGTCCTCCTGATCGTCGCTCTCACTGTTGATTCGATGCGAAACGTGCGAAGACCACTTAGACCCACTCGTTCTTTCAGGCCGCGGATCGCTGTAACTCTGGCATTTACCGGGTCATAGTCAATGGCAAGTTTTGTGTTCAGCTGCTTCGTCTCATACGCCTGTAGAACAGCTGCCAAGAGAGAGGCCGCCTCAGCCGGTGTCAGATCTGGATAGGCCTGCACATACTTACGAAGACGATCAAGGCGGGCCCCCCGATCCAGCTTCTGCCACGGCTGGTTAAAGGTTGCCTGGTCAGCCGATAAGAATGCATCCAGGCTATCCTCCGTTGCCTTTACGACATTGTCCCCCATGAAGGGCCCTAGCGGTACTACGGGAGTCGGTGTAGTGATCCGCTTGCGCTGTGTCTTATTGCGCTGCATCCTAAGTACATAAGATCACACTAGGTTTAAACCCGTGCCTAATATAGAATGTTCCTCTTTACTATCTTTGTCGATAACGAGTATACGGCAAAGAAGATGGAACAGGCTGCTCATAAACTAGGGCACGAAATGGTGTGGCAGTGGGTCAAGAAAGGAAAGAAGATGGCCATCGCCTGTGACTTTCATACTAAGTCTTAGGTTCATTCCATAGGATTACATCTTCCTTGAACTTAGTTCCCTGCTCCTGAAGAACGAATTTATTCCGTATAGGACAGAACCAGAGTTCGAGACCCTCGGTAATTCCCGAGCCCTTGCTAATGAATGTGAGGGCCGCCTTGATTGTCTTTTTAGAAACACGCGGCATCTGATTATTGGTAAGAAAGGTTGTTTAGATAGGATGGGCACGTACAGCTGGTTTATCACTAGTAGGAATAACGCCGCCGCTACCAAGATTATTTGGACAACCAATACCTTTACTCACCGAGTCCTTCAGGAGGCCTTCGAAAAGGTACAGACCCTCGAGGAAGTGGGGCGAGCCTTTCATGAAGGCAAGTTAATCGGCTATTTCACAGAGTCATTAAAGGAGGATCTACGAACTCTCTCTGCATCTCTGATTCCTAATGGCTGCTTTCCTCGACTCTATTTTTCCTGGGAAGGCAATGAGGATGTCTTGTGCCTCGAATTCATTCCTGGAGAACCAATTGTTAATTATTATATTCTTGAAGATGGGGGCCTATCTGGGACCCCTGAACATCCAGGGTGGTTTCAGGTCTAAAAAGATAAAAACTCTTGGTAAGATGGCCACACTTATTACAACTCGAAATACACCAGCATTTCTAGAGGTATATGTTAGAACCTCTGGGCCCTGTACGGCGTCCTTACTTACAGATTTTTGTGTTCTAAGTAGTACTCTGATGCCTTCAGAGAACTTTCCTAAGGTCTATTATCTAGGAGAGGATACCGATGATATTTTGTGTGTGGAGTTTGTTCCAGGCTTTGCTCAACTGAATTTTTATATCTTAGATGATGCACAAGGTAATCTGTTAAAGGCTCCGGAAAAGGATGGATGGCGCTTGGTTATATGCGATAATATACATGGCTGAGACTAGAGGATGCGATCCAGCAATGACATCCGTATTTCGGCCCGTGGAGATCAGACACGGAGTTGGGCAGCACCCATGCCCGTCTTTGGTCAGATTCCACCCCAGACAGCGAGGGCACGTGTTGAATGGGATACGCGGGATACCGCAAATAATCGACTCTTTTCAGATATTCAGGTCACGGGGCCTAAGGCAGTAACCTCTGCTGCCTTGGCTAAACATCCGACACATGGTGTCGAGCTCTTCATGCCTACGGTGAGTCGGAATGATATGAAACAATATCGTGAGGAGACTTTTTTTCCGGATTCCAGAGCCCTACCCTCTGCCTCAGGTATGGTCGACAGGGCCAGGCTACCTCAGCAAGATACAAGCAGAAACCCCTATACTTCTTCGATTGAAGGTACGGGACTGTTACGAGAGGTTCAGAATTCGGTTATCGAAGATAATCGGTTCAGAAACATGGATACTGATTCACGCATTGTTCAACGAGTCTTCACGGATCAGATGATTACTGCTGAAATGACTCGTTCTATTGTGGAACGCCAGGTGGCTGCTGCAGAACAGCTACGAGGCAAATCGGGGTAGACGGGTTAGTACAATCGAGGATAAAACAACTCCTATACTAAACCCTACCATGGTTCCAACAAAGTACCCATTCCTCCATTGTATATCACCATATAGAGTAATCGAGTCACTGTGAGAAGGCATTCTAAGGGAGGAAGTATGGCATAGTCTTAGGTATCAGTCAAAGGCAACTAGGACTGGAAGATCATGATGATTTACTGACTTCATCGCCGAGGTACTCATCTCCTTACGTTTCCGCCGACCTGTAGTCGACTTCGACTCGGGCTCCGCCTTATAATGCTCCCGGAAACTGACATTCATGTCTTTCTCGATATCTTCTGCATGTGTCGTAATATAGTTTACGACACCCTTCTCGATTGCCCACCGGAAAAAATTCAGCTGACCCACAGTCGTCTCCTCAATAGGGGGATGCCCGCGGACCTGGAAGCTAATGCGCTCACGACGACAAAAGGGATCGAAGAGGCGCTTAGAATATGCCTTCAGCTCCCTCTTGTAATGGAAATGTACCATAAACTGACGATCCTCGTGACTATAGCAGACATTGAACTTCTTGGAGTAATTCGTGACGAACCAGTCAATGAGACGCAGACTTACAGGAGACTTACCTGTTAGAATGGGAAGGATCTCCTCTAGGCGGCCCGGTAGATTATAGAAATCCTGTAGCCATCTAACAATAAAGTCTTGGCGATTCTGGACACGGTTTTTTACTGTTAATCTTTCCATATTTGCTTCTTCTTTGAAGAGTGGGTTTAGACCGTGTCATTTTATGTTTGTAGATGAGTAGGGGGTCATGCCAAGACTGACTAGGAAACGAGGATCACGAAAGAGATATCAGAAGGGAGGTGGTACCATAACAAATCGTAATGCGCCAACGCCCAGTATGAATAGTGTGATTACCAAGACAATTAACGAGTATGAAGAGTATTTTACAAAACATTCTGTTAATCATAAGGACTTTGTAGAGAATCTTGATGGTCTCTCTATCCTTCTTAAGAAGAAAGAATACAGAAAAGAATTTTCTAAAACGACTATTCTAGAAAATCTAATAGTACAGGTTGAGAACGAGTTAAACAGCGATGATATAAGACTTATGTCTAAGATTTTTGCCTACGCTACTATGGATGATGATTCGCATGATGAGCAGGTTGGCCCAATTTTTCCTAAACTGATGCGTGAACTCGAGAAGTATATGTCTGATACTGACACCGGCGATGACCCCATACTTAGTAATATTCTTAGTATATTAGCAAATCTTGTAACGTATGCGGTAAATAAGAAATATGAACTAAGACCTCTGATTGCCCATTGCCAAACTCTATTTAGTAATCCTAGTATCAAGGTTATAGAATATGCAGTAAATATTCTCGAATATTTATCGCAGGTGTATGAAGGCCTGAAGGATGAACAACTGATTTCTAACTTACAAAGTCTCAAGGAGAGACTAGGATCGGGCCCGATTGTTACTACTATAGATCTTATCCTAGAACGTATTGGCCTCCCTGAAAAACCTAAACCCTATCGTCAGCCTGAACCTGTTGGGCCTAACAGTGTTCCTCCTCTCGAGGGTATAGACCGGCTAATTGCTGAAAAGAATGGGCCTAATTTTGTTCAGTGGCTCAAGGATCTGAATACATTTATGTTAGTCAGTGCAGACAATCGTCGTAATGCTGCGACCATCTTTGCAGATTTTCTTATTTCTCGTTTTCCTAAGGAGGAAGATAGTGAGATTATATCATTACTCTGTGAGGCATTCGGCCGATTTGCTCAGGATGATAGTGAACAAGATAGTAAGATCGCAGTTCTATATCCTAAGTTCATAGATATCTTGAAGAAGGAGGTTTCTAAGCCACAACCTTGGAATGAAGAGTTAATCACGATGTTACTGCAAATTATCGAGAAGATTATTGGCTATGTCCTCTCCCAGAAATCTGAAAAGGATCAGCCAACAATCATCAAGCCTATTTTTAAGTTAACGGCCAAGTCGCTTACATCTGATAATCCTTTTATTGATCAATACGCTTCTTACATTGATGAAGTAGTAGCTACTACGACAGAGAAAGGGCCCGAACTTCTCCACGAGAATGACACCCTGGTTACTGAACTTGAGAAAGTAGTTGGCGACGGCAACCAAGTTGGAGGTGGCGGTAGTAGATCTGGATCTGAGAGAGATGCTAGAATAGCTGCGGCGCGGTCCGCTGGCGCAGCATTAGCTGCGGGTGGAGATACGATTACCTTTTCAGTTATCGATGTTGAAGGTACAGGCCCCTATGATGTTACTCTTGTTGTACGAAGTGGCAACAAGGCCTTTGGGGCAGATCCTAAATTCAAACAGACTAATGGTAAGAATCTTGAGGATTCTATTAATAGGATTGTTAATGCAGATATACGGATGTTGAAACAACTGCCACGGAAATCTATCAGTGATCCTATTGTATTTAGAGGCGTCACACTCCCCTTTCCACCCTTAGTATTTTTTCCTGGAAATAGAGAAAATATTCCTATTAATTTGGACCAGGCTATTCAAGATAAACTACCACAGGCTCCTCTAGTTCACCCTGGTCCTCCTGGCCCTCAACAGGCCCTTAGACCGTTTGTATATCCTGAAATGTTACATATCTTTCAAGGAATACCTAATACTGTAGATGAACTTCGTGCTAAACTAGATCCCTTTGTTCAGAGTTGGCGTAGGAGTCACAATGTTGATGCAACGGTGTTTAATGAGGTCTATATTACAAGTGATATTCATGCAGATGTCTACAAGTTCATGGATTTACTGGAACATGAAGGCATTGTACAGTTTCCTCCTGCAGCAGTCAGTCCTGATCACAGGACTGAAATGGTGAGGCGTATAGAACGTGTAGAATTTAATAAGCCGCAGACCTTACTGATTATCGTGGGCGATCTTGTTGATGGGGCCAGACCAGGCGGAACCTCTGTTCCAGAAGGTGACTCAGAACTTCTTCTTCATATGTTATTATTTAATATGCGTCTTTCTGCTAAGACAAAGGATTCAGAAGTATTATTTACTATTGGTAATCACGATAAGGCGACGGTTTTATCTGATCCATTATCGATTCCGTTTATTAATCGTTATGTGACTCCTGATACAATAGCTCTGTTTGGTACTCCTGCGGCACGAGCAGCATATCTAGCTCCGTTTTATGCCCTTTCTCCATTTTTTATCTTAAATCTTATGCATGGGCCTACGACAGAAGTAACCTGCATTCATGCTCATTTAGGTGATAAGGGAGTTATCAATGGTATACAAGATGAGATAGATGCAGTACAGCGAATGGATGCTATCTTAACTTCCTTGCGTCGTGAACGACCAATTCTAGAAGATGATCATACAGGAGCATTATGGAATCGCAGCTATGCAACTACAGACAGTTGTGCAACGCTTACGGGGCCTGAGACAGTAGTTGTTGGTCACTGTCTTACCCACGGTCCCTTCGGTCACATGGCCAGCTTACTGCAAGACCCTTCGTATGAAGGATGTAGAACTGATACAAATACTCCTGATGACACGATTGGCGGCACACAGAAAGGATTTACCAAGGGATGTGTGGTCAAGGATTGTTTTGCAGATGGTTATCCTAAGTTAGTCTTTGTTGATATTGGAATGTCTCGACCATTTTCTCTTTTTGCAGCCGATAAGATTAAACCAGGTACCAACCAAGAGGCAGTCTATCAACGTATGGGCGGTGAATTTCTGAAGCTAGTACATTCGGCCCCTGGTGGTCGTTGGTTCAATGAGATGTATAGGCAAACAGCTGGTGGCGATGCTATTTCTATTACTGGATCCGTTGATCTGTCAGGATCTGTTGGTCTTCCTGGATCTGTTGATCTGTCAGGATCTGTTGATCTGTCAGGATCTGTTGGTCTTCCTGGACCTGTTGGTCTTCCTGGACCTGTTGGTCTTCCTGGACCTCAGAACCCAGTACCTCAACAAGCTCGCACCCTATGTGAAGAATTACAGATGCTCTCTAAGGGTAGTACTCCAAATCCATGCCCCTGTCCATGCCAACCATGTCCTCATAATCCTGGTCCGCCTGGTCCTCCTGGCCCTCCTGGTCCGCCTGGTCCTCCTGGTCCTCCTGGTCCTCCTGGAGGTGGGATTCCAGGTGGTGGTGGCGGTCTTCCTCCTGGTGGTGGTGGCGGTCTTCCTCCTGGAGGTGGTGGCGGTGGTGGGATTCCAGGTGGAGGTGGAGGCCGAGAGGTTCCACCAGCCCTCGGTAAGACATGTGAAGATAGTAAGCTTGGAATCCCTATTTGGGCCTGCAGTATTCTTAAGGATGAGGATGTTAAGCCCGAATGTGCAGGCAACGATATTCTAACACCTGATTGTTTGGGGGAGGCGATGTATCGTCAGGTTATGATTGCTCAAAAATATATTAAGACACATACTGAAGATGCTACAGAATACAATAAGGACCTGGATGATCTTAAGAGGGTTGAGCCTGATAATAAGGATGATGCTGAAAAAATGTTATTATTAAAATATCCCGATAGTTATATTACTGTAGATTCAAGTGGTCAGTTAATGAAGTTAGATGTGCCGAATCCATTCAGGGCCAGAGCTACACGCCTGGGATATTCGGGTGCGCCTATAACCTTTGCTAACCCTAGCGGTAACCCTAGCGGTAACCCTAGTGGTAGTGGTACTTCTGAATATTCTCGCTTTGTCCGTTCAGCAAATGCAGCCTTAATCAATACCCTCTCCTTCGATGATATTCTTATGGATAAAGATATGACACTAAATTTTCTAGAAGCTTTGTGGTATTGTGGTCGCAATCCTACGATGGAAGGTGAACGATGCACTCCTGCAAAGGTAATCGGTCTCCTTCGTGAGTTTGAGGGATATAAGAAGGAACAAGCGCTCGCAACGGCACAGTATGATACGTCGTGGGCCTATCTTAAACGGTATATTAATCAGGCTCTTCTTGCTATCGATGTGCCCTCCTTTGATAAGTATCCCTTAACTGCACCTTCACCTCTTCCTCTTCCTCTTCCTCTGCCTCAGCCTCAGCCTCCTCAACCTCCGCCTCAGCCTCCTCAACCGTTACCTCAACCTCCTCAACTTCAACAGCCAGGTGGTAAGCCTCAAGGGCCCAAGTATCCTCGCCCTACTAAAAATCAACCCATTATACGACCAGGATGGAAACCCGGTGAAGCATTAAAACCCACACGAGGGTTCGGCTTCAAACTACCTTAAGCATTTAAATGTATAAAGAGTATAGGGTATGGCTGCTGAATATGCACCTTTACCGTATGATGCTGCATTCCTACAGAAACAAGAAAGTGCAGGATGTGGTCGGCATGCCTTAAATAATTTATTAGGAGGCCCCTATTTTGTAAAGGGATCTAACACTCCCTATACTCAAGAGGAAATTATTCAAAAAGGCAAGGATCTGAGTCAGGCAACTCCTGTTGAATTAATGAGAGTATGTCAATTTCTAGAAGTTCCAGGTAATGCTCCCACAGGATATGCAACGAAGGGCGGCTGCCCTTCAACTGAAGATTACGATGTATCCGTCTTAGAATATGCATTAAATATGTCTGGGTATGATCAGGTTCTATTAACTAAGGGCCAGTTCACTGATCCTGCAACGATTCCTGCTGACGAACAGGCAAAGATACCACATATTCTTGGATATATCATAAATCTTGGTGGTGTAGCATCTACCAAGGGGCCAACCGGTGTCGAAACAGCTGGTGCGTCAGGTCACTGGACTTCTCTTCGTAAGAATGGTACCACATATACCTACAAGGATTCAACTCATGCGGCCCCAGAAGAAATAACGATGGATAAATTTAAGGCAGATTATCTGGCCCAGATAACGGATCAGGGATATATCCTTGCAGTTCTTGAACGGAGTCCTAACACTCCATTCTCGTACAAGGCTAATATTCTTGACAAGATAGTGAGATCTCTTCAAGAACAACTGAATATTAAACAAGAGAATCCAAGCCAAAAGGATAAGGATCTGAATGCCTTTGTCGGTAGATTTGTTAAACTTCTGGAATCGAGTGATAAGATAAATACTATTTATCAGAATATCTTACACAAGAATTTTACCATGCCTGATGATCTGGAACTCCAGCAGTTTTTAAGTTATACGCTGAATGAAGGTAGGCCTAAAGATAAGGATGTTGCGGCATTTACGGAACTTAGTACCAAAATTATAAATAAATTTACTGGGCCGTTACCCTCCCAAGGGTCATTACCCTCCCAAGGGTCGTTACCCTCCCAAGGGCCATTGCCCTCCCAAGGGGCAAAACCCCAAAGTCAAAAGCCAGTGAGTATGAAGGAATTAACGAATTGGTTTACAAAGAGAATTATACCGACTGGATTTTTAGAAGAATTGCAGAAGAATACATTTACAGATCAGTATAAATCTGAAATAGAATTCTTAGAACACCATGGTCTAGTCGATCGAACGGATGGAGTTAAGGTATCTGGTTCCTTAAACTTTTATACGCCTGGCGGCCTATTTGCCAATCCAGAAATAAATAATATTAAGGACTATCTTCGTTCTGTTCAAGTTATCATAGAACAGAAGATTTCTCGCCAGAGACCATCGTTAGTAAGCCATCTAGGGGCCCAGATGGAACATGAACGAATAGAAATGAGATCCATGTTAGAACATATAAAGAGAGTCTTGGGCTCTACCTCTGGATCTAGTGACATTTCTGGAGGATCGACTCCATCCTTACCCGATATAGAGGGGACTAAATCTCAGTATACTAACGGTGCAGTATCAGCATGTACAACAATTGCAACACTCGCAGTCCCCGTTTTATTACCTGAAGTAGATACTGGCCACACGTTAACTGCTGCTCTAATCGATACATTAGTCGCCCGAGGTAACGGCGTACCCAATAAACATCAAGACTGCACTCAAGTACTCACAGATCATTCTGGTGAATTTGAACACTGGATTACGATGAATATAGATACAACGGGCAGTGATCCTCAGCCTAGATTTATTACCGATGAAGATGTATATACACACTTATTCAAAGACTCTAGACGTGGTGTTGATCAATCAAGATATTTTGGCCTAGTAATAACACATCCGCCAGAGACTGTACTCGTCTTAGTACCACCCAGTAATGATAAACCCTGGATACTCTTTGATTCACACGTACGACCCACACATCCAAATGCATACATGGCCTTCTTTAAGACAGAAGATGAACTGATCGTACGTCTGAGAGAACTCTGGCCTAATCCACCACTCAAGATTGATGAGGTAAAAGAAGAGGAAAAGGGGATTTTTATGATAGGAGCTACTGTTCTGCAAGGCCCCCTAGAAACGAGAACAGCACCATAATTATGCCCCCTTAGTAGGATGTTAAACGTTATGCTCAAAGCAAAGTATAGCTTTATTTCGGCTCTACTTTTCTTTATTGTAAGCAATCCAGAACTATATAAGGCCACTCAATGGCTTTTTGGACCCCTCTTTATGGTAGCCGATAAGGGGGCCCCGACACCCTATGGTCTCATCTTTCATACTATAGTCTTCTTTCTAGGCACATTTGCTCTCATGACTATTCCTGTGTAAAAGAGTTGACTTGGGTGTAGTGGCCAGAGTCAGACGCAAGATGCCTCGTTCTCCATCTCCTCCTCATCAGAAAGCCTCTATTCCAAAGGCCCTTCGCGAGCAGGTGTGGGTATACTATACTGGTAAAAAATTCGAGTCCCGTTGTCTAGTACCCTGGTGTCGTAATACCATGACCGTCTTTGATTTTCATGTCGGCCATGATCAGCCAGAAAGTAAGGGTGGGGCCACCCAACTGAGTAATTTACGGCCTATCTGCAGCCGATGCAATCTGTCTATGGGATCCCAATATAGTATCCAGACGTGGGCTGCCTTATCGCAACCCGTAGGATGCTGGGATTTCCTATGTCGGCCAACTAAAGTTTAACCGACCCTTGTAGGGGTAGATGGCATCCTTGGCCTTGATCGGAGCAGAATCTATTTTGGCTCTAACACCGATTGCTATTAAGAAAACGCCTGTTGATCATGTGACAGCACTGTGGTCACGTATTCTAACTGCCGGAGTCATAGGCTACGCAGTATCTAATGATAAGAAGGTTCGTGCGTCAGAATATGCAGCCTATTCACTACTCGGCTATGTGAATCTCTTACATGTTTCCACGAGTTACGAGGCATTCCGTAATCTTCCTGCCGGTCAGGCCCAGAGTATCTTGTACACCTTTCCTCTCTGGATTCTTCTTCTGAATGCCAAGTTTAATGAGGATGTAATTGAATTTCGCGAATACGGCTTTATGGCCCTTGCTACCTTAGGAGCTCTTCTTGTAAACTATAATCCCGGCGAAGCAGTACAAGCTATATCTGATGATGGTAAGCCCAATGAGACGTGGGGTCTAGTAATGGCATTTCTCGCCTCATTTACTGAGGCCTCTATGCATGTAATTCTCAAATACCTCGGCTGGCGAGATGCCGGTAAGAGTGTTTGGGTAGTCAGTGGGTCCGCCTCTGTCTGGTTGTTTACGGCCCTCGGAATCTATAGTATGTTCTCTGGTCTACCCTATCCAAAGTCGAAAGGATCTATTCA
>Ga0114962_10001690_pt1 | contig 18881 bp, 14 predicted proteins | sample C_130820_MF_Meta_FD_87017 | JGI IMG/M metagenome (GOLD analysis project Ga0114962, IMG submission 87017) | Freshwater microbial communities from Lake Croche, Canada to study carbon cycling - C_130820_MF_MetaG | ecosystem: Environmental > Aquatic > Freshwater > Lake | place: Lake Croche, Canada...
CGCTCACACCAGTTTGACCCGTTTTTTGATTCAACATTGTCACCACATTGCCAACGCTTGAACTGGCGGACAAGTTGGCAGCAATGCTGACGCCATTCAGATAAACCGAATCAACATTACCCGCTTGAAATCCGGTGCCCACCAAAACATTGGGATTGGCCACAGCAGTCACATTGGTTGAACCCGAGACGGCGTTGATGGCAGCCGCCATCGAAATGGCACTCGACACTTTGGTGGCGGAAGTGGTCGTCGCCTGTGTTGACGTATCTGAACTGGCCAGTGGAGCGGACACGGCAAACCCATTGATGACCAGATCGCTGCCTGTCAAGGTGATGGGTGCAAGTGTTGAGCCTGAGCGTTTTGAGGTGGTGTACATCGCAGACGTTGCAGAGTAAACCCCAGTATTAAAACCAACATCTGAAATATTGCCACTGGTCGAGCTGCTCAATACGATTGGATTTCCATTGGTACTTCTAAGCGTCAAGCCGCCCGCGTAAGTTCCTGCCGCAGCAAGACCAGTGTTTGACGCACTCAAATTGGCATCATAAGAGATGCTGATGTTTCTGCCATCGCTGGCCTGGAGATAAATGCCATGCGTGGAATCTCCAGAATCAACTGCAATCACACCAGTGACGCCATTGTTTGAATTGATGGCGGCAACGATTGAAGCGCGGTTAACTGACATGGTGCTGTTGACCGACTGAGCAACTGATATCGCAAACCCATTGATCGTGACCGTGCCAGATGCTGCGCCCGCGCTACTGGCCACTGCACTGCCAGAGACCAAGTTGGTGCCCACGGATGCAGATACACCACTGTTGAATGAAATGGAATTGATCGCCGTCGCCTTTGCAATGGCTGAACCTGAATTCGAAGCAAACGACAAACCATCACTGGAGGCCTGCGAACCAGGAACGGTATAACCATTGATCACCAAGTCGCCAGAGACCAAAGGATTGATGGATGAGCCCGATGAGCTCAAACCAATGGGAGCCATGACACCCAAATTGGAAGACAAGGCGTTGGGGAAAGACTCTTTGAATACACTTTCCTGATGGATACCCACTTGAAAATTGGCTGTCCCCAAAGATCCGTCAAGCAAATTATTGCTGTTAAAACTCGATGCGTTCGCAATGGCGTCTATTTGAGTGCGGTATTGCGTGTAAAGGGCTTGATTGTTGGTTCGATCGGTCACAGAAGAAGTTGATGATGCCGATGAAAGGGCCAAGTTTTTCATTTCCATCAAAATATTGTTGATGTTTTGTAGATCACTGCCCATTTGGGTGTTCATTCCCACCACTTGATGCACATTGTTCAATGCAGCGGCATAGCTCATGATTTGAGCATTCATGCTGTTGTAAATGGCAATTCCAGCAGCGTTGTCAGCAGCACTGTTGATTTTTTTGCCAGTCGACAAGCGCTCCATCGCACTCGACATGGATTTCTTGGATGAAACCATCGAGTTTTGAGCAGTCAACGCATCCAAATTGGTGTAAATACTGAGCAATATCTTCTCCTATTGGCCCAAATTAACAAAAAAACAGTAACAACGCTCAAGTTTTGCAAATCTGTGTCGAAAACAGATTAAGCCCTATTCAAACCCAGAAAATAAATCAGGATAAAAAAATGATCGTCTCTGCTATTTAGACGATCATCAATTGTCGTGGTTAGATTATCTCCATTTAACTCCAATCCAACCACCGTAATAGGTGAAACATTCAGTAACACCCAACGCAATTTGATGACGAAAGAAAAGCATGGGTTCAAAAACAATTGACATCAATGGAATTTCTCAATCTCATAATTCATTCACTTGAGAAACTATATCGACTGGCAGCGTAATTGGGGCAATGAATTCAACGTCTTGATGATCGAATTCTTAAAAATACTTGCAGACTTTATATTGGCCGGCCATCCACCACATCACCGCGCTTTGCTCAAACGTCTATTCGATGATGAACCATTCATCTGCACTGCTGCACACGGGGAATTTTTACAAACCTCGCAGTGGGGTATCAAAAGGTCATTCAAGGCCACTGCGCCGGCTCTACTCATAAAAACTGTCTTTGACTTCAAAGCCCGCATGTTCTCGCCACTCTTGTGAGCTCCAAATCGAAAAGGATTGGGTGTTTCTCCAACCGACAGAACACATCAAGTAAACGAACACATCGGGATAATCAATTGATATGGTGTCCACCACGCCCTTCCACCACAAAGGCTGGCGAACGGTGATATGGGCATTCTCACCATTGGGTAACAAAGCAGCAGCGGAGTAACAGGCGACGTTGATGACCAGTAACTTGCCTGCATGGTCAAACAAGTCGCGAATGACCTTGCAGACATCCAAAATATGGATGTGTTCTAGTACGTCAAAACAAATCACTGCATCAACCTTGGATCGTTCGTCCAAACCCCTGGCCGGATCGTATTTTTTGACAGTTTCTAAGTTGAAATATTCTTTCGCGCTTTGCCCATTGTCATGAAAGCCTTTTAGATTCCAATTTGATCCGCCAGAACCATAATCGAGCAAAGATTTGGTTTCAAAAAATGAAATGATGGTTTTCAGCTGAATTCTGTAATGCTGCAATTCAAAATCTGAAAAAGCATTTTCGATATGTGCGCCATCTCTGGTTTCATACCCCTGTTGAGCCATTTGTTTGTAAAGCTCAATGAGTTCAAGGCCTTTTGTTGAATAATTGATTGACATAGAACAAAACCCATAAAACAATCTATCAATAGACTATACAGCAATTTATTACATACTGAAGCAACCGCCAGATCGGTAACCACATTTGAATATTGACACCTCTTCAATATCATTGAAAAACATCTTGATCTTGTCATCAAGAGAAATGTCCAGCAAATTCACGCCCATTCTCACTAGAAAGTTTCCCAAGTTAGACTTTGTGTCAGCCGTCTTTGCTGACGATCTCAAAGTATTTGAACCCGCTTTTTTAAAACAAACTCGACTTCTATCCTTTTTATCAAACCAAATCGTACCGATTGATATTCTCAATCAACTTGGCTTTGGTGCGATCAACCTGCACCCTGGAACTCCCAGGTATCCTGGGTGGCAAGCGTGGCAATTTGCTTTGTACGACGGTATACCCGACTTTGGAATCACGGCCCACTGGATGGAAGAAAAGGTAGACACTGGCAAAATTATTGCGCTGCACAATTACTCCATCAGGCATGTAAAGTCAGAACAAGAAATGGCACAACTCACGATCAATATGGCCTTGAATTGTCTGTATTCATGGAGTTCTCGACTCCTTTCGCAGACACCATTGGAGACTCTGGATATTGAATGGTCATCCCACAAAACTACAAAATCCATGTATCGACAAAAGTGCGCAATTACAACCGATATCACCAACTCAGAACTCACGAAAATAGTCAGGGCATTTGGCATTGGGGATGGGCTGACAAAACCCAATATCACCATTGATGGAATCTGTTATGAGCTGCTCAATGGTCAAAATGTTGCACTTGATCGACCTTTCATTAAAGTGCATCACTATTTGTTCGCTCAAAACAAACTACTGGAGTGAGTTGAACGCATCCTTCGTTTTGCTCCCAAGCCAAAGGCAGCAAGAGGCTGGTTTTATCCTCGCGTGATGACAAAATCAATAAAGCCTTTTTCAACATTGGTAGAAATCAGTTTCACGCGAACCTTTTGACCGATGCGTATCAAAGGAAGTTCACCAATCAAGCGACCTTCAGCGGGTGGTGCAAAGATCCTCACCCAAGAACCCTTGTCATTGACCCCAGTGATCAAGCCATCGAAGTAATGGCCTACCCTCGAAGACAGAAGCATTGCCGCATCGGATTTGCGCATTTGCCTCTCGGCTTTTTGCGCTGCATCCTCTTGGCGAGAGCAGTGTTGGGCCATATCCTCTAACTCACGCAATGAATATGGCGATGGCTCGTGATTCAAAATTGCTTTGATTTGTCTCAGTGTGATCAAATCTGGATAGCGCCTATTGGGCGCAGTGGAATGCGTGTAGTCCTTGACCGCCAAGCCAAAATGGCCAATCGCTTCTTGATCGTGTCGCTCCACCACGTATTCGCCTCGCCCCATCAACTTCACAATAATCAAGGATAAATCAGGAAAACGGAGGGGGTCTTTTTTTCGCTGATTCGCTAAAAATAGTTCCAATGCCTTTGAATTGGGCTCGCTGGGCAAAGTGGTGCCATAGTGATGCGCCAAATTAACAATCCGCATCCACTTCTCTGGAGACCTGACGACTCTCCTCAGTGAAGCACCTTGGTGCGCAGCAAGGAACCTGGAAGTACAACCATTGGCAGCAATCATGAATTCTTCGATCAACTGCCTGGCGCGGTTTTGTGGCTGCAAAACCAAACCAGTCAACTCCTCTCCATCAAATTGTGCAATCGGTTGAAATGTTTCAAATTCCAAGGAACCTTGCAAGTGCCTCAGATGTTTTAACTTTTGAGCCAATGCGTCTTGAGCCTTCAATTGCTCATCGATTCCAGGAACATTCTGAGCAACCAAGGGTAACTTTCCTTTACCCTCCAACCAATCGGACACAGCGTCGTACGCCAACTTGCAATGATTATGAACACAGGATTGATAAATATCTGTGTCTTGTAATTGACCTTGCGCATCAAATGTCATTTCACAAACCAGTGCCATCCTGTCCTCACCAGGGTTCAAAGAGGTGAAGCCATGGGATAACTTTTCCGGTAGCATGGAAAAAACTCGAGCAGATGTATACACAGTGGTGGTATTGGCTTGAGCTTGCTCATCAATGGCCGAATTCTTTTTGACCAATGAGTCAACATCAGCGATTGCAACCAAAATGTGAACTTGCTGAGCATTATCTTTAAAACTCACCGTCAATTGATCCAAGTCCATGGAATCATTGTTGTCAATGCTGCACCACAGAAGGTGGCGTTGATCTCGAACATTTCCCTTGATGTCTATCTTTGGCTCGCGTATTGACTCCACTTGATTCATCGCCTGCTCAGATATTTCAGCCCTCAATCCGCGATTTGTGACAGCATGAACTGCGATCATGGCCAAATTGAAGCGATGTTTGATTTTTTCGTGAGTCATAACCACTTCCTAGTGAATCGTTTGAATGTAACACCTTAATCCTGACGAAAATTCCATTTAAAACACAATGAGGAGACAATATGTAAAGCAACTTGGGATTTGAAAAAACTCAATTACGCCAAAAGCTATCTTTCAAGAAACCCCTTGTATTTGAGTAAAATATTCAAAAATTGCGGGGTGTAGCACAGCCTGGTAGTGCGCCACGTTCGGGACGTGGAGGCCGGAGGTTCGAATCCTCTCACCCCGACCAAATTCACACAAACAAGTACCGTCACGGATCAGTTTTACCAGCGCTAGAACATATATACCCACCCAGTTCTTTCCGCTTTCCAACCTTAAATCACGAATGCAAAATATTATTCAGCAACTTGCTGACGAAATCAAAGTCAAGCCTTCTCAAATCACTGCGGCGGTTGAATTATTAGACTCTGGTGCAACGGTTCCCTTTATTGCTCGATATCGCAAAGAAGCCACTCAAGGACTCGATGACATCCAACTGCGTGAACTTGAAACCCGACTTTCTTACTTGCGTGAGCTAGAGGATCGACGCCAAAGCATACTCAAAACCATCGACGAGATGGGAAAGTTGACTCCCGAACTGAGAATAGCAATTTCCAACGCACAAACCAAACAAGCGCTAGAAGATCTCTATTTGCCATATAAAAGTCGACGCAGAACAAAGGCACAGATCGCCAAAGAAGCGGGTTTGGAACCTTTGGCGGATAAGATTTATCAAAATCCCGAGCTCAATCCTCAAATTGAAGCTCAGCTTTTCTTGGATCATCAAGCTTCACTCACCCTTGAAGCAAACTCACCCGAACCCCTCCCATTTCTCACTGTTCAATCGGTTTTGGATGGCATTCGTGACATTTTGTCTGAGCGCTGGGCTGAAGATGCAAGCCTGTTGCAGATATTAAGAGAATGGTTGTGGAAAGAAGGTTTATTTCAGAGCAAGAAAGTTGCCGATCTTGATGAAAACTTGCCAGATGTTTCCAAATTCCGCGATTATTTCGATTACAACGAACCCATGGCAAGGGTCCCTTCGCATCGAGCCCTCGCAATTTTTCGCGGCCGCAGCCTGGAATTTCTTGAGGCCAAATTGGTCATTCCTGCTGGGCTCGACTCCAGTGACATTACTTTGGCTGAAGCAACCATATCTCTGCACCTTCAATGGCAACATCGCGCCAGGCCGGCAGACGACTTGATCCGGAAATGCATTGCGTGGACATGGCGCGTCAAATTGTCGTTGTCCATTGAACGGGATTTGTTTTCCAAATTAAAAGAGAACGCCGAAGCCATCGCCATCAAAGTATTCGCTGACAATTTGCGTGATTTGCTTTTGGCTGCGCCCGCAGGACCAAAAGCGGTCATGGGCTTGGATCCTGGCATTCGCACTGGCGTTAAAGTCGCCGTCATTGACGACACGGGCCGGCTGGTGGAAACTGCAACGATTTATCCTCACGAGCCTAGACGAGATTGGCAAGGCTCATTGCACACGTTGCACCAACTCTGTCTCAAACACAATGTACAACTCATTGCAATTGGAAATGGAACTGCCAGTCGCGAGACGGATAAACTCGCTTCAGAATTGATCAAACAGCTGCAATCAAGCACCCATTCTTCAACAACCATCGCCAAAGTGGTTGTCAGTGAATCTGGCGCATCAGTCTATTCAGCCAGTGAGCTCGCATCGCAAGAAATGCCGGACGTCGATGTCAGTTTACGAGGTGCGGCCAGCATTGCCAGACGTTTGCAAGACCCCTTGGCTGAGTTGGTCAAAATAGACCCCAAATCAATCGGGGTTGGGCAATATCAGCATGATGTGAACCAAATTGAACTCACTCGCGCGCTAGATGCTGTGATTGAAGACTGCGTCAATTCAGTGGGTGTTGACCTCAATACTGCAAGCGTGCCGCTCTTATCGCATGTATCTGGTCTGAGTAAAAGCGTCGCTCAATCCGTGGTTCGTTGGCGAGAAAAAAATGGTGCATTTTTAGATCGACAACAACTCCTCAGCGTGACGGGACTGGGAGGCAAAACATTTGAGCTGGCAGCTGGTTTTTTGCGTATTCGAAACGGTAAAAATCCCCTGGACATGACAGGTGTTCACCCTGAAACATATCCAGTTGTAGAAAAAATATTGACCAAAACTGGCACGCCAATCCATGAACTCATGGGGCGTGCTGAAAAAGTAAAGAGTTTGACGCCTGCTGAATTTGTGACGCCACAATTTGGTGTAATGACCATCAAAGACATTTTGGCAGAGTTAGAAAAGCCTGGGAGAGACCCACGTCCAGACTTTCAAGTTGCAAGGTATAGCGAAGGCGTTGAAGACATCAAAGATTTAAAGATTGGTATGATTTTGGAGGGCACAGTGAGCAACGTTGCTCAATTTGGTGCCTTTGTTGATTTGGGTGTCCACCAAGACGGATTGATTCATGTCAGCCAACTGGCGGACAAGTTTGTAACGGATGCGCGGGAAATTGTTAAAACGGGCGATGTCGTCAAGGTCAAGGTTTTGGAGGTGGATATTCCTCGCAAACGGATCAGCTTGACCATGAAACTCTCAGCCAATACCGATTCAAAATCAAGTGCAGGCGTCAACAAATTTGAGAGCAATTCAACTGGGCGAGGAAGAAACTCCTCGCCCGCTCGCAGCCCCAACGCCAGGGATCCCGCCATTGCATCTTCGATGGCATCCGCTTTCGCCAAACTTGAAATCAAACGTTAAGCAGAGCAATCAGGAGGGCGGCACTCGTTATTTCTTTTTTTATGGCCAAGTTTGATGGACCGCAAGTCTTCGCTTTTTTAGTCATCTCATAATGCCTTGTCCCTCTTTAACAAGGCATATTATGAAAAAAAACATAGTGCTTGCTTCAAATCAACTTGATTCAGTCTGGTGCGAAGTGTGTCTTGATCACATTTTGCCTAGTGTTGGATTTGACAGTTGTATTTTGAATCATCAGTGCTTCAGTGATGACCCGTGCCCACATCAGGGTCAATTTCATACCGCCTCAATCTCTGGAAAAGATTTGACACAGCCCCTAGCACAACCTGCGAATGTGAACACCATCTTTACAAAACCAGCTCAATAATGCTGTAATTCATTCAAATTGAAAGGGAAACCCCTAGCCACAAAGGTCCTCTGTGGATTGAAAATTGTAGGAAATCATCACCTGGCATCGATTTCATTCATGGATCAACTCAAAAGAAGACGTTTTCTTCATCAAGGCGCAGGTTTGGCTTGTGCTTTGCCGGCCTTGCTGCCTAGCACGGGGCATGCTGAAGAATCCAATGCCGCAGGCGCCTCAAAGACTGAACATCCACACGGCATTGTTGGCCAAGCGAATGGACAAACCATGTCCTTGGTGAATTTTTCTTCAAATTTAAAATTTGAAGACATCCCCAAAGAAGTCATTCAGCGCGCAAAAGATACCTTGGCCGATACACTGGGCAGTGCCATTTTTGGTAGCACTCTGCCTTGGAGTCAAATGATTGCGAGTTATTGTCAAGACATCGGCAAACAGGGTAAAAGTCAAGTTTTGGGCATTAAAAATGCTCGATATGAGCCCAGCTCAGCGGCTTTGGCCAATGGAGCATTCACCCACGCCTTTGAGCTTGACAACCTGACCAAGCCCAATTCTGGTTCTCATCCAGGTGCGACTGTATTTATGCCCCTCTTGGCTGTAGCCCAGTCGAGAGCTTGTTCTGGCAAAGAACTCATTACAGCATTTGTAGCGGGCACTGAAGTCATGATCAGAATTGGACTCTCGACCATGCACAGCCAAGAAGCGCATGGTTTTCATGCGCCGGGTACGACTGGGCCATTTGGTTCAGCTGCTGGGTGCTCCAGACTCATGGGCTTGAATGCTGATCAAACCGCCAATGCGCTGGGGCTTGCAGCCTCATGCGCTGGTGGATTGCTGGAATTTGCCATGGCAGGAAATGGTGCAATGGTCAAACGTCTACACATGGGACGAGCTGCTCAAGCTGGAGTGCTCGCTTCAAGCTTGGCACAAAAGGGTTTCACAGGACCTCATACCGCACTCGAAGGCCGCTTTGGTTTTTTAAATGTGTTCTGTCCTGAGCATGATTTTGATCGATTGAGCTCGAATTTGGGTTCAGAGTGGTTGTCCCTGACCACCATGCACAAGCGATATGCATGCCATATAACTGCGCATACCCCAGTTGAATCTGCTCAGGCCTTAAAGGCAGAATATGGCTTCAAGGGCGAGGATATCGAAGAGCTCACCATTGAATGCAACGAGCGTTCAATGAGGGCCAACAATATTCCGGCTCCGAAAGACATTTTGCTGGGTCAGTACAGCGTTCCATTTTGTGTCGCCTTGAGCATGTACAGAAACCCTGTAGACCCCAGATCTTTCAATGATTCCGCACTTCGTGATGATCGAATCATGAAACTCTGTGCCAAAACTGTCATGAAGCTGATTCCTCCTCCAGACCATCGCTCGGATATGACCAGTGTTGTGCACATCAAGTTAAAAAATGGACAAGAAATATCCAAACGGACAAGTGCATTTTTGGGTACGCCAGAAAGACCTCTAAGCCAACAAGCCCTGAGAGAGAAATTTCTCTTGCTCACAGTCAATGAGTCAACAGCACAGAGTAAAGCCATAGAAATTCAGAAAAACAAAATGAACCTCTGGTTTGACAAAATTCAAAACCTTGAATATGAAAAAAATCTTCATTGGATAGACGCCTGATCATATTTTTTGATGATTCATTTGAGTTCAACAGACACAGCCCTCATCTTTTTTAATGTCATAAGGATAAGCATCATGAAAATCTCGTCTCATTGCAAATTCACACTTTCTCGAGCCGTTGAACTCTTATCCCCGCTGTTGGCCTGCTTATTCATCATGAGCAGTGCATTGGCTCAAAAGCAAGCACCGCAATCATTGAACATGAAATTGGTGGGGTATAGCGATCTTCAAGCCAGAACCGCATATCAACCAACAATTCAAAAACAAGGTGACCAATGGATTGCGTATGTTGGGCACCATGGCGACAAGAAACTCAACCCCTTGTCCCATGAGGTGGAAGACAATGGGACTTCCATCATTGATGTGACCGACCCCAAACATCCACGTTATTTAGCGCACATTCCAGGGGAAGAAGGAAAAGCTGAGCAAGGTGGCGCACAAATGGTCCGCATATGTTCTGGTGCAACCCTACCCAAAGCTGATAAGAGCAAGTTTTACATGCTGCGTACTTTTGGCAATCAAGCGCATGAGATCTGGGATGTCAGCACTCCCAGCAAACCGTCCCTCCTCACCACGATCGGCAAAGGCCTCAAAGGAACACACAAAAACTTTTGGGAGTGTGACACTGGCATTGCTTACTTGGTGTCTGGAAATCCGCAATGGCGAACCAATCGCATGACGCAAATTTACGACCTCTCGGATCCAACCAAACCGGTTTTTATCCGAGATTTTGGAATCGTTGGCCAACAACCTGGCGCTGGTGGCGCAGTCCCCATGTCACTCCATGGGCCTATTTCCACAGGACCCAAAGGTAATCGTGTGTTTTTTGGCTATGGCACCAACACCGAAGGTGTTCTTCAAATTGTCGATAGAGAAAAACTCTTGAATGGTCCCAAAGACCCTACACCTGAAAATTTACTCTACCCCCAAATCAGCCGTCTAGACTTGCCGCCCATGCATGGTGCGCACACTGTTTTCCCAATGCTGGGAATGGACATTCCTGAATTCGCGCATAACTACGTCGGCCGCGTCAGAGACTTCATTGTCGTCACGGATGAAGCCATCCAAAAAGAATGTTTAGAAGGCCGCCAAATGGTATGGTTTGTAGACATCACCACTCAAAGCAAACCTTTTGGCGTGGCAAGTTGGACTGTGCCTGAAAAAAGTGGCAATTTTTGCTCCAAAGGTGGACGTTTTGGGACCCATTCGTCAAACGAAAACATGACGCCCATTTACTACAAAAAACTGATGTTCTTTGCACACTTCAATGCAGGCATCAGGGTCTTGGATGTTAGAAACCCTTTCACCCCCAAAGAAGTGGCCTATTTCATCCCACCACTGAATGCAAACACCGTTCGCCTAGAGAATCCCTCTGGTATGCCATCTGATTTTCCTGTGACAGAAGCATCGAGCAAACGCGCCATTCAAACCAATAACGTTGAAGTGGATGACCGTGGCTACATTTACATCGTCGATCGCGCCAATTCGGGCATGCACATCTTGGAACTCACTGGAAGTGCAAAGTCAATCGCCGATTGGTCAGTTGCACAACATTGAGTTCACGCCGTAAAGTCTAGCTCACATCGCCATTTTTAGGTGATGTGAGCAGCTCGCTAATTTCACTCTTCCTCCACTTTGAAGCATCTGTTTCGCATCAACCTCATGCGTTTGTTGAATACTGTTCCCATCCTATTTGCAGCAATATTTGGCATCTTGACCAGCACATCTATATTTGCTCAGCTTGGTCAAAAGACTGAAATTGATAGCAATTCACCAATTTCAATGGCCACTAAGCCTTTTGCATTTCATTTGATCAAGGGAAGGGTCGTGACGAGTGAATCATTGGTTCGCATCAATCAGGGCGAGACAGTTGAAATCACGGTCCAAAGTGATTTACCGGGCGAGTTGCATCTGCATGCTTACCGATTGAAGTTGCCGATTATGGACAACAGTCCTCAAAAATTATCATTCAAAGCCAATGCATCGGGTAAGTTTCAATTTGAATGGCATCCCAGAAAAAACACCGAGGATCGAAGTCAATCGATGCCAGCACACCATGGCCCTCCCATGGCCAGCCTAGAAGTCATACCCCAATAATCGACAAAGTCTGTCATTCCAGTGTCCTCATGTTTGGGAGGCTTTTATAACTTCATGTCGTCATGATTAGAACCTTGCTTCAATTGACTGCATTTTTACTTGCGTTATCAGCCTACGAATGCGCACATGCTCACGGATTTGGGGAGCGCTATGACTTGCCTATTCCCATGTCTTGGGTCATCGCTTGTGCCTGCCTTGTCGTTGCGCTCACTTTTTTAATCAGTGCAACTTGGTCTAGCAACAAGTTTTTGAGCAACTTCGGAGAGTTGGTCGATATCAATCATTTTGCTGTGGAAACAAGCTTTCAATCAACACTCAAAAATCAAGTGGCGGGTGTTTTTTCTTTTGGTTTACTGTTATTGTGCTTTACCTCTGCCACTTGGGGCTCTGAAGATGCACTCATGAATTTTGCACCCACTTTTATTTGGATCATCTGGTGGATTGGTTGTTCTTTTTGCGTCGTGATTTTTGGTAACTTTTGGCCTTGTATAGATCCATGGCGCTCAACATATCGTTTGATTCATTTCATTTTCAAATTCAAACATGAGAACTTCTTAGGTCAACCTATTCTCCTACCTCAATCGCCAAGATGGAGATACCCTAGCTCTCTAGGCCAGTGGTTGGGCGTCATTGGGTTATTGACTTGGTGTGGCCTAGAAATAATCTATCCAATCGCCTCCATGCCACGCCAATTGAGTCTATTCATTGCCGCATATTCCCTTTGGAATTGGATGGGTATGTGGGGATTTGGTATGGAAGTTTGGTGTAAAAATGCCGATGCATTCTCCATTTATTTTCGCCACATGGCCTCTTTGCGCAGCTTGTTCAAAACGAAAAAAAGTTCACGCCCATCAGAGGTCTCAAACACCGACACTGATCAAATACCGATCCATCGGGCCTTTGCATTGAGTCAAATCGCCTTTGTGATCGCCATGATTGCCACCGTTTTGTTTGACGGATTGCATGCAGGCTCGGTTTGGCTTTGGTTTGAATCCACCTTGAGCAAATGGAACTTTTTTAGCGCTGATGTCAATGGCTATAGATCAGGCGTTTTGGGACTATTTCTCATCTGGTTTTTATTTTTATTGATTTATTTGGTGACATGTCAATTCACGATATGGACGATCGATTTGTTTTTCAATCAAAAAAGAAATCCAAGTAAAGACACACATCCCCAGCGCATAGACTTTGTGTCGGCTGGACACATTTTTCTAAAAAGCCTGTTGCCCATTGCATTTGCTTATTTAATCGCTCATAACTTTTCTAGCTTATTTATCCAGGGTCAAAATATCATCGCATTGGCCTCTGATCCCCTGGGACTCATGTGGAACATTTTTGGCACCGCCAGTTACTACCCCGATATCGCATTGATCGATGCAAAAGTAACTTGGTACGTGGCGACATGCTCTATTGTGATGGGTCACATCGCATCTGTTTTCATGGGGCACCGTGCAGCTTTGGCGTTGTCACATCGAAGTAGTCAGAGTATTTCATCGCGTTTTATTTGGGTATTGAACCTACCCATGACGTTTTTGATGATCGCTTTTACCGCTTTGAGTTTATCCATCATTGCAGAACCTCTGAGCGTGATCGCAGGCTAGCGCATTTGCAAGATTGCCCACTCTACTAGCGACTTTGTTGGTTCACGTCGTTGTCCACTCATCTAGAGTCTTGATCAATGCTTGCATCAACGCTCGATCTGAGCTGGCATGTCCTGCACCTTGAACTTGCCTGAGTTGACTGTTCTTCCAACCGAGGTGCAAAGCGAGAGCGGTTTTCATTGGCGTGACTATATCGAACTGTCCTTGCACAATTATGCAAGGTATGTGCTCAACGTCGGCAAATGTCGACCACCCATTTTCACCCCTGAGCCAAGGGTCATTCAAAAATAAATGACAGGATTGGATGGCCATTGAACGATTGCGCTCATTGTCTTGTGGCGTCAGTTTGGGTAACCCTGTTACGCTCATGATTGAATGCTCCCAGTTGGCCCACGAAAATGCTGCTTCTCCCTGAATTTCTAGGTCATTGCTTTGTAGGGCCGACAAATATGCGCTCAAATACTCAACCCAACTTTCAGCGATCCGAATTTCATATGAGCTTGTCATCATCTTGGTCTCTATTTCATTGACTTTCCCAGTGAATTGTTCACCTTGATTGAGTATTTCAGCAAACGCAGACCACTCCTGCGGGAAAATTTGTGATGCCCCACCTTCTTGATACAACCAAGCCAACTCTGAGTCGCTGGCTGTGAAGACTCCACGCAACAACAATCCACTAACATGTGTTGGATGACTTTTTGCATAAGTCAAAGCCAAGGTTGTACCCCAGGATCCCCCAAATAAAATCCACCGATCTATCTTTAGGTGATTGCGCAAAACCTCCAAATCGTCAACCATGTGCTTGAGCGTTAGTTCGCTCAAGTCGCTTGACGATTTTGATCTTCCGCATCCGCGCTGATCAAAAAGAATTGCTCGATATTTTTGAGGATTAAAAAAGCGCCTAGACACATCTGAACAACCCGCGCCTGGCCCACCATGAACAAAGACAATCGGCTCCCCCAACCTATTCCCACATTCTTCCCAGTAGATTTGATCAAACGTGCCGACCTTCAACATGCCCGCCTGGGTAGGCTCAATCGATGGATAAAGCATCTTGGTGTACATCCGGTTTTTTCAGGAATTCGTTTGGGGAAGGGAAATGGGCTTGCATTTCAAATTGGCAACTTGGTTGGCGTCACTGGGGTGGTCATGGGAGCGCTGGATTGAACCTCATACTTGCTGTAAAGACGTCGATAATCTTGCAATACCAAGACTTGCATCAACTCAACTGTTTAAACTGACAGTCATGACTCGCATGCCGTTTGTGGGGCAAGGGTGAGGGGCACGACCAACGCTTGCGTGTTTGGTCAAATTCTCCATTTGGTCGTCTCGCTTCAAGTTCCGCATAAAAGAACATCATTTTTCATCGCTAGCACAAGACAATTGCGCGTCAATGCCCACAATGGCAGGCCAATCACTGGGGACAATGACAATCCGCGACCTACCCACGCTATCACTCTGTTAAGCTTGCCATGGATAGCTCGTGAGTCCGCCTAGGGATTTTTGAGCTCATGAATCGTATATTCTTTAAATTGACCGTGTCATTACCTCCAACTTTACCGCATCTGACGCAAGCGCGAGCTGAGCTCACGCAAACCATCCAGGCTGTGAACGCACAAGGCGAGCAGCAAAGCTTGAACATTCCATGTGAACGTGCTTTGACGATTTACTTGGACAAGAAGGAAATCGTCACACTCATGACCCTGGGTGCCCATCCCGAGTGGCTGGTGTTGGGGTATTTGAGAAACCAGCGATTGGTATCACAACCCCAAGACCTGGACTCCATCACGGTGGACTGGACCGCAGGCGAGCATGGCGCCGGCGTAGCAGCTGTCAAGACCAGACCGCGTCACGCAGAAGGCCTAAGCCCCGCAACCAACCCGATCCCCATCAAAACCGGCATCACCATCACCTCCGGTTGCGGACAAGGTAGCCTTTACAGTCATTTGTTTGACGAACTCAAGGCCATGACCTTACCCAAGGCAACGATCGAGCGTGAAGAAGTTTTTGACATTGTGAACACAGTAAGGCTACAAGAGAGCACCTACAAATCTGCTGGCTCCGTCCACTCCTGTGTTTTATTCAACGCAACCCAGCCATTGATTTTTGTGGAGGACGTCGGGCGTCACAATGCAATCGATACCATCGCAGGCTGGCTATGGATGAACCCGCAGTGGAGTCAGGATCCATATTTTCGACCTATTTTTTACACAACGGGTCGACTCACGAGCGAGATGATATTGAAATCAGCCCAACTGAGTGTCCCCATCATCATCTCTCGAAGTGGTATCACCCAAATGGGGCTTGAACTCGCTCTAGAGCTGGATATGTGTTGCGTGGGTCGAGCTCTGAATCAAAGTTTTCTTTGCTACAGCGCCCCATATCGCCTGCAGATGGCTTGACCCCCATTTCTCCTGCCTTCCTTAGACAAGCCCAAACACCATCAAGAAATTTCTGCCATGAACGCCTTCAAAACCGCTTTGCGCTCCACTATGCGAGACTTGCGCTCGGGTGAACTCAAACTCTTGTTTTACTCGGTGTGCCTGGGTGTTGCCGCATTGAGTTCTGTGTCTTTTTTATCCAACCGGCTCGAGCTCGGTTTGGAGTCCAATGCTGCCCAACTTTTGGGTGGGGATTTGGTGGTGGTCAGTGATCACGAAGTGCCCACAGAATTCAAACAAAAAGCCCAATCGCAGGGACTTCAACTCTCCCAATCACTGAGACTGTCGACCATGGCCCGCTCCTTGCCAACCACTGAAGGAGCCACGCATTTGGTCTCACTGAAAGCGGTTGATGCAAACTACCCGCTCAAAGGTGTGTTGAAACTTAAAAGCGCAAGTTCCCCCGATAAATCGTATCCCCAGACACCCACACTTACCCAGCACATTCCATTGCCAGGTCAAGCCTGGGTGGATCCCAGCATTTTGCATTTTTTATCTGTCTCTGTGGGTGAAAACATCATTTTGGGAGATGCAAGCTTCACCATCTCTGATGTCATTGAAGACGAACCCGACAAAGGCTCAGGCTTCATGAATTTCTCCCCCCGCGTGATGATCAATGTGGCCGATTTGAAATCCACCCACTTGGTGCTGCCAGGCTCTCGCATCAATTGGCGCATGGGCTTGGTGGGATCAAAGGACAATTTAGCCGTTTACCAAACATGGCTCAATGCTCAACTCCAAGACCCAGGCCTGCGGGGCATTCGTCTTGAGACCCTGAAAGACGGTCGCCCCGAGATGCGCGCCACCTTGGACAAAGCCTCTGAATTCCTTCATTTGGTCTCGCTCCTTTGTGCACTGCTGTGCGCTGTTGCAGTGGCCTTGGCCGCCAGGGGGTTTGCCTTGAAACGGATCAATGACTGCGCGCTCTACCGTGTATTGGGGCAGACCCAGTCAAGCATTGAGAAAGTCTTTTTGATCGAGTTTGGTGCAGTGGGCATACTGGCCTCCTTGGCAGGGCTTGCCCTGGGTTTTGGCATGCATTTGGGCTTGATTGAGCTGCTCTCCGGACTCTTGGAGACAACATTGCCATGGCCCTCATCAGCGCCTTGGTGGCAAGGCCTGGGCATTGGCATGATTCTCTTGATGACGTTTGGTTGGCCACCCATCATGCAACTCTCCCGAGTCACGCCCTTGCGCATTATCCGACGTGACCTTGACCCACCCAAAGGATTGAGCCTTGGGGTGTTGGTCTTGGGAACGGGCGGCTTTTGTGCGCTGTTGGTGGCCGTGAGCCAACATTTGAAGCTCGGTCTCATGGTGGTGGGTGGATTTGCACTGGCCATCTTGGTCTTTGCCTTGCTCACGTGGATTGCAATCCAATTCTTGTCATGGCTACAAAAAAATACAAAGCTCCCCATGGGACTGAGCATGGCCACGCGCCAATTGACCTCTAGGCCACCCTACACCATGCTTCAAGTGAGCGCCTTGTCAGTCGGGTTGCTCGCTTTGATGCTCTTGGTGCTCTTGCGAACCGATTTGATCCAAAGCTGGCAAAAGAGTTCACCCAAGGATGCGCCCAATCGATTTGTCATCAACCTCTCGCCAGAGCAAAGTGAGCCCTTTCAAGCTTACCTACACCAACATCAAGTTGACTCCTTTGACTGGTATCCGATGTTTCGGGCTCGATTGATAGCGATCAACGACCGCGCCATCAGCGCACAAGACTTCAGCGATGATCAAGCGCGTCGCTTGGTCGACCATTCTTTCAATGTTTCATTCAGTGCCTTGGCACCACAACACAATCGCATCATCAAGGGAGATTGGAATGCAAAATCTCCCAAAGGCTTGAGCGTTGAGGCAGGCATGGCAAAAACCTTGGGGCTTGCCATGGGAGACCATTTGGTCTTTGATGTCGCAGGCGAATCACGCGAGGGTGAAATCACCTCAATTCGCGAAGTCAATTGGACCAGCATGCGCGCCAACTTCTTTGTCATGTTCAACACCGCGGACATGCCAGACTTGCCCTTGACGTTCATCAGCTCCTTTCGAGCGCCCAATGAAAAGCGATTTGACAATGCACTGATCCATGAGTTTCCCAACATCACCGAGGTGGATATGGATTCCACGCTCAATCAAATTCAGACGGTCTTGGGCCAAGTCACACTGGCCATTGAGGCTTTGTTTGTATTCAGCTTGTTGGCCGGCTTGGCAGTACTGTTTGCAGCGATCAGCCTGTCAAGAAACGAACGCCTTCGTGACCAGGCCATTCTTCGTGCTCTGGGAGCCACCCAACGTCTCTTGGTTCAGGTCCAACGCACCGAACTCATCGCCATGGGTGCAGTCTCTGGCTTTTTGGCCAGTTCCATGGCATGGCTGATCGGTGGCGCCTTGGCCAAGTATGTCTTTGACTTCCCATGGACACCCAATGCTTACTTGCTGTTGCAAGGTATTGTCTCGGGTGCAGTGCTCGCGTGGATTGCGGGGAGCTGGGGATTGAAAGGAGTTTTGAATAGGCCCGTCATCGAAACCCTCAGGAATTCAACACTTTGAGAGAAAAACGAGCATGTGACAGACACCCCTTGGTCTTGCTGCTTGCGATCTGATCTACATCAGGGCAGCACATCGAATTTTTGGGCACAATGTCTCGGCCTGCAACTCCTTGCACACGACTCACCATGACCACCACAACAGACGATCCTGAACCTCAAGACAAGCCCGACATCACCCCTTACGTTCGCTTGGGCGGGGAAGTCACTGTGGATTTGCTCACAAGAAAGTTTTACCAACTCATGGACTCCAATGAGGCTTACCAAGCCTTGCGTGCCGTGCATGGGCCTGATTTAGGCCGCGCCCAAGAACGTCTTTTTTGGTTTTTATCGGGGTGGCTTGGAGGCCCAGCGTTGTACCAAGAAAAGGTTGGTCACCCCATGCTGCGGGC
>Ga0114962_10001692_pt1 | contig 18869 bp, 17 predicted proteins | sample C_130820_MF_Meta_FD_87017 | JGI IMG/M metagenome (GOLD analysis project Ga0114962, IMG submission 87017) | Freshwater microbial communities from Lake Croche, Canada to study carbon cycling - C_130820_MF_MetaG | ecosystem: Environmental > Aquatic > Freshwater > Lake | place: Lake Croche, Canada...
CAAAACTTTTGCGATGGCCGGAGCGACACTCCTCGCTCTCACGCTGGTGCCTGTCCTTGCCTCCTTCTTTGTGAGAGGGAGGCTCCATGACGAGGGAGAGAATCCCCTCATGAGATTCCTGTTAGGTCTCTACAGACCCGTGTTGGAATGGGCTCTCGATCATCGAAAAACCGTTGTAGCCATGGCCTCGGCGGTACTGCTGGGTGCCCTTTGGCTGGGTAGTGGGATTGGATGGGATTTCATGCCTCCCCTGAACGAAAGGGCACTGCTGCTCATGCCGACGACATTGCCCAGTGCATCACTCCCTGAAATCAATCGGGTGATGTCGGCCCAGGACAAGATTCTCTCATCATTTCCCGAAGTGGAGAGCGTTGCTGGCAAACTGGGTCGTGCCGATTCCGCGACCGATCCGGCACCCGTCTCGATGATCGAAACCACGATCATGCTCAAACCCGTTTCCCAGTGGCGGCCCGGTATGACGATGGAGAAGCTCCATTCGGAGATGTTGCTGAAAATGCAGCAGTTTCCCGGGTTTGTGCCGGCGTTTTTGCAGCCGATTGAAAATCGGATCCTCATGCTCAATACGGGCATCCGGGGGCAGGTTGCCGTGAAGATCTTCGGTCCTGATCTGAAACGCTTGGAAGCACTCGCAGTCGATGTCGAAGGAATCCTCAAACACGTTCCCGGAGCGACCGATGTGTATGCAGAACGTGTCGTGGGAACACCCTGCCTGGAAATCGCTGTTCGGCGGGATGACGCTGCCCGCTACGGCGTACCCATTACGGAAATCAACAGCGCCATCGAGGGTGCCATCGGGGGGGCGACGCTGGAGACGACCATCGAAGGTCGACAACGCATCCCCATCCGGGTTCGCTATCCAAGAGAACTGCGGGGCGATCTTCCCTCACTCGAACAGGTTCTTGTGAATTCCATGCAAGGGGAGAGCATTCCTCTCTCCAAGGTGGCTGACTTTCATCTGACGACCGGTCCGGCCATGATCTCCAGCGAGAACGGCAATATGCGCGTCTTTGTTCAGGCCAATGTCCACGATCGCGCTCTAGCAGCCTTCGTGGAAGATGCTCAACGCAAAGTCGCCCAGCAGCTCCAGCTCCCTCCCGGTTATTACATCTCATGGGGTGGGCAGTATCAGAAGCTGATCGCGGCATCCCACACGCTTCTGGTCATCTGCCCGATGGTCATCCTGATCATCTTTGTCCTGCTCTTTCTCACCTATCATTCGTGGAAGGAAGCTGCCCATGTTCTTCTGGCTGTTCCGTTCGCGCTTTCCGGTGGTCTCTACCTGCAGTGGTTGCTTGGTTACCATTTCAGCGTCGCTGTGGCTGTCGGCTACATCGCCCTCTTTGGAACAGCCGTGCAGACCGGTGTGATCATGGTCATCTACCTCAACGAGGCTCTGGAACGAAAACTCAAGGAAGAGGGATCCTCCTTCAATCTGAAGGATTTGAGGGCGGCAGTTCTCCAAGGAGCACTCATGAGGCTCCGTCCCAAAGTCATGACCGTCTCCACAATCGTTGCCAGCCTGATGGTGATTCTTCTTCCTGCATTCTCTGGAGAAAGAACCGGCATCGAGATCATGCGCCCGATAGCCGTTCCTGTGGTTGGAGGGATGATCAGCAGCCTGATTCATATTCTGATCGTTACTCCGGTCCTGTTCTTTGCCCTCAGAAAAAGGGAGATGTCATCGGTAGAAAAGAGCGGAAAAATCCATTCTTGAACTCGTGAAGTACTCTTGAAAGGCACTCCCTCACTATTCAATACAGTGCCCAAGAAATATCAGTGGTAAGCGGTTTGCTTAGAGGAAAGTAAGCACTTCCACTCCTATCGCGCCTCCCCTTCATGGATTAAGTTACTCCAGAGTGGAATCACCCACACCTCCAAAGCCGGTTCAAGGCGGGACGGGTCATGGAGTAACAAATAAACCGTCAATCAACACCCCATGAAAAATAGAGTCCGTTTCCTATCAGCGGTGGGAATGATGAGTCTGCTCACCATCCTACCCTCCCAATCGTTCGCGGCACCTCCAACCGGCGGAGCTGTCATGTGCGATCAATGCAAGATGGTTATGGTGAAAGTCCCGAGCCTCTCCTCTGCAAAGAGTCAAACGCTGGTCTACCATGATGTGAAGATCATGGAGTGTCCCGAATGCCATTCGGCCATGGAAAACTTCTTCAAGACCGGCAAGCTCAAGCACACCTGCACCCATTGCGGTGGAACAATGACTGTCTGTCACTGATTGGTCCCCTCAAGCTAGACCTCTCCTCGAAAGAGGAGGGGTTATTTGTTTTCAAGAGATTCTAAAAGGGTAACGGGATTGCTGACGTCTTTGAAGCGGCACATAGAGTGATGCCCTGATCACTTAGAATCCGGATCATCTATCAACTAGCGGGAATTTGGATTCAATCTCTTCTAGTTAGTGGCTTTTTTGAGCGGCGCGTTGGGGGATTGTCACCATGATCACACCCATCAGGCCAAGTAGCACGGCGGATGCGGTGAATCGACTCAGCGCAAGGCCGCCATGGTCATGCGGCTTGTCTAGGAAATCCCCGACCACTGCTCCTAGGGGACGCGTCAGGATGAAGGAGGCCCAGAAGAGCAGCGTACGCGAGAGGGATGTCTTCCAATAAATAAGTGCCACCATTACAAGCAGACCGCCGAAGATTGCCGTGCTGCCCAAGTATCCTAAGCCTGCGGAGTCTGAGGTCCAATCACCCAGAGCTGTGCCAAGAGTCTGGGAGCACATGATCGTGAACCAGTAGAAGAGCTCGGCCTTAGGCGTGCTGACAGTCTCGACAGCCACGGTGCCCATAGTCTTCTTCCAAGCATAGAGCGAGGCCAGCAGAAGGCCAAGTAGCAAGGCCGATCCGCCCGTGTAGCCGATGCCGAGTGATCGGTCGCAGAAATCGGCCAGCGTAGTACCGACTGTCGTTGTGGCAATGATAGTCACCCAGTAAATCACCGGATAGAATTTCTTTGCAAAGATCTGAGTCAGGACCGCAATCACGAAGATCACCGCAAAGATTCCTGTGCTCAGGAGATAACCAAGATTCAGAGACATCGAGACGGCGTCACCGCCAGTCTCTCCGAGCGTAGTGGCTAGAATTTTTAACACCCAGAAACCCAGCGTGACTTGAGGAACTTTACTAAGGGCTCTGTTTGTCTGGGAAGTCATGATTTTTTTACGGTTACCACGATTACGATTCAACTTACGACTCAATATCTTTGGGAAGCTTCAAAGCCAGCAAGCGGAGACTGTTCAGCACCACCAGCAGAGTGCTTCCCTCGTGAGCGGCAACGCCCAAGGCAAGGGGGACTGGAAAGAAAAAAGCGGTGCAGACCATGACGACCACGGTTCCTAGGGCGACCACGATATTCTGGTTAATGATCCTCTTGGCCTGAACGCTCAAGAGGCGGGCCAGCAGGAAGTTCTCTATTCGATCGTTCATCAGCACAACCTCCGCCTGTTCGAGGGCGGCGTCGGATCCTCGGGCTCCCATGGCCACGCCCACATCGGCAGCCGCAATGCAGGGTGCATCGTTCACACCGTCCCCGATCATGGCGACGCGGACACTCCCCCCTTCCTTGAGGTTCTCGATGGCTTCGACTTTTCCGTCGGGTGAGAGTCCTGAGAGAATCTCCCCAATGCCGACTTTCTCTCCGATCAGTTGGGCCGACTCCCTGTGATCACCGGTGAGCATGACCGTGCGAACGCCCTGCTCATGAAGCCGTCGTAAGGTAGTCATTGATGCGGCGCGGATCTCGTCTGAGAAAATCATCCGTCCGAGGAGTCCCCCCCCCGCAACCCAGACGACCGCGCCGGCCGACTTCCCTGCCGGGGGAAGATCGTCTTCATGAAAGATCTCCATCCCGAGGACGAGCTTACGACTACCCATCACAAAGGTCTCCCCGTCGATATCAGCCCGGACTCCCTTGCCAAGGATGGTTTGGAAATTCGCCACCTCCATGGCGGGGATACCCCATGTCAGAGCGATCCGCCGGATCGCACGGGAGAGTGGGTGTTCGGAGAGGCGTGCCAAGGAATGGGCCACCGAGCGAAAACGGGTTTCATTTCCCTCAAAGATTTCGACTTCCGCTAGGGTCAGGTTGCCTGAGGTAAGGGTTCCTGTCTTGTCGAGGGCCACAACGCCGACATCCGCGAGCGTCTCGATGGCCGCACCACCCCGGTAGAGGATGCCGCGTCGCGCCCCGCTTGCGATCGCCGAGAGGATAGCCGAAGGGACCGAGAGGACCAGGGCGCAGGGAGAGGCCACCACGAGCAGGGTCATCGTTCGGTAGAAGGCGCTGGCCGTGCCATCACGTTTCTCAAAGGGAGCTAGTCCAAGCACCAGCCACCAGACAAAGAACATGAAGGTGCAGATCAGAAGGATGGTCCACGTGTAGCCCGTGCCAAATCGGTCCGTCAAGCGCTGGGAGGGGGCCTTCAGGTTCTGGGCGTTCTGGATGAGGCGGATGATTTTCTGCAGGGAACTTTCGCTTGCTGCCCGGAGAACTCTTCCCTCCATGACTCCCCAGAGATTGATTGTTCCGGAGAGGGCTGTGTCTCCGAGGCGCTTCGATACCGGCATTGCCTCACCGGTCATGTTCGACTCATCGCAGGCGCTCTCCCCCTTGATCACCTCCATGTCGGCAGGGATCTGTTCCCCAGTAGTGACGAGAATCACCATGCCGGATGTCAGCTTCTCCACCGGAACGGACTCCTCGACTCCATTACTGAGGACACGTGCGGTCTTGGGGGCTCCCCGGAAGAGGGCGTCGATAGCCTTCTTGGTGCGCCCCATCGCAAAATGCTCCATGGCACCCGAGGCAGAAAAGAGAAAGAGCAGCAGGGCCCCCTCGCGCCAGGCACCGACAACGCCCGCTCCGACAGCCACCGCGAGCATCAGAAAATGGACGTCGAGTTGGCCTTTGCGAAGTCGTTCCCAGGCATCGCCTGCCGCATCCCATCCCCCACAGAGGTAGGCCAAGAGATAGAGACCCGTGGCCAATGCTCGGTGATGGAGAAGAAGTTCACTGATCAGGCCCAATCCTCCGAAGATAAAACACCCGGCTGCCAGAATGGCCATCAAACGCCATTCTTCATGGTCATCTTTCTCTTCATTCCCCAAGGGGGAGCGCCTCCCCACGACGTAATTCATCCAACACATGGAGCATCCCGCCCCCAGTCGAGAGAGCAGGGAGGGAGTCGAATCCTCGATTGGCATTAATGAAACCTAGTGAAACGGCTGGGAATGAAAACAGGAGAATCGGATGACATTGGAGACACGGAAGACCGCATGGAGGGCATCGCGATCGAGGCAAACCAAAAGCAACACCCCGCGGCGCCCAAATCACAGATCCTTTTCTTAGAACATGTAGCTGGCGACGACCTTCACCGTGCAGGGCGCGATCAACTGGTTGCCCACCACGTTGTTCATCACAGGAAGTTCTGCATCGGCATAAAGGCGTACTTTCTTGAAGTCAAATTCGATGCCGGGTGAGAGGGAAAGCTGCTGATAGCCGGTATTTTTGGGATCGGCCGCTGGTCCCGAGTCAGAGGCTTTGTTGACGAAGAGCACCTGAGCAAGAGGTCGGATCTTCACCTTTCCAATTTGCAGTCCTGTGTAGTAGATACCTGCCATGCCATTCAGTTGGATGCCGGGTGTGTATCCTGCTTGGGTGACAACAGGAGCATCGAGTTGCGCGTCGGCAAACCAGTTCCATTGATCATCCGAGGTGATGCGGTGACGGTGGAAGACACCAAAGAGGATGTCAGTACTGCCCGTTCCGATCTGGTTGTCACGATCGATTCCAGGTTCGTTCCATAGCCCGGAGGGAACCTTCACGCCGAGATTCACCCCGGTCGAAATGTCGGGGGAGAAGCCGGTGTAGTAACCGTTGAGGCGGATGTCCCCCATGCCCCACCACTGCTTGGTGAATGTTTTCGATGCGACCAGATCCTCACCCTGCTGAACTTCCATCCCGTCCTCGCTCTGGGCCCGAACGATCCTGTTCGCCGAAGGAACCACCACCGAGGTGCCCCACTTGTTATTGAAGAAATATTGATATCCTTCCTGCAGCCACGATGTCTGGATAAGTCGGTGGGGGTTGTTCCCAACACCAGAGGGACCAAGTCCGCTCCAGTTCTGGCTCTGGCCGACGTAGTCGTATTCCGTCCAGGCCATGGCACCCGGCCCTTTGGGAAAGTTATAGCTGGTGCCAACATTGAAGGTGCCGCATCCGCAGGCGCAGGCGTGAAGATTGCTGGGTATGAGCAGCAGTGTAAGTGAGAGAAGGCCACCAATGATTGATTTTGTGAGGCCCGAAAGAAGTTTTTCCATAAAGGTTGGTAAAGTTGAATGGAGTTGGAATGGATGAATGGATGGGACTGCGGAAAACGACGACACAAAGCGGTCGTCCTTGAAAAGAAGCCAAGTGCGACACCGAAACAGACTCAACGGATCAATCGATCCGAGGGTTTAAAAGCGGCCTAGGCTCAGAAAATCCGAGCAAGCCCAACGATGGGTACCGGCACCGGCGGAGCAAAAAAGCGCTCCGGTATTAAAACAAAGGGTGCTGGCCCGTAAATCATCGGACGAGCAACAGGTAAAGGAATCTCCAAGTTGGTCACTGCAATGAAGAATTCCGCCTTCTTGTCGACCTTCATCGTGACGGGAGCTTTCTCTTCAGCGGCACGGGCCTTGGCGATCTTCTTACACATCGAGCAGGGGTGCTTGCCATCAAAGGTCTTTGTGACGGCTTCAGCGATGGATCCTGTGCGGGAGAAGTCCTTCACCATCCCAGCCCACGCCACACTCTGGAGCATGGCCCAGTGACCACCGGCAATCATAAAGAGAGCCAGCGCCATCACCATGGTCATGATAGGGCGACGGATATTCATCTGTATAATTTGTTACACTGGCAGAAAAGATCCGCAACAGAAAATCAACGAATCGAAAAAAATCATCAGTAAATCGCGAGAGAGCCCATTTTTATGGTCACACCTCCTATCTTTTTCGACTTTTCATCACTAGCCACCACTTGATTCCGTGATAGATTTGCACGGATGAAGTTGCACATTTTGACGGCTTTCGCATTCACTACGTTGCTCTCAGCAACTATCCATGCAGCTGAACCAATCCCCTATCCTTCCACAAAATGCATCGTGTCGGATGAAAAGCTAGGAGAGATGGGGCCACCTATCATGGTTGACCACAAAGGCCAGCAGATTGGTTTCTGCTGCAAGTCGCGCATCGGTGACTTCAATAAAGATCCCGCAAAGTATCTCGCCAAACTCAAGGCAACGGCCGCAAAGCCCTGACCTCATTCACCTTTTCGCACTTTCACTTTTCACCTTCTCCCATGTCCGATTCCCGTTACGATTCTCTAGCCCGAGTGCTCACCACACACTCCACGAAACTGAAGGCTGGAGAGCGCGTTCTGATTGATGTCGCTGAAGCACCCGAGGAATTCGTGGTGGCCCTGATCCGAGCAGCGCGTGCGGCCAAGGCAGAGCCCCATGTGGTGATGCATTCCGGACGCATCAGCCGCGAACTGGCACTGGGTGTCACCGGCCCTCAAGCCGAAACCATGGCATCGATCGATCTCGCTCGTCTTAAGAAGATGCAGGCTTATATCGCGGTTCGTGGTTCCCAGAATATCTCCGAAATGGTTGATGTGCCGCAATCCCAGATGGCCCTGCTCTCCGCAAAACTCCGCCCCGCACTCGACTATCGGATCAACAAGACCCGCTGGGTGGTTCTGCGTTGGCCGACTCCTTCGATGGCTCAGCAGGCCCAGATGAGCACGGAAGCCTTCGCCGAATTTTTCTTCCGGGTCTGCACGCTGGATTATGCTGCAATGATCCCCGGCATGAAGGCGCTCAAGGCACTCATGGACAAAACCGACCTGGTCGAAATCACAGGACCTGACACCGACTTGCGATTCAGCATCAAGGGGATCGGCTCCGTCATCTGCGGTGGCGAGCACAATATCCCCGACGGAGAGGTCTTCTCCTGTCCGGTGAAGGACTCCGTGGAGGGTCATGTCACCTTCAATGCCCCGACGCTGAACCGTGGGATCGCCTTCGACAACGTGCGCCTCGAGTTCTCGAAGGGGAAGATCATCAAGGCTACTGCCAACCATACCAAGGCGCTGAACGATATCTTGGACACGGATGCCGGGGCCCGTTTCGTCGGAGAGTTCTCGCTTGGGTTTAATCCGCATATCCTTCACCCGATGCGGGATATCCTCTTCGACGAGAAGATCGCAGGATCGTTCCACTTCACGCCCGGTCAGGCCTATGAGGTGGCTGGGAACGGAAACAAAAGCGCGATTCATTGGGACATGGTCTGCATCCAGCGCAAGGACTGTGGCGGTGGCGAGGTCTGGTTTGACAAGAAACTGATCCGTAAGGATGGACTCTTTGTACCCTCGGCGCTTCAAGCCCTCAATCCCGAGCGACTCCTTGGCAAGAAGGCTGCTCCTGCCAAGAAGCGGGGATAGTAACAAGCCGGGAATTGGAAACACGGCGATGATACTCTGGCGCTATATCCGAGAGACCGTCCAAAAGTTCCATGAACTGCTGGATGCCAAGGATGCGCCTCATTCGGTTGCCGGTGGGACGGCCATCGGCGTTTTTTTCGGTTTCCTGCCCATTTTCGGACTCAAGACCCTCAGCGCCATGGGAGCCTCTTGGATCACCCGATGCAGCGTGGTGGCCTCGGTAATCGGGGTTTCCGTGCATGATCTGCTCCTTCCCATCTGGCCACTGATCCTTCGGTGGCAGTTCCAAATCGGCTTCTGGCTCTTGAGCCACCCTCATCATTTCGCGCCAAAGCTCACTCGCGGAGACTTCAAACTTTCCGAAATTTTTCAATGGGACAATTTTGTGGATATCGGCCTTCCCCTGGTGATTGGAGGAACAGTGCTTGCCATCCCAATCTCGGGGGTCTCCTACCTTGCGGTGCTTTCCATCATGCGTTTCCGTCAAAGTCGAAAAGCGCAAAGGGAGTCCGCCAACGAAGTAAGTGATAAAGCTTGGGAACAACCCTGATGGATTGGGATTCAAACTCTGAGAGCAGAGTTCTTATTCTTTGTTCTGACGCATCCGATTAAAAAGAGGAAATCTCACGTAGAACAACCGTGGGGTTCATCTGATTGGATTAATCCGACTCTTGCTTGATCCAGTCCGTTGATTCCACGGCTCGGTAGTCGCAACACCAGATGCACTCTTGGAAGCGGCTGATGGTGACATCCTCCTCGAGATCATCATCACCCACGTAACTGGCCACCTGCTGGCCACACTGGAGCCAGTAGAGGATGAGGAGCACGACCATCCACCTGCGGTGGCGCCAGAGAGCAAGCGTCAGTCCAGGAATCAGAATCATGTACCAGTTCATCACCCAGGCCATGCTCTTGATCATGATCCAGAAGGTCATGCTTGGAAGGGCTTGCGGGAATCTTCGAAAAAAGGAACCCCTCGTAAGAAAGAAGCCGAGAATGATCAGGGGTGCCGTGGTGACCACCTCATTCCAGACAAGGCGAAGTCTGGAGATATCCTCGAAGTGGTCGAGCACTCCCTTTTTCCAGAAAAAAGGCCAGTAAAAGGGATTGAGAATGTTCTCCTGATTTTGCAGAGGGAGCAGCCAGAGCTCATGCCTCCAGGCATAGAAGGGAATAAAGGGGAGCAATGCCCCAAGGAAGCCTCCGAAGAAGCTCGTGACGGCTTTACGAGCTTGGAGATGCCGGCGGAGAAAAATCTCGTAGAAGAAATAGGGGGCGATCAGCAGCGCAAGCTGTTTGGTCTGGAGCGCCAGCATGAAGGTGACTCCTGTCCAAAACCATTTTCCGTTCCGGGCAGAGAGAACCGCCAGAACAACCAAGAATGTCACCATGCTCTCGTACTGTCCCTCGTGGGAGGTGTACCAGACAGTCACCGGTGCTGAAAAAACCAGAAACCCTGCCCACCAGGAAGTTGCCCTGGCAATAAGAATGGAAGACCCTAGATCGAATAGCGTGAGGGCTAGTTTGACCCAGAAAAGTCCCATGCCCAGGCCTCCGAAAATCGCAAAGAAGAGCAGTGCCAGCGGAGGGTAAATGTATCCCACCCCCGTCCAGAACTGAGACCAGAACTCGTGAGGGAACTGCCATGGCCTCAGCCAGTAGAATGCCGCCGGCTTCTCCCAGAAATGCGCGGTGAATCCCAAGTGTCTATAGAGATCGGAGGAATCGACCGGGGCCTGTGCGCAGTAAGCAAGCCGGATCATTAGCGTCACAGCGAAGGAGATAACAAAAAAACTGCGTTCTTTCCCCGAGAGCCGCCTGCGTACCAGAAGAGCCGCAAGGTTCATGAAGGAGGGAGAGCTGCTTGCCACGGGTAAGGAGTGCGATAGGTCGTTGAGGAAGGGGGCAATTTCAACATCATAAAACAGCCTTCGTCGGATGCCATCCGATTCGGCGCTTCCCAATACCTACTGGAAAAGCCTATATTCTTCCCCCCTATCTCAATCTTTATGGCAGATCCCATCCTCACTTTTGGCCTTCCTTCCGGCAGTCTCATGGAAGCAACCCTTGCGCTCTTCAAACGGGCAGGCTTTTCCATTTCCGGAACCAGCCGCTCTTACCGTCCGCTGGTGGATGATCCGGAGCTTCGTCTCCGCATGCTCCGCGCACAGGAGATCAGCCGCTATGTCGAGGGTGGATTCCTGGATTGCGGTATCACCGGTCGGGACTGGGTCGAGGAGAACGGATCTGATGTCGAGGTGCTTGCCGAGCTTCCCTACAGCAAGGCAACCGCAAATCCCACCCGCTGGGTAATCGCGGTTCCCGAGGACTCTTCCTACAAGTCGGTCAAGGATCTGGAGGGCAAGCGCATCGCCACCGAGGCGATCGGCCTGACCCGTCGCTACTTTGAGAGCCATGGAGTGACGGCCGAGTTGGAATTCTCCTGGGGTGCCACCGAGGTGAAGGTTCCCGATCTTGTCGATGCGATCGTTGATATTACCGAGACAGGATCCTCTCTTCGGGCCAATAATCTCCGGATCCTCGAGACAATTATCGAGTCCTATCCGGTTTTCGTTTCTGGGAAGGCAGCCTTCGCAGACAAATGGAAGCGTGAGAAAATGGAGAAGATCGCCCTCCTTTTGGTCGGAGCTCTCACGGCACGCGACAAAGTCGGCCTCAAGATGAACCTCCCCCGCATAAAGTTGCAGAATCTCCTCGACGCATTACCCGCTCTCCGCAATCCTACTGTTTCGCCTCTGGCCCAAAACGACTGGGTGGCTGTGGAGACTGTCATCGACGAAAAAATCGTCCGGGAGATCATACCGCAACTGAAGTCACTTGGTGCCGAAGGCATCATCGAATACCCTCTGAACAAAGTCGTCTACTAAAGCGACTTAAACCTAGAATTCTACGCAAGTAGTCCTGAACCGAACATAGCCCGATGGGATCAATTAAAAAGAAACGCAAAGCCAAGATCGCAAAGCACAAGCGCCGCAAGCGCATGAAGCTGAACCGCCACAAGAAGCGGTTGCGTTACAAGTCCTAGTAAATCTGGGCCCCTTTTTAGGGCAATGCTTCGCTAGAAAATAGGCGGAAAAAATTTCAAGAGAAGGCTTCCGAAGAATACTTACGGAAGCCTTTTTCGTTTCTGGGCTAAGGCTTTCGCACGGAAAAACTCGCGGCGATGTATGGGATAAAGCCAACGCTACCAGCCTATCTGTCTATCTACTTGTGGGGATCATTGCCATCCCCTTCATCCCTGTGAATTATTCGGATCTCAGGCCCCGATGTCGTGGCGGAGCTGTTTCCCCTCGAAGCTGATCTTGTCAGCCGCCGCATAGGCTTTTCTTCTGGCATCCTCCAGCGTGGCCCCAAGTGCCGTGATGCCGAGCACCCGGCCTCCACTTGTGACAACCTGACCATCTTTCACGGTAGTCCCGGCATGGAAGACAACAACATCAGGATCGGTGGAGGCCTCTTCGATGCCCGTGATCACCTTGCCCTTCTCGATCGGCCCGGGATAGCCGCCGGAAGCCAGTACAACACAGACTGCAACACGCTCGTCCCAGACGGGTGTAGTTTCGTTTAGCTTCCCATCGATGGTGGCCTCGATCAGATCAAGGAGATCGCTTTTCAAACGGCGCATCAGAGACTGAGTTTCTGGATCGCCGAATCGGCAGTTGAACTCCAGCACCTTCGGCCCACTAGGTGTCATCATCAGTCCGGGGAAGAGCATTCCCTGGAAGGAAAGATTGTCAGACGCGAGGCCTTTCACGAAGGGTTCCAGAACTTCCTGCTTGAGACGTTCCTGCATTGCGGCATCGACGACCCCGGATGGGCTGATCGTTCCCATACCGCCGGTATTCAGTCCCTGATCTCCCTCGAGGGCTCGCTTGTGATCCTTGGCATCGGGAAAGAGGAGATAGTTTTTCCCATCGATCAGCACGTGGAGGGAACACTCGGGGCCGGTCAGAAATTCCTCAATGACCACGGTGTCGCCAGCCCCGCCGAAGACCTTCTCAACCATGATCTCACGAATGGCTGCTTCAGCCTCTCCCTGGGTCTGAGCGATCACTACCCCCTTGCCGAGAGCCAGTCCGTCAGCCTTCACGACCAGCGGGTAACTTGCGTTGGAGCAATGGGCTAGAGCGGTATTCGGGTTGGAGAAGGTGGCCGATGCTGCTGTCGGGATCCCAAGGCGAATCATGAATTCCTTGGCAAACGACTTCGAAGATTCGAGCCGGGCGGCAGCCTTAACAGGCCCGAAGATCCGAAGGCCCTCTTTTTGGAAAAGATCGACGATTCCGGAGGCCAGCGGGTCATCGGGACCCACAATAGTCAGGCTGACTTGCTCCGACTTGGCCAAAGCAAGCAGACCGGGAAGATCGCCCGCCGCGACGGGACGATTCGTGGCAAGTTCCGCAGTCCCTGCATTCCCCGGGGCACAGAGAAGCTCTGTCACACGTGGACTTTGAGCCAGCTTCCAAAGAAGAGCATGCTCACGTCCGCCCGATCCGATCACGAGAATTTTCATCTGGTTAACATGAATGGTGCATGCAGCGCCTGTCGAGAGGTTGCATGCAATGGTCGCATCTAGGCAGTTTCAGAGATAGCATGGCCACAAGATGCACAAGAGACACAAAAAGAATGAGGTAAAGCTTTTGCCTCTTTGACCATGTGCTTTTTGTGCATCTTGCGGCCGATCGATTCCTTTACCCTTTTCCTAACCGTGAGATCTTACCCTTGGGCGGAAGACTATTCTGCTGCGGTCAGAGGGTGGCGCATGTCGGGGAGGACTGCCGTGGTGGAAACCTCGATCTCCCGTTCCTGACCCAGCATATTCAGCAGGATCGCTACGCGTTCACGAGCCGGCAGGATCCGAGTGACAAGGGCGCGGACTCCCAGGAATGGTCCCTCGATCACCCTGATCTCCTCTCCTTCCTTGATCTCACAGGTAATCTCCACGGTCTCCCCATCTGCCACATGGCGTCGCAGATCGGTGATGATCGATTCCTCCAGCACTGCCGGCTTATTGCCAAATGAGAGTGTCTTAGTGACACCGCTTGTTGCGGCGATTCGACGATAAAGCTCCGGATAGACAAATCGGGCGAAGATGTAACCTGGAAACATCGCCTCGTTCACCCAGGCAATGCCTGTGGAACGCGCTCGCTTGAAGCGGATCTTAGGACAGAAGACTTCAAGTCCCAACTCACTACGCAGCAGAAGCGTCGCGATACCTTCCTGCTTGGGCCTGGTTTTCACACAATACCAGAGCAGCTCATGGGAGAATAGAGTGATCGTTGTTTCAGAAGTCGACATTCCGGTATTATGCCATGTTTGATCACTTCCAGCAATGCAACCGCAATTATGGCGAAATCGTGACATTCCAACCCTTGGAGAATCCGAGGTTAGGTTTTATACAATATCTTGTGTTTGAAGAAGAACTCCACCACTACAGGAGCGTTTGGATCTCCGATGTCCATCTGGGCACCCGTGGATCGCAGGCGAAGGCTTTGCTGGGATTCCTCCGCACGTTCGAGTGCGACACACTCTACGTCGTTGGCGACCTGATAGATATCTGGGCGATGAAGCGCGGCGTCTACTGGACCCAGGAGCAGAGTGATGTCATCCAAAAAATCCTCCGCAAAGGCCGCAAGGGTTCCAAGATCATCTATATCCCGGGTAATCATGATGAGAGGATTGCGGACTTCACCGGCGACTACGCCAATGTCCACATCCAACCACGTGCCTTTCATACAACAGTCGATGGCAGGAAGCTTCTCGTGGCACACGGCCACGAGCTTGATACCGTTGTTCAGAACCTCGGATGGCTCGCTCACGTCGGCGACATAGGCTATACCCTACTCCTTCAACTCAATGGTCCGGTGAATTTTTTCAGAAGGCTGGTTGGACAAGGGCACTGGTCACTGAGTGCTTACGTGAAGAGCAGCGTCAAGAATGTGGTGAATTTCATCGGCGGCTTCGAGGAGTCGATGGTGCATTTCGCCTCGGACGCAGAGGCCGATGGAATCATCTGCGGTCATATCCACACGGCCGCCATGCGCAAGATCAAGGATCTCGATTACTACAATACCGGGGACTGGGTGGAGAGTCGTACGGCGCTGGTGGAGGAGAGTGATGGTACGCTCAAACTGCTCAAATTCTCGCCGGATGGAGAGATGATCCAGACGCTGGCTGTCTGTAGTTCCACCGGGGGAACCGTCGTGAATGAGGGATCTTTCCTCCCCGAATTTCCAAGCGAACCTCTCGCGGTCTGAAATAAACTGGCAGGACTGCTTCTCACAGCTTAGTTAGATAGCCTGTTCGATGACTATCTGCTTGCTCAAATCCAAGATCCACCGCGCCGCTGTCACGGGTGCCTCTGTAGACTACGAAGGAAGCCTTACCATTGCCTCCGATCTCGCGGAACGTGTCGGCCTGTTACCGTATGAGAAAATCCTAGTTGGGAACATGGGGAACGGGGAGCGCTTCGAAACGTATGTGATTTATGGCCCCCATGGCTCCGGGGCAATCGAGCTCAATGGAGCCACCGCCCATCTCGGCAAGATCGGCGACCGCCTCACCATCATGTCGTATGCGTGGCTGTCAGAGCAGGAGGCTGGTGGTCACAAGCCCTCGGTGATCTTGCTCGACGAGAAGAACGTCGTCATCAGGGCCTAGGGCAAATTCTTACCACCCGGGAGACTCGGGAGTCATCTCAACCGGCACCCGTTTTGTCAGGGGAAACCATGGGATAAGAAGGATCCCGCAAGCGCAGAGAACCCCGCAGAGGGGAATCGTGAATTCAATGCCCATCCGATCGGCTACAAAGCCAGCAAACCAACTGCCGATAGCAAGCGATCCCTGGAAGGTCATAAGATAGAAAGAAATCGTCCGCCCACGCACCCAATCCGGTGAGCAGAGCTGCACGGAGACATTATGATTTACAGCGACCATGATCCAGGTGAGGCCGCCGCCGAACATTGCCAAGGCAACAAGTGTTGGATTCCTCCCCCAGCCCACAATAACAACGCAGGCCGAGAAAAACACCAGACAGACACCCACCATCATATCAATCGGGAAGCGCCGCCTCATCGTTGGGATAAAGAGGGCCCCAATGACCGATCCAACGCCGAAGGCACTCAGGAGAATTCCATAACCCGTGGCACCTGTTCCCAAATGGTCACGGGCCACAACGGGGAGTAATGCCAGGACTCCCGATCCCGTGAGCATAAAGAAGCAGGTGCGCAGCAGAATGCCCCTGATCAAGGGTGTCTCCCTTAAAAATTTCCAACCTTCTCCCAAAGAGCGAAGCACGGCGCGAGGGGTTGCCCTTCCTTTCGATAAGGGAACGAGATGAGCGGGAACACGCCAAAGTCCAGCCAGCACGGCCAAGAAAGAAAAGGCATTGATGGCAAAGACCCAGGCTGCGCCTAAGACACCCACGAGGAATCCTCCCAAGGCCGGACCGATGGAGCGGGCGAGATTGAAGCTGATACTATTGAGCGAGACGGCGGCAGCGAGCTTGTCACGAGTCACCAGATCTTGCAGGAGAGTCTGCCATCCCGGCAGATGAATCGCCGAACCCATCCCCAGCAGGAAAAGCAGGAGTAGGAGTTGCACGGGGCGCAAATGACCATTCCAGGCCATCACCGCCATGAGTCCCGCCATGGTCATCATCCAAAGCTGGGCTCCGACAAGTAACCGGCGCCGGTTGACGAGATCGGTCAGCACACCACCGGCCAAACCAAGCAGAAAGGCTGGCAAGCTGGCCGCCGTCTGGACCAGGCCGATCAGGAGCGGGGACGTCGTCAATGTCGTCATAAGCCATGCGGCTGCGGCCGCATGCATGATCGTCCCCAGATTGGAGAGGAAGTTGGCGATCCAAAGATCGCGGAACTCAGGTTGTCGGAGGGGGGCGATGCCAGGGCCGAAAAGCTTTTCGCTCATCAGAAAAGACAAAGTCTTGGAGGCGTAAGTCTTGGAGACGACATTCTTGACATTATCCCATGGAAGTCTTCCGCCGGGCGAGCGGGATCCACTCGCCCCATCAGGTGACCGAAGATTACTCTCCACCCATGCAACCATTGCTGAAAGACCGATCCCTTCTTAAAACCCAGGCCTATGCAGCCGGCCATTGGCGTGACGCTCGGAGCGGCAGAGTGCTGGAAGTTAGGGATCCTGCAGACGGGCAGCTTCTCGGAAGTGTCCCCTCGCTTGATGCGGAGGAGGTTGAGGAAGCCATTTCGGCAGCACACCGTGCAATGGCACTTTGGAAAAAAGAACCAGCAGGCCTTCGCTCAAAAATCCTCAGACGATGGTTTGATTTGATGATAGAACACACTGATGATCTCGCTGCGATTCTCACAGCTGAACAGGGAAAACCTCTGGCGGAGGCGCGCAGGGAGATTACCTATGCCGGCTCTTTTGTCGAATGGTTTGCCGCCGAGGCAAACCGGATTGACGGCGAAATCATTCCAACACCTTCTGCTGATCGACGGATCCTGGTGCTCAAGGAGCCGGTTGGTGTCTGTGCCGCGATTACTCCCTGGAATTTCCCTTCCGCCATGGTGACCCGCAAGGTCGCTCCAGCCCTTGCCGCCGGATGTGCGATACTCGTGAAACCTGCCTCCCGAACGCCTCTTTCTGCATTGGCCCTTGCTGTCTTGGCACTCCGCGCCGGGCTTCCTGAGGACCTCTTTTCCATCATCACAGGGGAAGCATCCATCATCGGATCAGCCTTCACTAAGAGTCCGGAAGTTCGCAAACTCAGCTTCACTGGGTCCACGGAAATTGGCAAATCGCTGATCCGCGACTGCGCCGGAACAGTAAAGCGCGTCACGATGGAACTTGGAGGGAATGCCCCTTTCATCGTCTTTGCTGACGCGGACCTAGATGCTGCGATCGAGGGAGTCATGATCTCTAAATTCCGGGGAAGCGGTCAGACCTGCATTTGTCCCAATCGGATCCTCGTCGATGCACATGTTGCGGAACGCTTCACGGAACTTCTTGCGACTGCCATCAAGAAGCTCTCTGTCGGCCCGGGAACGATGCAGGGAGTGATGCAAGGTCCTCTGATTGACCACTCGGCTCTGAAACATGTTGAGAACCTCATTGATGATGCCGTGACAAAGGGGGCAAAGGTCCTAGTGGGAGGAAAACGCCACCCCCTCGGCGGCACCTTCTTCGAGCCTACTCTGCTGACGGGATGTACTCCCTTCATGCAACTGGCCAGGTGCGAGATCTTTGGCCCGATTGCCCCGATCTTTACCTTCAAGAACGAGGAGGAAGCCATAATACTGGCCAATGCCACGGAGTACGGACTCGCAGGCTACTTCTACAGCCGTGATCTCGCGCGGGTCTGGCGTGTTGCGGAAGCGTTGGAGTGCGGCATGGTCGGGGTGAATACTGGGTTCATTTCCAATGCCGCATCACCCTTTGGCGGCATCAAGGAGTCCGGCTATGGAAGGGAAGGATCACACCATGGCCTTAACGACTATCTGGCGTTGAAGTACCTCTGTGTTGCAGGACTTGGTTCCTGAGAAACCTGATTATCTGGGAACCGATGCCCAAAGTCAGAAGACGTAATTCAGAGGCCTTTGCCGCTGGCATGTTTTGCATCGGAGGCCGCCGTAGATACCCTCACCGTTTCTGCAGCGGTTCTCGCATTCCTGCCGGTCGCTTCGTTGTGATGTTTGCTAATGCCATCTCCGGTCAGGTCCCGATCCTCGCGTGATGTATGAACCCGGTTTTTCATGGCTGCCTCGCTCTTAATCCGGGTGTTTGATTTGTGGGATGTGGTGCTCATAGGTTATGAGTTCATCATTCTTCCAAAACAGAGCGAATCAACCCCAACTGTCTAATCAATCAGCTTATCCCCCCGCAGCTCATCATTAAAAAAAATGATGAGCCGACTTGGCTAGGGAACTGCTAAGGTCCAAACGCAGGAGTCTTCAAGGGTCTTTTCCCCGGATGTTGTACTAACCTGAATGGTGTTCTTGCCGGGTTGCAGGGTGATGCCACTCCAGCGGGCGATCTTGAGATTGTCGGGCTTGATGGGGCCGAACGACTTTCCGTTCACGCTGAGAATGACCTCGGGGCAGTTCGAGTAGACCTTCACGTCCGTGGTCGGCAAGGTGCGATTCACGGCCCTGCGCGAGGTGATGTAGACCATCGGGTCAGGGTTCCAGTTTGCCTTGTAGAAGAAGAAGGCATCCTTTCTGAACCTGCGGTCATGGGTCGCTAGGCCCTTGTCGTTGAGCGCCGGAGTATTCCCTTCATTCCGCGCCCTGTATGCGAAATCAAACATGTTCCAGACGAAACTTCCCCAGAGATTCGGGTTATCCGCG
>Ga0114962_10001694_pt1 | contig 18865 bp, 15 predicted proteins | sample C_130820_MF_Meta_FD_87017 | JGI IMG/M metagenome (GOLD analysis project Ga0114962, IMG submission 87017) | Freshwater microbial communities from Lake Croche, Canada to study carbon cycling - C_130820_MF_MetaG | ecosystem: Environmental > Aquatic > Freshwater > Lake | place: Lake Croche, Canada...
CGCGACTTCATCTGCGAGTGGAGCTCCTGGAGCGGCAACTTCTTCAATGCGAATATCTTTCTGGCCATGAATACGTGCTGCCTTCATTTCTTTCCTCCAGATCGGGTGAGTGTGTATGAAATTGCTGCAAAGACGATAAGTAAACCTTGAAAGAGATACTGCCAACTCTGAGAGAGATCGAGAAATACGCAGGCATTGAGAACTTGAACCATCAAGATTGAACCGAGCAGACTTCCAATAAAGGAGCCACGGCCTCCGAGAAGGCTCGTTCCACCCAATACAACTGCAGTAATGGATTGCAGAGTATAAGAACTACCCTGCGCTGGATCTCCCAGGCCGATTAACCCCATGATTATGACTGCGCCAGCCGCCGCGAAGAGCGCAGAAGCAACATAGGCGCCAATAATTGTCCGATTGATGTTGACACCTAATCGACGAGCTGACTCTTCATTTGAACCGGCTGCGCGAAGTCGGACTCCCCAATTGGTACGTCGCACAAGAAGTTCAAAGATTATTGCTGCAACAATCAAAATAATAAAGGTATATGGAATCGGTCCTACTTTTGTAAGTAGTAGATCTGTGAAGGTGGCGTTGAAATATCCACCAGGAGCTGGTCGCAGCAAGAATCCGATACCAATTAATCCGATGTAAACGGTTAACGTACCTGCAACAGGGGTGAACTTAGCAAAACGAATAAGCGCTCCATTGATGAGGCCAATCAGTATTGCCACGACAAGTATCAAGAAAAATCCAGAGAAAATGGAGAGCAGAGATTTATGGTCATTAATAAAGAAGGACCCGACGACCAATAGAACTCCAGAAGCGGGGCCGACAGACAAATCGATTCCACCAGTCATCAAAACAATCGTTTGACCAAGCGCGATAAAACCTAAGCCGGTACCCAATCCGAGAACAGCATTGACGTTATAAGAACCAAAGTACAAATTATTTTTCGAGTAAATAAATAGTCCCAGTAATGCGATCATTCCCATCAGAACAGATGGTGGGAGAAAGTCCGATCGAAGAATTCTCCGGCGGCGAAGACTCTTTTCAGAAAGTTCATTCTCTTCAGCAGTCTTTAACTTCGTGGAGCTAACAGCCGCAGCAACCATCTTGGTCTCAGAAACATCTGCGCCTTCGAGCGTACTGACAATGTGGCCACGGGACATTACGTAAACACGATCACATAATCCCTCTAACTCTTTGGCATCCGAAGAGTTAACAATTACAGGAATTCCATTTTCGGCTGTTTCGCGGAGAATCTTGTAGATTTCAGCTCGAGCGCCAACGTCTACGCCTTGTGTTGGCTCATCCGCAATGATCAAAATTGGATCTGAGAGCAGAGAGCGAGACATAACAATTTTCTGCTGGTTACCACCAGAAAGTGCTGAAACTTCAGCATCCATAGATGGGGCCTTAACATCAATTGACTGAAGTGAAGCGTGAACGGTATCAGTCTCTTTCTTGCGACTTACAAAGAGGCCACTCGTAAGCTTATTTAAAGCATTTACCGCAGCGTTCTCGCGCACCGAAAGTGTCATCATCAGGCCTTCGCCGTGACGATCGGATGGCATATAGGCCGCTTTGTTAAGCAATTGCTTACCACTTGTAGGTTCACCATTAATTTCAATGGTTCCAGAGAACTTATCAAGACCGGCAATCGCACGAAGGAGTTGGCTCTGGCCATTGCCTACAACGCCAGCAATTCCGACAATTTCACCCTTATTCGCAGTTAAGGAAACGTTTTGAAACTCGGCTCCTGAAATATTATCTACTTTGAAGAATTGCTTATCACTTTTAAGTCCACCGTGCTTCGGTGGAAATGTAGATTCAAGTTCGCGGCCTACGATTAGAGTCATAATCTCTTCATCAGAAATATCGGCAATCTCCTTAACACCACGCCATTTTCCGTCACGAAGAACAGTCACGCGATCTGCAAGTTCGCGGACTTCGGCGAGCCGGTGAGTAATGTAAACAACCGATGTACCGGAGGCTGCAATCTGCTTTACGCGGTCAAAGAGGATTTCAACTGACTCTTGGCCAAGAGGCGCAGTAGGCTCATCAAGAATAAGCACTTTTGGGTTAACCGCAAACGCCTTTGCTAAATCTAAAAGGTGTTGCTGAGCGATAGTGAGATTCTCTACCCGGTCTTTGATGCTTACTGTAAATCCAAAGTCATCGAGTATCTTGCGCATAGTGGCAGCAGGTGAGCCCTCTGAAAGAAGAAATTTTTCAGGTACTGAAATTTTGATGTTCTCTTCAATCGAGAGATCGGGGAGTACTGCTGGGTGCTGATGAACAATTGCTAAACCAAGTTCTGTCGCTTGATACGGAGTGAGAGAGGTGAGGACTTCACCATTAATTTCAATTTTCCCAGAATCTGGCTGAAGGGTGCCGGAGGCAACATTCATCAACGTAGATTTACCAGCACCATTTTCGCCAAGAAGTGCATGAATCTCTCCCGCGCGAACTTCCAGTGAAACGTCCTGGAGTGCTGCAATGCCTGCGAAGCTCTTCGAAATATTCGACAGGACTAATGGGGAGCGTGACACTAAATTCACCTTTTTCTATTTCAATATAAATAATTATTCGACCAACATTGGAAAATCAGATTGGCTACTTTGCGCAGCCAATCTGATTCTTTTTCCTAACTTACTTTACTTCTTACTTCGCTTAGTTGGTCTTCAACTTAGCTTGTGCGTCACCTGACATCTTTGCAGAGAGGTAAACGTCACCAGGAAGATCCTTGCGGCACTGGACTGCTGAAGGCTTTCCAGATACTGAATCTTCGAACAAGGTTGATGGATATGCCTTGTCCTTTGGAGTCTTTCCACCTGTTGCGAGAGCGACTGCCCACTGTGTTGCAAGGCGTGAGTGATCGTTCTGTGTTGAGATGGTCATCATCTTGAAGTTTGCTTGTGTTGCCTTGTTATCCTGGTAGAAGCAACCAAGAACGTTTCCGTCTGAAGTTGCGATTGCAGGTACTTTCCAACCTGAAGTAACAGCAGCTTGGAGTGCAGAAACCATTGAAGGACCAAAGTCAGATGTAATTACATCGATATTTGGATACTTAGCAATTGCGGCAGTCAAAACTTCTTGAGTCTTTCCTGGATCCCAACCGGTGACCTCAAATGGTGCAGCTCCGATAAACTTGTACTTTCCAGTTGTACCGAGAACTTGCTCAAGACCCTTTGACTCATCTGCGCCCTGGCTGTTGCCAGCTGGGCCGGAGATACGAAGGATGTTTCCACCGTTTGGAAGGTTCTTCTTAATCCATTCTCCCCAAAGCTTTCCGGCGAGTACGAAGTCAGATCCAACAAATAGGTTGTAATCCTTACCAGCAGTTCCACCTGGAGCTACACGGTAAGGGACTGTAACAACGCCAGCTTTGTAAGCTGAACGAAGTGCAGGAAGCATTGCTTCACCAGCATCTGGGAATACAACTAGAGCCTTAACGCCCTTTGCAACCATTCCCTTGATATCTGAGATTGCCTTATCGGTCTTGCCTTGTCCATCTGCGTAGTAAAGCTTTGTTACGTTAGGGCAGAGCTTGACTTCTTCACGGACAGCGGCGGTTGTGACTAGACGCCAAGAGTTTCCACCGAATCCATCGGTAAAGCCCATTGTGATCTTCTTCGGTCCGCACCATGAAGGGAGTGCTGCGTTTGCTGATGAAACAGCAACAACGCTTGTAGAGGCTGCAAGTGCAACGATAGCGAAAACGCTGGCAGCTACAGTGGCTCGAGATTTGAAGCGTATCAAGTGATTTCCTTTCCTAGATGTGCGGCATCCATTGACGCACTTTCGACGATCTCGCGAGGTCGAAACTTAAGTTAGATAGGTTGCAGTTCCCTATCTCTTTTTTTGAATGGCAAGCTCTTAGAGCTCCAATTCACTGCATATAAGGCGATACCAAGCATGAGAGATACTGAAATAACGATGGTGCGCACGCCGTACGGAACCCCCAGAGAGAGAACAAACATATCGAGCTGCTTAATAAAGAGAGCGGCAAGAGCTGATGCTGCGGGGAAACCCCGTCCACCTAGAAGTGATGTTCCACCCAGCACAACGATTGCAACAGATGGAAGAACATAGTCATCGCCCTGATAAGCCGTTGGTTGCGAAATAACTCCGCCAAGAACAATGCCGGCGATGCAGTAAAGGATTTGAGCAGAGACATATGCGCCAAATTGGTAGCGAACAACTTTTAAACCCGTTGCATATGCTGCGCGTGGGTTTGCACCCACTGCTTCAAAGCGACGACCAATAACCGTGCGCTTCAATACGATTGTGACAATTATTGTAAAAAATATGCCGTAATAAAGTGAGTGCGGCAAACCAAGAATTTTATCGTTCGTAATATGTGAAAGACGATCCGTGGTGCGACGTGGACTGCCGCCCGAGAGAGCCATCATTACGCCATACAACAGAGCATTCACTCCAAGCGTGGCAACAATTGAATTGAGTTTAGTTTTTGTAACAAGAAATCCATTGATTAGTCCGGTGATGATCGCCGCACCAAAAGCTGCTGCAACTGCAGGAAGGAGGCGATTATCATGGCGGTCAGGTCCCCATGTAACAATTACAACGGTGAGCGAGACTGCGCCGGCAACAGATAAATCAATACCGCCCTGTTGAATAACAAGGGTTTGCCCAAGTCCAATAATCGCTAAACATGCGGCGAAGGGAAGCATGCCCATTTGGGCAACTTTGCTGACACTGGTTGGCGCGAGAAAAACGCTCGCAATGTAGAGCAGAATGGTCGCCGCAAGCACTGTCTTCATTCCGCGTGAAATCTGCAAGCGTGCTGAACGCTTCAATTCACGGACGGGTGCAGTACTCATGGTGACCTTTCAGCTCTATGTAAAGTGAGACTGTACATAGGGGTAACGGGCGTTAACAAGGACTTTCTATAACGTTTTCATCAAGATTCGCGGATATAGCGAAAAAGTGCAGCCATATCCTGGGCATCAAAACCGGCCTTTTGAGCGTGGGCATATAGCTCTCGCACCCCGGATGCCGCAATTAGTGGGGTTTTTGAGGCTTGGCCAAGATCCAGGATGAGGCCCATATCTTTGAGAACGGTATCGATCCGCATCGCTACCGGGGCGGCTGCGTCGAGGAACGCTGCTCGCTTGTACTTAACAAAGGGAGCGGCGATAACGCTCTCTTCTAAGACGTCGTATGCGGCGCTCGCTTCGATTCCGTTGGCAGTTGCCAAAGCTAGGCCTTCACTGACAGCAGCGCTCAAGGTATGAACAATGAGATTGACTGCAAGCTTCATCGCTTGTCCAGCGCCAGCAGCGCCGAGAAATGCCGTTTTCTTAGCAAAGGCAGCAAAAACTGCGCTGGCGTTATCAATATCAGTTTGGTCTCCGCTGGCCATAACGAGAAGTTGGTGAGCTGCGATAGTTGCAACACTTCCTGAAACTGGTGCATCTATAAAAGCAATTTTTTTAGCAGAGAGCGCTGCATCTAATGCATGCGCACTTTCTACTCCGCTAGTTCCCATGTCAACGATGATCAGATTTTCTTTGACACCTTCGAGTACGCCAGGATCATCCAGCAGAACTGACTGAGTGACTGTTCCGTTGGTAAAAGTGCAGATTGCCAGATCGGCATCGGCTAGAGCAATTTTAGTCGAAGTAGAAACTGAAACAGAAGGTGAGGCAAGTTCTGCTAACAGTTGATCTGCGGTGCTTTGATTTCTATTCCATAAATTTACGGAGTAGCCAGCAGCCACGAGCTCTTTAGCCATGGCAGCGCCCATCTTGCCGACACCTAATACTGCGACTTTTTTGATACTAGACATTTTGTGGAGTTACCAGAATCTTTCCGTTTGCTTTTCCACTCGCAAGTACATCAAATGCCTCATTTACATTCTCGAGCGAATAGATTCGGTCTGTCAGTAGTTTGGCCACTTTTCCGGAAGCGAGTAGTTCTAACGCTTCTGGCATATCGTCTTTACAAACGTGAGCAACAGTTGTTTGTAGTACTACTTCGCGAAGGACAGCATCGGCAAACGGGAAATCTTGTGGTGTCTTATTGAGACCCATCAACATCAAGGTTCCACCGCGCTTTGTTAACGCAAGTCCACGTGCAGCAGCGCCTGGTGCGCCTGAAGTCTCAAAAACCACATCTGCACCTGCTGGAATAAACGCCTTTATTTCGGCAGGGGTGATCTCTGGAGAAATCAGAATAGTTGTCGCTGCACCTAGTTGCGTTGCAACATCTAATCGCTTCTGATCGATATCCATGGCAATTATTTCTACGCCATAGCTTTGAAGGGCTACGCAGGCAAAGGAGCCGATGGCTCCGACACCAAGAAGCACAACTTGATCACCCTTTTTTACGCCAGCGCGACGCACACCATGAATGCCAACCGCTAGCGGTTGTGCAAGAGCTGCACTTTCGTCACTTACGTTATCGGGGATAGGAACACAAATATTTTTTGGAGCTACTGCATATTCTGCTAAGCCGCCATGAATACTCAAACCCAATGTGTAATAGTGGTCGCATAAGTTGGTACGACCTTCTTTACACAATGCACATTGACCACAGGAAACACCAGCGCCGCAGGCCACACGCTTGCCCAACATCTCTTGCGCGCTCGAGCCCGCTTCAACAACTGTTCCAATAAATTCATGACCCAAGATGGTTGCGCCTTGATGCTTGCTGTTGGGATGTGGATTCTTGAGCGGAACCATCAACGAACTTTTTGCATACTCGGATGCATCAGTGCCGCATAGTCCGTTGTACTTAACATGCACGAGCACATCGTTTGGACCGAGAGTTGTTGGTTTAGGAAAATCCTCAACTCTTAAATCCTTTATGTCGTGCAGAACCGCAGCGCGCATTGTTGATGACATTACTTACCTGAATTCGTGACGTGAACCTTAACCTGGCTCTTGTCAGTAAGAACTTTCTGGTAGGCCTTATCGGCTTCGGAGATATCGAATGTTGAAGTTACTAACTTCGAGAGATCTAAGTTAGTGCGGGAGAGGAAGCGAATAGTCTCGGGCCAGACGCCTGGCGAGCCAATGATTCCGCGGACTTGAAGCTCCTTGGATTGAATCAAACCCATCTCAGTTGGGGCGGTACCACCCACGCTAATTCCAATAATGACTACGCGACCGTGAAATGCGGCAACTTCGAGCGTCGCTGCCATTGCATCTGGGCGACCACTTGCATCAATAACGATTGTTGCTCCAACACCCTTGGTCGCATCCATAACTGCATCCTTGGTGTTCTGCTTAGTGGGATCAATAACTACTTCAGCACCAAGACTTTGTGCAATCTTTGCGCGTGCTGCAGATGGCTCAATAACAATGACCCGAGCACCCTTAGCGGCCGAAGCTGCAACGACGCCCAAGCCGATTGGGCCAGCTCCAAATACTGCGACCGTATCGCTGGCATCCATATTGTCTGCGCGAACAGTCGCGTAGTAACCGCAAGAGAAAGGTTCTACTAGTGCACCTTGTGTCCAAGAAACATTTTCAGGCAACTTGTGGAGCCAGTCTGCTTTCGCAATAAAGAACTCGGCCATTGCGCCGGATATAGAGAAACCAAAGTGCTCTTGCCCGATAACGCACTCGCCTACTACGCGATCGCCCACTTTGAGTTTGGAAACTTTGCTACCAACTTCCATAACTTCCGCCGCCCATTCGTGGCCAGGGATGATGGGATATTGAAAAGGAATGATGTAACGGCCTTCGAGAAGTTCGATATCTGAGTGGCAGATTCCCACAGCGCGACTGGCTAAAAGAACTTCGTCATCAGCAATCTTGGGGATTGCGATCTCGTTAACGGCCATGACGTTGGGGGACATGAACTGCAGTGCTTTCATTACTTTTCTCATTTCAGTTATTCAGTGGGTGGGGTGTAAAAGGTGTAAAACAGGCTTAAATAAGTACCATTCCGCCATCAATCATGATGGTCTGGCCAGTCATATAGTCAGAATCTTTTGAGGCTAAGAAGAGCGCCATTCCCTGCAAATCTTCCGGAGTGGCTGCGCGTCCGCGCAAAATTCCGGCAGAGAACTCTTCGGTTGCCTGACCAGGGCGCTCGGACATCCCCATTTCCATCAGATCGCGGTCGAGGTCAATCCACAATGGCGTATCGACAACACCGGGGGCAAAAGAATTACAAGTGATGTTGTGTTCGGCTAAGCCGCGTGCAGTTGCTTGAGTAAGTGCATTCACTGCAAACTTACTTGCGCAATACGGGGCAAAAGCTGGATAGCCTTGGCGGCCGGCGATTGAAGCAGTATTAATAATCTTGCCGCTCTTCTGAGCAATCATGTACTTGCCAGCTTCCTGGGTGCAGATTAAGACGCCAAGCCCATTGACGCTCATGATTGCATTCCAATTTTCCTCAGTAACTTCCATGAGATGCATCGGCTTGTTGAAACCAGCGTTATTAAAGATGACATCGAACGAGCCAGCCCAATCGACAAATTTCTTGAATCCAGTCTTCACTTGATCCCGCTTGGAGACATCAGCGGTGATGGCGATGGCTTGGCCACCATTGTCATTAATAATTGCCGCGACTCGTTCAGCGGCGGCGGTATTGAGATCGCAGACGCCGACCTTCGCGCCTTCAGTTCCAAAAATTCGCGCAAAGCCCTCACCGATGCCAGATCCAGCCCCAGTAATAAGGATTGATTTTCCAGAAACGCGTCCCATATGAACTCCTATGTTCAGGTATGCCGGTTTGGTACTCCCAAAAGTTTGGCACTGTGAGCCGAAAGCGTCAAGTGTCAGAGAACGCCTGAGCCGTTATCTTGTCTTTATGTGTAGTCTCACATAACATCGAGACCCTGAACTGAGCCACAGAATGGAAATAGATATGAGCAAGAACGCCCTGGTTATCGGAGTTACCGGCATCACCGGCAACAACATTGCACATGAGCTACAGAAGAAGGGCTTTACCGTCTACGGACTTTCTCGCAAACCAGGAATTATCGTTCCGGGAGTGAAGCATGTGTACGGCGATGTTCTCGATCCAGCAAGCGTAAAGGCAGCGGTCGCCGACCTTCCTATTACTCATCTCTTCTTCTGTACCTGGTCTCGTCAAAATACCGAGAAGGAGAACATTGCGGTTAACGGCGCCATGTTGCAGAACACCCTTGATGCCTTCGCTCAGAAGCGCACACTTGAGCACACAGTTTTGATTACAGGCCTCAAGCATTACCTCGGACCGTTCGAGTCATATGCAGCAACTCCGATGGAGACCCCATTCAAAGAGAGCCAAGCTCGACTTCCTATCGATAATTTCTATTACACCCAAGAAGATATTTTATTTAAGGCAGCGAAGGAACAAGGTTTTGCTTGGTCAGTTCACCGTCCTCACACCATGATCGGTTGGGCACTAGGCAACGCGATGAACATGGGCGTAACGCTCGCTGTTTACGCATCCATCTGCAAAGAGACTGGTGCACCATTTATTTTCCCCGGATCAAAAGAGCAGTACAACGGCGTTACAGATGTAACAGATGCGCGCTTGCTCGCACGCCACGCAGTCTGGTCGGCAACTGATCCTGCTGGTAAGAATGAAGCGTTCAATACCGTTAACGGCGATGTATTTCGTTGGCGTCAACTCTGGCGACTCCTTGCAGATTACTTCGGTGTAACCGATCCTGGTTATCCTGCAGAAATCTCACCACTTGAGCCACGCATGTCCGGCGCCGATGAGCAATGGGCAAAAATCGTTGCTAAATATAATTTAGTGGATCACAAAGCATCTGAGATTGCTTCTTGGTGGCACTCTGATGCTGACCTCGGTCGTCAGGTAGAAACCTTTGCTGATATGGGTAAGAGTCGTAAAGCTGGTTTCCGTGAAGTACAAGTGACTCCGGATTCCTTCTTTGAACTCTTTGATCAACTACGAGCAGAAAAAATCATTCCACCGCGCTCTTAAGCACTTAATTTAGGAATTAAAGACATCCGGGTGCTGGGCTAATTCGAGCCTAGTACGCCGGATGTGTCCAAAGAGAATTCTCTCAGCATCATCTGCATCTCGCTTTTTCAATGCAGCTAAGAGCAAATGGTGTTCATAATGTGCAGGCTTAAAAGAACTTGCTGCCATCATTTGCGAATACGCGCGGCGATAGTGCTGCGTTGTATTCCATAGGCGATTAACCATCTCTCCGACAAGCACAGTCTCTGCACCTGAATAAGAGAGAAGGTGAAATTCTCTATCTAACTTAAGAAACTTCTCGACATCGCTAGTTGCTTCCATATCGGTGGCCAGTTCCTGCAACTTTGAAATTGTCTCATCCGAAATATGCGCGATGCTTAATCGGAGAAGCAAGGGTTCAATTCGTTCACGTAGTTGATACATCTCCTCGCATTCGGCAAGACTTAAGTGTGAGATCCAGGCACCGGTATGTGCAACGAGATTAATGAGGCCTTCTGCTTCGAGAATTCGCAGCGCTTCTCGAACCGGCGAGCGCGATGCGCCAAATTGTTCTGCAATATCCTCTTGACGGATGCGAACTCCCGGAGGAAATTTTCCAGAGAGAATCTCTTCTTTGAGTGAATTAGCAATTTGTTGGCTACGCGCAAGATCGCTATCGATAAGTGACATTACTTGCTCGGATCCGCGGGATGCCAGAGTTTAGTTGTAGCAGTGGATTCATATGCCTTGCCTTGTGGGAAAGATACAAGTTCAAATTGCATTCCCCATGGACTACGAAAATAAACCCATTTCTGACCTTCACTATGACTCTTGCTTAAAGTGGGTTCAGCCATTATTTCTACACCTTTGCTCTTTAAGTAATCCAGAGCGCTATCAAAATCATCTACATAAAATGCTAAGTGGTGGCCACCAATATCTGAGTTGCGAGGTTGAGGTGCTTGGCCATCTGCTGATTCATATTGGAAGATTTCAAAGTTGGGACCAAATTTGCACCGGAAGAATCTAAGCTCTCGCATTACTGTTCGAGGATGAACACCTAAGTGATCTGCCATCCAGTTGTCGTCCTTAACGAAGGGCCCCAACGCATAGATGCGTTCGCAGCCAATGACATCCACGAAGAAGCGCTCAGCGGCATCGAGATCGGGGACGGTAAAGCCAATATGTTCGGTGCCACGTAAGCCTGGAATACCGGCCATTAGGGGCTCCTCTCCGGTCGCAAACTGCCTAAAAGGGTGTATTGGATACAATCTAGCCCTATTTTGCCCGTAAATGGAAGATATGAGGGTAAAAATCTTGTGATTGGATGCAATCTAGGTTTACTGTTCTCTCATACTTAATTTTCGTTCGACCTTGAGGAGATCACTATGACCGAACGCGCCCCGTTAGAAGCCCGCGCTCCCTGGATCGAACTTCGCACCACAGCCGATGATTGGCGAAGCGCTAGTCCGCAGTTGCTTGAAAATATGTTGGGGCAACTACACCTGATTCGCGCCTTTGAAGAGGTCGTACTTGAACTTGCTGGCGAAGGACTTGTTCACGGACCTGCGCACTCCTCTATTGGTCAAGAGGGTGGAGCTGTTGGTTCCATCATCTCTTTGGGTACTAAGGATGCAATCAACGGTTCACACCGCGGTCACCATCAATTTCTTGCCAAAGTTATTAACCATGTCTCTGCCGGCAAGTTAGATGTCAACGCGTTAGTCACACCTGCCCTTCAAGAGGTATTACAGAAGACGCTTGCCGAAATTCTTGGACTTGCTCAAGGTTATTGCAGTGGTCGAGGTGGATCGATGCACCTTCAGTATTTTGAAGCAGGCGCACTTGGCACCAATGCAATTGTTGGTGGCGGCGTTCCCCTTGCTGCAGGTAACGCTTGGGCACAACGCAAAGCTCTAACCGACAACATCACCGTTTCATACTTTGGCGATGGCGCTGTCAACATCGGTTCTGTTTTAGAAACCATGAACCTCGCTGCGGCTTGGAAGTTGCCGATGGCCTTCTTTATTGAAAATAACTTATATGCCGTTTCTACTCACGTATCTGAAGTAACAGCCGAGCCTCGACTCTCTGCCCGTGCACTTGGTTTTGCTATTCCTTCTTGGAAGGTAGATGGCATGGATCCGCTGGCAGTTCACCTAGCAATGAAAGAAGCTGAATCACATATGCGTACGGGCAAGGGCCCGGTTGTTATTGAAGCTGATGTCTATCGCTACTTCCATCAGAATGGTCCATTTCCTGGCAGCGCATTTGGTTATCGCTCAAAGGAAGAAGAGGCACAATGGCGCGAACGCGATCCACTACTTCGCGTTGCTAACGAGATGATTGCGCTTGGTCTTATTGATCAGGCTGGCGTGGATTCTGTGCGCGAGCAAGCACTTGCTGCCAATCGCTTAGCTGCAGCCGCACTACTTGAGGCTAATCCTGATGCGCCTGGAAAGCGGAGAATTAAGCCAGAACTTTGGCCAGATGCATCATTTGTGAACGTTGGTGTTCGCGGAGATACCTCTGAACTCAATGGCGCACGCACCTTAGAGCCACTTAAGGATTCCGGCCCTAAAACAAATATGAAGTTTGTAGATGCAGTTGCTGGCGTTATTGATGCAGCGATGGAGACCGATAATCGGATCGTGATTCTCGGTGAAGATATTCACCGACTTAATGGCGGAACAAATGGAGCAACGAAGGGTCTTTCTAAGAAATTTCCTGATCGCGTCTTAGGAACACCCATCAGTGAGAATGCATTTGCCGGACTCGGTGGTGGAATGGCGCTGGACGGTCGCTTCCGTCCGATTGTTGAATTTATGTATCCAGACTTCATGTGGGTTGCTGCCGACCAAGTCTTTAACCAGATTGGAAAAGCTCGCCACATGTTCGGTGGACAGAATCCTGTGCCACTTGTACTCCGTACCAAGGTCGCTATCGGTAGCGGATATGGCTCACAGCACTTGATGGATCCTGCAGGAATCTTTGCAACTAGCCCAGGTTGGCGCATTGTTGCAGCATCCACACCTGCCGAATACATCGGCCTCATGAATGCAGCACTTGCCTTGCAAGATCCAGTTCTTGTTTTGGAGCATGTCGATCTCTACCAAGATCTAGGCGATGTCCCAGAAAATGACTTCGGATATCAAATCCCATTTGGTAAAGCGAATATCCGCCGTGAAGGTAAAGATGCAACAGTTCTTACCTATCTCTCCATGGTCAAGCATTCTCTGACTGCAGTAGAGCAAACCGGGATGGATGCAGAAGTTATTGATTTGCGTTGGCTTGACCGAGCATCAATTGACTGGGCGACAATTGAAGCGTCAATCAAGAAGACGAACAATGTGCTTATTGTTGAACAAGGTGCACTTGGCACTTCATATGGTGGTTGGCTTGCTGATGAAATCCATCGTCGTTACTTTGATTGGTTGGATCAACCAGTGCAACGCGTATCTGGCGGGGAAGCCTCACCAAGTATTTCTAAAGTCCTTGAACGCGCGGCATATGCCGGCGTAGAAGAGATCGTTGCTGGCCTTGGTCGAGTACAAGCTGGATTTGGTGGTACTCGCTAACATGGCCGCAATCATGAGAATGCCAGAAGTTCTGGCTAATGCGACCGAAGCAATCATTGCTAAATGGTTAATCGCAGAAGGTGCTTCCTTCACTATTGGTCAACCGATGGCGGAGGTCGAGACCGAGAAAGCTCTAGTAGAAGTGCCTGCGGAGAGCGATGGAATTCTTGGTAAGTACTTAGCTCAAAATGGTGCACACGTTCAGGTGGGTGCGCCAATTGCAATATTGCTCAACGTTGGTGAAGGCCAAGCAGAGATTGATAAATTATTAGCAGAAGCGGGAGCAGATATACCTGCACCTGTTGTTGGTGCGCCTACACCGATTGCGGAAACTTCAACGCCAGCGCCTGCTGCACCAGTCATTGCGCCTGCGCCGGTTGCTGCTCCAGTGCAAACAAACACTGGCGGCCGGCTCTTTGCTAGCCCGCTAGCTCGTCGTCTCGCTAAAGAAAGTGGAATTAATCCAGCCTCAATTCAAGGTACCGGTCCCGATGGTCGAATTGTTCGCCGCGATGTTCAGGCAGCTATCGCAGGCGGAGTAAAACCGGCAGCAGCTGTTGTTGCTGCACCAATTATTCCTGCGGGAAGTTTTACAGATATCCCTCATTCCGGAATGCGCAAAGCAATCGCTCGTCGTTTAACCGAGAGCAAGACAACAGTGCCGCATTTCTATCTCAATGCTCCAGTTCTTGCTGATGAGATGTTGAAGTTCCGAACTAGTTTTAATGAATGGGCGCCAAAGAAAGTCTCTGTCACTGACCTAATCGTGAAGACGGTCGCGGCGGCATTCTCGGATGTTCCTGCCGCGAATGTCATTTGGACAGATACGGCACTTCGTCAATTTAGTGATGTCGATGTTGCTGTTGCAGTTGCCACCGATAAAGGGCTAGTCACTCCAGTCATCCGCGGCATCAATCACATGTCACTCATCCAATTAAATGCAGCTGCAACTGAAATCATTGATCGCGCCCGTACTGGTCGCTTAAAGCAGAATGAAATTGAAGGTGGCACATTCTCGGTCACGAACTTAGGCATGTATGGAACTGATGAATTTTCAGCAATTCTCAATCCACCGCAATCTGCGATTTTGGCTGTTGGCGCGGCTAAGCAGAAGCCGGTTGTGATTGATGGACAAATCGTTGTTCGCTCCGTCATTAACTTCACGATGTCAGTTGATCACCGTGCAATTGATGGAGCTCTTGCAGCCCAGTGGCTAGCCGCCTTTGTTAAGCGCTTTGAAAATCCATTCTGGTTGGCTCTCTAAGCGGGTTTAGCCAGCAGCAAAAAGGCGGGTAAGGTTAGCTCGCTTCACTGGAGGATTCGCATAGCGGCCGAGTGCGCACGCTTGGAAAGCGTGTATAGGGCAACCTATCGAGGGTTCAAATCCCTCATCCTCCGCCATCCTTACAAGAATGATTTACTTCATCCGGAGGATTCGCATAGCGGCCGAGTGCGCGCGTCTCGAACACGCGTAGACGAAAGTCTCGAGGGTTCAAATCCCTCATCCTCCGCTCCGCTCATACGTAAAGGTGATGGCCTTCTTCTCAATTATTTTTCCTTGCATGGCCGCAATTAGCGCTGTGCCTGATGCCTCATTGGCTGATAGCGATAACGTTGATGAGAGCGCATAAATAGTGGCGGTATAGGACTTCACACCTGGCCCTTGTGAACATGGTGCCGTATAGCCCGGTGTTCGATCTTTGAAGTTGAGTCCAATAGTTCCAATCGAAGTATTTGCTACCGGAACTGAGAGCGTCGTGGGTGAAATATTAAAGAGAGTTAAGTAGTAGTGAATTCCCAACTCTGTTTCGCCAGGGCGTGGTGGCCCCGGCACGGTGTCCATGATGAGTGCGAGGCTCTTAGTCCCCGCGGGGATGTTGCTCCAGGAGAAACCAGGAGATGTATTAGCGCCGTCGCAGGTATGAGCTGTCGGGAGCTTTCCACCATCGGCGAAACCACTCCCGCTCAAAGTCAAACTCTTTCCTGCTGTGACCGAACTGCTCGTCTTAGCTTTGCTAATAACTTTTCGAAAGAGGACTGTGTTATCTAACTTCAGGTCGCTGCTCCAGATGAGCTGCGCCGATTTTGACCAAGAAATATCCGCGTACCCATCTTTAACTCCCACCGCCTCCTCTGTGTAAGTCGTTGGCGCTTTCCATGAGGTGTCTTTATAAGTGGAAGTTGACCATTTTGATGGAATAGAAGTGCTTTTGGATTGGCAGTCAGTAAGTGGGCTAGTAGACGAGACGCATTCGGGATTTAATGGCGCTTTATTAATCACTAAAGATTTCCAAGTGGTATCTGAAGCTGCAACGATTTCTCCCGATTGAAGATCTCGAATTTGAAAAATTGCTCCGGCATCACCAATTTGCTGGTTTGGCTTGCCAATATATTCCAAGCCAGATGCGTTCTCAGTGAAGTCCTTTGCAATTATTCCAACCGTGAATGGGTAAGTTGCTGAAAACTTAATTTTCTCGCTGTTGAAAGAGCGTTCTGTCGTAATAGGTACTGAATCTTCGCCTACCTTTTTGCCATTGATATAGAGCGAGAACCAATTATCGACCCACACTTCTGCTTGGAAACTAGTGGCTTTCGAAGTTGCAGCTTGCGCAGAATATGCATCTATAGAGAAAAATAAAGTTGTGATGAGAAGTATTTTTAAAGTCTTCATTTATATCCCCGTAACGTAAGAGTCAGCGATTGAACCATCGTGTTTAATGAAGTCCACTTGCGCTTCGGCCGAACTAGTCTGCACCTTGATAAACCCTGAACCACCAACTGTCTTACCTCCGAGATAGCCGTATTGAGTGGGGTCCACTTTGTCGCCCGGATGACTTGGCTGCGGAACTGTCTGGTACACAATTCCATCAAGCTCTTGTTTTACATATAAATGGTCATGTCCCTTGAAGACGATAGTGACCTGGTTATCGACCAATAGTTGATGAATCGGCTTAGCCCAACCGGCTCGGTTAGAGAGAAAACCATCCGTTCCATCTTTATTCTTACCGCCCCATTCGTTGAATTGAGCAATTTCTGTTCCGCCACGAGACTGTGCATCGCCAACCAATAAATGATGGATATAAATAAACTTAAATTTCTCCGTCGAATTCTCAAGCGTGGATTTAAGCCAATCGTACTGAGTCTTTCCTAGAGTCCATTGCCAACCGTCCGTCTTTGGATTTGTGGTTGTGTAAGTGAATGGATCGAGAGAGATATGCAATTGATCGGGGCCAGTAAAACTAAAGTAGGCAAGGTCGCCTGTCTGCTCAGGAAAATACTCTTTCCGATAACTCTTGGTATTAAATTTGCTGTATCCCAATTCGCCATCGTGGTTCCCGAGAGTTATTTTGAGTGGGATATCTCCGAGTTTTTGATAGTAACTCTTCATCAATTCAAAGCGCGCACGAATATTTGCTTCCGATTTATCAGGGAGTTTATCCACCATGAAAATATCGCCCAGGTCCATGAGAAAAGCTGGGGCAGCAGCAACAATTTGATTAAGCGTTGCGTTATAGACATCTGCGCTTGAGTTTTCATCCATATGTGGATCGGCTTGAACGGCAAAGGTTGCAGAAGAAGTGAGCGCTGATGTCTTCGCTAATGCATATGGAAGTGAGAGATAGTTTTTGCTTGCACCAACTGCATACCTCAAACGAAAGTAAACATTGGAACTCGGTTTTAATCCGGTAAGAGTTATATTCTTAACTGAGCCTTTAGTAATACTTATAATTGCGCTTTTGTTTGCACTCTTATTTGAACTATATCCATACTCAACATAGGCCCTTACGGCTGAAACGGACGAGATTTCTATCTTTACAGCTGTGGCAAGCGCCGGTGTTAGGACTTTTGCTTTTACTGCAACTGCTGCCTCTGCTCTGTTCATATTGGTCAAGGAAAAAAGTGCAAGTCCGGTGACTTTCAGCAGAGAGCGCCGCGTGAAGAAGACGAATGGGTTACTCATCGACGTTGGTATACCTGTGTAGTTGCAGCTCCAGATGAGTCAATAAATTCCATATCCACCTGAGTAAGAGTTGCTGTGTATTTAATCTGGCTTTCAGCACCGTTCATCTGATATTTAAGGGCAAAAGAGTTAGTGCCGGTCCGTTCACAAGCGGTTATTACAGCGCCTCGCAACGGTGCACCAGCCTCTCTAAATGCTCGCGTTAAAGCTTGTGGATCCACTTGCCCTTCGATTTCTGTGACCACTCCTTTGAATCCACCGTTGATGTATGGATACGTTTTAGTGCCGTGATAGTGATAATTCTTCTTTGCATCGAAGTGACCATTGAATGAATCAAGGCCTGTTACTTTCTTTCCATCTATTTCGCTCTCGCCGTATATAGGGAAACCGTCAAGGGCGTAGGCGATCGGCGCTTTTTTGCCGACAATCGCCTGAAGGTGCAGAGGCGCTGTGTGATAGTGATAGTCATCAGCTCTGCCGCAGTGACCGCCCCAATCATCTAATTCTCCAGCCAGAAGTGCATCATCTCCACGATTATTCAGAGCATTGAAGATTGGCACGCCATTAACTGCAAGTGCGATTGCTCCGCGCAAGAAATGCGTTTTTGCTGACATAGGTGAGGCGCTGATAACTGGCTTGATTGGAATAGACCATGCATTGCTGCCGGTGTAAGGCTGGATAGTTGGTACTTGTTGTTGCCAGCTCTTAATTCCAACCATCATTGTGTGATCGGGTATTCCATTAGATTCAACGAGATAGTACTTACCTGATTTAATAACTTTTACTGAATTACTGAATGCAGAAAATCCAGGTAATTTAAGTGATGATGCGGCGGATGCTTCAGTTAAATTTACGAGAGAATTAAGCGAAAAAAGAGCGGCGGTGAAGCCACTTACTTGTAGGAATTTTCTGCGATCGAGTTCTGAAAGGTGCCTGACTTCGTGCTCTTCGTGAATCATTTTATCCCCTGGCTTTCACTGTGTACTGATGAGCAATCGTTAAATTTTTTCTTCCAGAATCCTTCGCTCTTGCAGCCAAGAAATATTCGACCTTTGCTTCGGTAGGCGAGACGGTAACTCGTACGTGCCCAGAGTTTGGTGCCTTCGTACCAGTTTTATATGCGCTCTCGTTAAACATTGAAAAGGTGTCATCTGCAGGATTGGGCATCGATTGATAGATCAACCCATCACGCTCTTGTGTGACGAAAATATGGTCGTGGCCTTGGAAGAAGATACTGACGCCATTCTTAACCATTAGATCATGAATAGGTAGCTCCCAATTAGGGCGTTCTACGGCAAAAGTGCTCGTTCCTTTGGGGTCTATGCCGCCCCATTCATAGTTGGTCGATACTTCTACTGCGCCTCTACCAGTACCCAATACGTGGTGAGCGAAGACGAATTTATATTTCGCGGTGCTATTTTCTAACGTCTGC
>Ga0114962_10001695_pt1 | contig 18864 bp, 18 predicted proteins | sample C_130820_MF_Meta_FD_87017 | JGI IMG/M metagenome (GOLD analysis project Ga0114962, IMG submission 87017) | Freshwater microbial communities from Lake Croche, Canada to study carbon cycling - C_130820_MF_MetaG | ecosystem: Environmental > Aquatic > Freshwater > Lake | place: Lake Croche, Canada...
AAGACGAAAAAGACGAACAAGACAACAAAGACGAAAATAATGAAATTAACATAGTAACTAAAGAACTATCAGATAAATGGTAAGTATTTTATAGTATCAGTATCATATATAGTAGCTCTATATACATCATTCAATCCTTCTACTCGAACAGTATCTCCGCCATACAATCTATCTACACCATATTCATTTGATGCACTTTTACCTTTAATTGTAATTGGTAATTTAACGTTATTATATTGATTACTTACAGTATAGTATTGCCATAAATTACGATTTGTAAATACAGGTCTTCCCATTAATGGCAATATATTATCTTTATTTGATTTATGTATTGGGTTTAATATACCAACTTGTATATAAGAAGTATCAACCGCACCAACATTTGTTGAAATATTTATAGGCATAACTCTTGCAGGTGGTATATATGGGTTCAATAAAACATCTCCTGGTACTGGTTGTTGAATAAAACTATTATTCAAAAAATACGGGTTTGAGTAATCTCTTTCTATATTAGGTTGTTGTATCATAGATGGTGTAGTTTCTCTTATAGGAGTTGCTTCTTTTTGTTTTATCAAAAAAACATATGATACATATAATAATATAATGAGTGCTATTATTATTATTACCATTGTAAAATTTTCAATGCATATTACACCTTGAGGGCATTTTTTCATATTTTACGTTATATAATATGAAAATATAATTATTTACTATTTTGTCGTATTTATCGCACTTGATGTAAATTGTTTTGCCATACTAACTAAATTACCTAAACTACTTTTATTATCTCCCATGTTTCCAAGTAACCCTTCTGCTTGTGTTAATAATGGTTTCATTCCGGCAATCATAGGCCCCATTTGTTTCATGGATTCTGCTAGTTGCATCTGTTGTTTCATTAAACCTTGAGTATCCTCAGTTAGTCTTTTAATACCATCACTTCCTAATATTTTATTCAGTTGGTCGTATGCGTCTTCAATTGTAGAGGCATAATCAATATTATAGCCATTGTTATTTTTTTTACTTCTTCCAACTTCAAAATTTTCGTCATTAATAACTTCACTAGTATCATTCGTTACAGGGTCTTCATTATGTTCTAAAGGAGTAATAGGAAGTCCTAATAACTTATCCGTTGTATTTAAATCTGTTTTTTTATGTTCAGGTTTATCTTTATCTTTATTTTCCATACCTTCCTTTAGTTGTTTTGTTGAATAACTATTTAACATTGTATTTGCCATATATAAATTTACTAAAATGAACGGAATACCAAGAATAATTACTAAGTTTTGACTAAAGAAAGAAGTTAAAATAGATAACAAAATAAAATAAATGATTGCTGAAAAATCTTTCATTACAACATATCCAATTAAATTTAAATATACTATACACGATAAAATTATTAATGTTTTTTTATTATTTATAAACTTACGGATTGAATTAGTTAGAATCATTATTATATTATATAAATCTAAAAAAATTGATTCTTTTTGTTTATTAATTTAGTTAAATATAATATTACATAATATGTTATTTAACTTTGATGATTTCGATGCGTTGAATGACTCTGACGATTCTGATAATGAATTTAGCTCAAGTGAGTTTTCTAATACATCAATTAATACTATTAATTATAATTTAAATAAATATTATATAGTAATACCAGAAATTTATAATAGTAATTTACACGGGTCTCGCAATATAAATGGTAACATCATTAATTTAAATTCATATTTTATTATATTGCAGTCATTTGACTATATAAATAATTATAATAATGATTTGGAACATTTTTTTAAAAGTATAAATAGTACTGTAAATAATTATAGAAAATATTCTATATATGCAATTGAAAGTGTTAGAATGAACCTTAATCATGTTTTTATTAGAAATTATAAAAACATCATTGCAAATATAAATTATATTCGTCCTGAAATAACACAGTGTTTTATATTACCTTGTGGTGAAAGAATATGCATTATTAAAACTATCTGGTTAAAAATAATTCAAAGAACATGGAAAAAAATTTATAAATTAAAACAAAATATATGGAATGAGAGAAAAAAAATAAGATCCATCATTTTATGGCAAAGCACTAAAAAATGGCCTAATAATTGCAGAATAATGCCTACATTAAGAGGTATGCTTTCTAAACTAAAATAAACGAACATAAATTATTATTTACTGTTATATGTTTTTTTACTATGCTTACTATGCTTACTATGCTTACTATGCTTACTATATGTATAACCACCTTTATGCTTCATAGTTTTTTTTTTCCTGCCACCAGTAGTTTCACTAGGTTGCCCCTCGATAATTTTATCAAGTTTTTTAATTAAGTCAAGAAAAGATTTTCCTTCATCAGTATCTTTATAAGGTTGTAATTTATTTTCTTGTGTCTTAATTTGAGAGATTAACTCATTCAATGTTTTCATGTATTTAGCAAATCTTTCTTTATACTGTTTTGTATAATTACCTTTAGAAGACTTAAAATCTTCAATAATAGTTGTAACCTTTGTGGTTATTAGTTTTACTATATTTTCCAATCCTTCTCTCCATTCTTTATTCTTTGTTTCAATATCGCCTAACTTAACTTCATATGTTTGTTGTGCATTTATTAACTCTCCTAATTTTTGGTCAAACTCAGTAATAAAATCTGGATTATCTGTAGTTGACATTATATTTATATAAATTACCTACATAATAATTTTATCTAAACTATATTTTAACATATGCAATTCTTTCATTATTTCTTGTTGTTCATATTTTGCATCTTCAATATTGTATTGTGTTAATTGATTTTGTTCTTTAAGTTCTTTAATATATTTATCTAAAGCTTCTAAAGCGTGAATTTGTTCTTGTTTTTGCTTAATAATTATGTTGTTATATTTATAATAATCCTTATGTATCTCTTCTAGGTATTCATTATGAGTTAATAAATTTTTCAACTCTTGTTGTTTTTTCAATAACATTTGTTTTTTTCTCTCTATTTGTTGTTGTATATTTATTAATTTGTTATCATTTTCTTCTAAATATTTTGTAGAATATATAATCTTCATTCTTAATTAAAACAACTATTTTATTATTAAATATAATAAATAAATATAAAATCTACATTATATATTATTTAGGATGTCTAAAATATCAAACGAGCCACTATTAATCCCTGATGATAACAGATTTGTTATGTTTCCAATAAGATATCAAGATATCTGGGAAATGTACAGAAAACAGGTGGATTGTTTTTGGCGCGCCGAAGAAATTGATTTATCAAAAGATATGAATGATTGGGAACAATTAAGTGAGCCTGAGAAATATTTTTTATCTATGATTTTGGCCTTTTTTGCTGCTAGTGATGGGATCGTATTAGAAAATTTAGCTGTTCGTTTTATGAACGATGTTCAAGTTTCAGAAGCACGTGCATTTTATGGTTTCCAGATTGCAATGGAAAATATTCATAGCCAAACATATAGTTTGTTAATTGAAACATATATTAAAAATGATGTTGAGAAAGATAAATATTTCAATGCTATTAATAATTTTCCTTGTATTAAAAAAAAGTCTGACTGGGCACAGAAATGGATTAAAGATAACCGAAGCAGTTTTGCAACAAGACTTATTGCATTCGCGTGTGTAGAAGGTATATTTTTTAGTGGTGCGTTTTGTAGTATTTTTTGGATGAAAAAACGAGGCATTATGCCAGGATTGACTTTTTCAAATGAATTAATTTCTAGAGATGAAGCATTGCATTGCGAATTTGCAGTATTACTGTATAATAAATTAGTCAATAAATTGAAAAAATCTAGGGTTTATGAAATTATTAAAGAAGCTGTTTCAATTGAATCTGAGTTTATATGCGAGGCATTACCTTGTCGTTTAATTGGTATGAATTCAAACTTAATGACACAATATATTCAATTTATCGCGGATCGTTTATGCTTACAGTTAGGACACGAAAAAATTTATAATTCAACAAATCCTTTTGATTTTATGGAACTTATTAGTTTAGAAAGTAAAACAAACTTTTTTGATCGTAAAAATCCAGAATATGCATTAGCTAATAAAAATAAAACAGATGATATTTTTCAGTTAACCGAAGATTTCTAATAAATTATAAATAAATATTCTATAAAACCCAAATTTAGTTTTGCTTATATAGACAAATACTATTATTAATAATTATATAATATATAATGGATAAAATACAAAATACAAATACAAGAAAAAGAAAAAGAATAACTAGTCAAAGTAGCAAAATAAATAGTCAAAGTAGCAAAATAAATAGTCAAAGTAATAAAATAACTAGACAAATTAATAAAAGAACTAGACAAAGTAATCAAAGAACTAGACAAAGTAATCAAAGAATTAGTAAAAGCAACAAAAGATTTAGTAAAAGTAACAAAATAATTAGTAAAAGTAACAAAAGACCCACTGCAATTTTTACGTCTACAGAAGGCGAAGATGATTTAGAGGCATCTCTTTCATTTTTAATTGAATTGATTGGAGGGTCTTTATATGAAACATATGTAGAAGATATTCTGAATATAAAATCAGGTCAAACGATAAAAGTCGTTCAAGTATTACGACCACAAAATCCAGATAAAGAAAATTTTGTGCCTGGCAAACCAAAAATATTTTATGGGTCCAAACATGGTACTCATTTCACTTGTACTGTAGATGGTATAAAATTATGGGATTCTTATAAAGAAGGTATCCAAAAAATGAACACAGACCATTTTTGTCAAACATTTGTATTGATGAAAATGCACGCAACCTTTTTACCAGATTCATTTATTAGTAAAGAATATAATAAATTAGAAACTTATAATAGCAAAGGAGAAGAAGCTTATTTTAATAATATTATTATTGCGATTCATGTAGCTTGTGATATATTACAGAATTTACAAACACAATTTAACATTGAACAACAAGTTACAGATGCATTAAACTCAAAGAATAGAAATGGTTTATTAGAACATAACCTAAAACCAGAAATAATGAAAAAATATAAAAAAAATAAAAATAAAAATATAAATATAATTGTAAATGAACTTATTTCATATTGTAAAAATATAACTAAAGAACAATTAAAACATACTACATTCAAACAAAAAATTCTTCTTTTATAAAAATATATAACCTACGCTTTTATGTTGTATCATATATAATTACAACATAAAATATAACTTACACTATATACGATACTAAATAATATGCATAATAGTAATTATAATGAAATTTTTGTCCATTCTGGAGGAAACAAATCTCTCAAGTTGTGATACTTTAAAAAATCGCCAAACCAAATTGATGGATAACAAACAATTTTATTTTGATTTGTATTAAAATATGCACCCCACCAACTATATGTACTATTTGCTATTATATTATGATTACAATTACTCATCAACAACATCTGTTCCCAGTCATTTAAATAACTTGACGCCCTATTAAAAGACAAATCAGGAAAATCAGACCTTAATTTTTCAACTGTTATATTTACAGAATCAAGGTCGTCATCTTCACAAAAATATAATACATTTTTAATACTTGAATCATATGACAATATGTTATCAAGTGACTTTTTGTAATATTCATATCCTAATATAGGATGAAATTGAGGAAGGTTTTTATAATCTCCTAAACGAAAATGCATACTAACACAGTTTTGAATAGAATTTGCACAATGATATTTTAATGCTTTTTTAATTGTATCTTTTTTCTTGGTATCTATTGATAAAAATGTAGTGATATGATTAAAATTATCTTGAAAATATAAATAACTTTGAAAATACCCATCTAACATAATAATTTGACTATTAAATTCGCTAGGGCTAATATCATTATATTCAAATGATTTCTCTCTATATATATTTTGAATATCCGGATATTCGTCCATTAAAAATTTACTATCTATCTTATCTAAAAATGAATTCCAATAAGTCCTTCTTTGTGTTGTATTAATATTAGGTATGCCTAGAACCTTTTTGTTTATAAATTTAATTTCTTTATTATTTACTAATGCATAACGAATTACTGTAAAAATTTGAAATAATTGATTTCCTAATCCACCCTTTAAGTTACAAGTAATCATTATACTTTTATTTATTTAATTTTTAAGTTTTTATTTTATAAATAAATAAAAATGATTTATTATATTGGCAATATAATACCAATATAATACCAATATAATACCAAATGTTAAGTATAAAATATAAACCTATAGATATTAATAGTTTTGTTGGTAATAAACAATTAATAAATAATTTGAATAAATGGTTTGAAACTTGGAATAAAACCAATACAAAAGAAATATGCGCACTACTTTTTGGGCCATCTGGAATAGGAAAAACATTATCTGTTGAATTACTAATTAAAAAATATGACTTAAATCCAATTTATATTTCAACTAATGAAAAACAAGATAAAGAATATATTAAAAATTCAATTTTACCATGTTTACAAAATGAATTATCTTTATTTGGGAAAAGGAATATTCTTGTAATAAATGATATTGATTGTTTTCACGACCACTGTTTTATTACTACTATACTAGAATGCTTAAGATATACATTGATACCTGTTATAGCTACGTGCAATAATCGTTATGAACAAGAATTAAAACCTATACTTATTTATTGTCTAGACTTCAAATTCTATATTCCTCCACAAAATGATATTTTAAAGTTTATTACACATATTGTCAAGTCAGAAAAAATAATCATTTCTGAAAAAAAATTAAAAAATATGATAGAAGAATCAGGGTATGATATTCGAAGTTGTTTGAATAATATTCAACTATATCAAAATAAACCATTAGGAACTAAAGATAAAATTCAAACAAATATTTTTGATGTTACAAAGTTATTATTATCTCAGACTCTTAATTTAAAAGATAAATATGAATTATTTTGGGCAGATTGTAATATAATACCGTTGATGATTCAAGAAAATTATATTTTAAATAATATTAAAATGATAAATGATGCAGAAACACTAGATAATATTTCAAAAGCATCAAGTTATTTATGCGATGCAGATATAATTAATAACAATATAAATACAGTAAACTGGGACTTAACGCAACACGTTGCGTGTTGTATAATTGGCGCTACAGAGAATTGTGTTCCAAAAACGCAGATAAAATTTACAAGTTATTTAAGCAAAATGTCTACAATGAATAAACATCACAACATAAGTAAAAAACCTGATACTAAAACTCAAGTGCAAAAAAAGGCAAAGGTTAAAGAAGTTATAAAAGTTAAAGACACTACAAAAGTTAAAGAAGTTGCTAAGGTTAAAGAAGTTACAAAAGCTAAAGAAGTTGCTAAGGTTAAAGAAGTTGCTAAGGTTAAAGAAGTTGCTAAGGTTAAAGAAGTTACAAAAGTTAAAGACACTACAAAAGTTAAAGAAGTTGCTAAGGTTAAAGAAAAGAAAACGAAAACAAAAACTTTATTAATTATTGAAGAAAATTGTGATTAGAATAAAATAAATTTATATTATTTGTTTAGTTGAAATAACCAAGGTTTATCTAAGTCGGTCATTAGTTTTGAATAATTTGTATTTTTTTTTTCAATATCGCTATAATCTTCTCTCTGAATAACCGTTAAAGGAGTAATTAAATACCAATCGTGTTTTTCTTGCAATTTAAACCAAAATTTATCAATTGCATATGTTATATGATTTGAGGGATTTTTCATTAATAAACTTATACTTTCTCTTATATTTAATATTAATGTGTCATAATAATGTTGTTTAACTAAATAACCTGTAGTAGTTTGACATCTACTAACTTTTATACAATAGTCGCGTATTTTTTGATATGGAGGTATATTATTGCCGGCAATTAATAACACATCAAATACCTTTTGATTTTGGAGAAATTTATTTATTTGTTTTTTAAACAATTCTGGAGACAAAAATTGAATATCATCCTCTATTATTAAAACGTGGTCCCATTGATTCTTCTTTGCAATTTCTAAACATTTTAAGTGACTCACACTACAACCAATTCTTCCATTTTGTAACTTTATTGCGTTGAATCGTTCTGCGTGAATACCAATAGTCTTTAATTGTTCTTTAACGTGTTCTTCTCTGTCTGTTCTTTCCTCTAAGTTAATATAAAATGCATGTTTAATATCTTCTATCGTATTCATTTATTATTATTATTATTTTATAATTTTAAATAATATTTCAGAATTATTCTTTAGAAATAAATTAAGTTTTGCATTTATGTTAATAAACATGTTTATTTTTATGAATTACATCACAATATTTAGGAAAATGAATAAATGATAATAACAAAACAAGTATGCAAAATAATTTTATATTTGTATATTATGGATACCGTTAAAATAATGAATAATAGTAAATGTTTAAATAGTAACACATATGATACATTTGAAGATAAAGTAGAAGAGGCATTTAAAAAGAATGGCATAAATTTTCTATCAACTAATTATAATTTGGAAAAGCAAATTATAAAGGATTTAAAAAAATCTGTGAATCCTTCAAATATTACACCAGAAAATGACTTTTATTCTTATATTAATGACAGATGGTTAAACTCTTACAATACAAATGAAGAACTAAAATATATTGTGCAAATTGACAATTTTAGATTAGTTCAAGATAAAGTATATAGAGATGTATTAAACATTGTTAAAGAAGAAATCAAACATAATAATGATAAATTTACATTAAATTTAAAAAAATATTATATATCTACCGATATTTCAAAAACCAAAAAAAGTATATTAACTAGTCATTGTGACCAGTATGTAAGCTATATAGATTCTATTTGTAAAAAAGAAAATGGCCTATGGAAATTATTAGGATACATAAACCGTAATGAAATAATATCTTGGGGGTCACCTATTATGTGGACTATTAACCCAGACGATAAACATCCTGATAAATACAGGTGTTATTTAACAGGACCTCAACTTTCTATTATTGATTTGAATATTTATTTTGATGATGGTACTAATATCGAATACAAAAAAAAATACAGACAAGAATATATAAGTTACTTACGTAAAATTTTTGAATATATTTTCGGAAAAAATCATAAATATAATGTTAACCATGTATTTGAAATAGAACAACAAATAGTGAACTCTTTTGTATGCGATGATAACCAGCCAGAAGAGGAGATTAGTACATACAATAAAATTACAAAAGATGAATCCTTCAAAAAATTAGGAATCAATTGGGAGGTTTTCTCTCACGAGCTGGGGTTCAAAACAACACCAGAATTTTTTATTACGCCAGATATTAACTATATGAAATGTATTACAACTTTACTAAAAAAAAATTGGAATACTGATGAATGGAAAACATATTGGGTATATATATTTATTCGTCAAATAACTAGATTTATATTAGAAGGAAGAGATATATATTTTAATTTTCAAGGAAAGTATGTTCGAGGAATGGAAAAAACAGTTGATATTGAAGTATTTAAAATATTCCCATTATGTTTTGCATATAATACACATTTATCAATGAAGTATATTGAACAATACAAAAATGAAAAGGTAATAAATTATGTAAAAACAATGGCAGAAGATTTAAAAACTGTATTTATACGGATTATTACAAGAAATAACTGGTTACAACCACAAACAAAAGAAAAGGCTATTAAAAAATTGCTTCATTTTAAGTTTGAAATTGGTCATCCTTCGAATTTACGTGAAGACCCGTATATTGACTATTTAGAAAATGATTTATGGTATAACATGCTTAAAGTTGCACATTGGAGAACTGATAGGGCAATAGAGCTTGAAGGAGGTCCTATTATAGATATACCAGTGATTGACTGGGGACAACTACCACCTAAATTTATTAGCACTCAAGTTTATGTAGTAAATGCATCATATACTCCTACTAAAAATGGTATTTACATACCATTAGGTTATATACAAAAGCCATTTGTTGATTTAGATGAAAGAGGTATAGAATATAATTTGGCTCATATAGGGTTTACTTTAGGTCACGAAATGTCACATTCTTTAGATGATTGGGGTAGTCAATATGATGAATATGGTAAGCTAAACGACTGGTGGACAGCAAAAGATAAGAAAATTTTTAAAGCAATACAAAATGATGTTATTAAGCAATATGAGAAATTTGCATCATACGATGGTATAGTTTTTGATGCAGCTGCAACAATTGGAGAAGATTTAGCAGATATTTCAGGTTTAACTATATGCAGAGAATATTTAAGAGATTTTCAATTAAAAAATGAAGATATCTTGCCTATACAAGATTTATCATTTAAAGCATTTTTTGTATATTTCGCGTTTCAACAAAGACAAAAAATTAATAAAAAGGCAATTGAAGCACAACTTAAATCAAATCCTCATCCTTTAGATAAATATAGATGTAATGTTCCATTATCAAGATTACCTATGTTTAGAGCAATTTATAACGTTAAAAAAGGGGATAAAATGTGGTGGCATTCAACAAATCGCGTTTGGGAAGATTAGTTTGGGAAGATTAAAATATTTAGGCATTTTTTTTATAAATTAAAATTTTTTTTATTTGTAATATATATAAAATGACCAAAACCCATAAACACCGTAGTATGTCAAGAAGTAGAACCGCATCTGCTTCCCGTTCTGCTGCCGCTTCCCGTTCTGCTGCTCGTGCAGTTTCTGCCGCCGCTTCTCGTGCCGCAGCGGCTTCTCGTGCTGCTGCTGTGTCTGCCTCTCGTGCCGCCGCTGCTTCTAGATCCGCTTCTGCATCACGTTCTGTAGCTGCTGGACGTTCTGCTGCACGCGCGGCTTCCCGTGCTGCTGCTGCTTCTCGTGCTGTTTCTGCTGCCATGCAACGCGCTGCATCTGCCCAACGCTCCGCATCTGCCCAACGCTCTGCCGCTGCTCAGCGCACTCGCGAATAAATATAAAGATAAATAGTTTATACGACATTAAGCAATTAAAAAAAATTTTTTAGTATTAAAATAAATATAATATTTTTATTATGTATATGAAGAGAGTACATAATAAAACAATTAAACAAAATATCAAAAATAAGATCAATAAAACCCCCAAAATGAGTAAAAGTAAAAATACTAAAAAAAATGCACAATGGATCACTGCAATAGAGGCGGCAGATATTAGTTTAAGTAAAACTGGGTCAATTAATAAAGCACACGACGCATTTAGAAAACAGGCACTATTTAATGCACGTAAATTATTTGGTTCTGTAGGAAAAGTATTATAATTAGTTAAATAAAATATACAATGATTACACCTGAAAAGCGAACATTTGTTTATTTTACAACACAGATGTAACCCCGCTGGTTGAAGACTGTTTATTTATGTCATAAATAATTTCTTTTGACTTTTGTTCTAAATTCTCAATTTGATTTATAGTTGTTTCTAGTATTTTTTTCTCTACTATAGCCTCATATAGTTTAATACCATGCACATAATCTTTTTCACATCTTATGTATAATTCAATAATTATATTTCTTGTTTTAACTAAAAGTATTTGAAGTTTTTCATCTGTTAATAAAGGATTAACTCTAATCTGTTTTTTTGTATCATCCTGCGGGTTTGGTATAAAAACAAATAATTCGTTTATTATACTTAACAACTTAGCTTGATTATTTGACGCATTATTAATCATATTTTTAATATTTTCAGCATATTTTTCAAATAGCATATCGTGAGATACATTATAACTTTGTTTAAAAACAGGACCACCTTGCGGAGTATTTTCCTTACAACCAACAGATTTATTATAAGTTCTAAGTTTAATATCACTAAATTTTTTAATTTCCGGAGGCATATTATTATTGCCTGTAAATGTAGTATAGAATGTTTTAAGGTCGCGATTAAATTGCATTTTTGTTTTATCTGTCATGCCGGTAAATGTACCATTTGAATAATCATAATCATCTAAATATAGGTTCATTAACTCGCTTATTCCAGGCTCTTTATCTAAAGACAACTCGTCATCTTTTTCATCAATATTTAAATCACATAGTTTTGGATACATAGTAACTGTTTTATTTTCTTTCTTTTCTTCAAAAGAATATAAACTATTAATTCTATTATCACAAATATTCAATTTATATAATTTTTTTGAAACATTTTTGGGTATTTTATCTTTTTCCAATAAGTTAACAGTAACTGTATTTCCAGTATCATCAATATATTTATAAACAGGATTAATAGTTGTTACAATAGCTGCAAAAATATGTGCTATTTTAACATAAAATTTAGATATGCCGATACATACTCTCTTTTTTTTAATAGTCTTCATTGTATCATTTTTGATATCAAGTTCTTCATCTAACTTATCTTTATTCACAAAATTAATTTTTTCTTTTGATAATTCATTTACTATTTCTCCTTTTTTAATTCTTTGTTCTAAGTAAGTAATTTCTATATCATTAAAATACCTATTCACAATATCAGAGGTAATAACTATTAGGTTATCGCAATAATCTTTTTCAGATAACTTCTTTAAAGAATTAAAATTCATTGTTAATATATAATCTGTTGCAATGAAATCTATTATCTCATAAAAATGTGAAAATTCTTTTTTACTTATATTATTTGAATGAAAGTTACCCATTATATCATAATTATATAAAATAAAATTGAATTAAAAACATTTAATAATGTAGATATTAAAGATAAAAAATAAAAAGATGAGTAAAATACTTACAAAAAAAATAAAAAAACCAGTTGTTAACAAAGAACAACTATGGAAACAATTTGATGAAGAAATTAATACAGATAAAAAACATAAACCGTTGGAATGCATTTATAGATCAATTGTATCGAGAGAACAATGTGATACGTGCTCAGCAATACTGTTTTACTCTGAAGAAGGTTTTTTAACTTGTACAAATAATAAATGTGGCATAATTTATAAAGATATACTTGATCATTCGCCTGAATGGAGATATTATGGTGCAGATGACAATCAACATATAGACCCAACCCGTTGCGGTATGCCAATAAATCCTCTTTTAGAAGAATCATCTTATGGTTGTAAAGTAAGTTTTATACCAGGGATGTCGTATGAAATGCGGAAAATTAGAAGATATACGGAATGGCAATCAATGCCATATAAAGAAAAATCGCAATATGATGATTTTCAATTTATAACAATTATGGCACAAAATTCTGGAATGCCTAAAATGATTATAGATGATGCAATATCGTATCATAAAAAATTATCAGAATGCAAAGTAACATTTCGTGGGAATAACAGAGATGGAATATTGGCGGCATCAATTTATATTTCTTGTAGAAAAAATAACTATCCGAGGACAGTCAAAGAAATAGCGAATATATTTCATTTAGATTTTACAAGTGCAACAAAAGGATGCAAAAATTCATTGGTAATTATAAATAATTTAGAAAATGATATGGATAATAAAGAAAAAACAGTATTTTTAAAAACAATGCCTGAATCATTTATAGATAGATTTTGCAGTAAATTAAATATGAATGATGAATTAACAAAATTATGCAAATTTATTTGTAAAAAGATTGAAAAACTTAATATTATGTCAGAAAATACTCCCCATTCTATTGCAGCAGGAATAATTTATTTTATTACCCAAATATTTAATTTACATATTACAAAAAGAGATGTTAAAAATATTAGTGAAATAAGCGAGGTTACTATTAACAAGTGTTTTAAAAAATTAGAAATAATAAAGAATGATTTAATACCATCTGTTATTTTAATGAAGTATTCAACTCAACAATACGATTGCAAATGAACACAGTATCAATGTTATAAATTTGTAAATATTTATCTAACAAATAGTTAGTTTATTTTATTTTTTTAAAATATAAAATAAATTATAATGTCTGAATTAAAAATACCTAAGCGAGTATTTATTGTGCCATATAGAAATAGAATTCAACATAAATTCTTTTTTTCTAAATATATGAGTTTTATATTAGAAGATTGTGATGATTATGAAATATATTTCTCTCATCAATGTGATGCCAGAACATTTAATCGAGGCGCAGTAAAAAATATTGGGTTTACCGCGGTGAAAAATAAATATCCTAACCATTATAAAAATATTACATTCATTTTTAATGATATAGATACAATACCTTTTCATAAAGTTTTCGATTACGAAACATCCGTCGGCGTAGTTAAACACTATTACGGATATAAATATGCTTTAGGCGGTATCGTTGTAATCAAAGGCGCAGATTTTGAAAAAATAAATGGATATCCGTGTTATTGGGGTTGGGGTATGGAAGATAATAGCTTGCAAAATAGATGTAAACGGTTTGGAATAAATATAGATAGATCTACCTTCTATGAAATTGGTAGTCCGCAAATGCTTCAATTGTTTGATGGAATATCAAGAATAATAAGCAAAAAAGACCCTTGGAGAAGTCAACACGATTCTGGAACAGATGGGTTAATAACTATTACAAAACTAAACTATTCTATCGACGCTAGTTCAGATAATCCAAATGATAACATTTATTCAGTTGAAGACTCAAGATTTTTTTATATAAATATTAAAACTTTTTTAACAGAAACTCCTTTTGAAAGTCAAGACTATTTTAATTATGATTTGAGAGAACCTCAAAGACAGATAATCGCGCCAAATAGGTTGATGCAAAACACAAAACGTGTAGCAACAACGGATGATTGGTCGAATATACCATACTATCCAACAGTTAAAGAAAAAAGAGTTTTAACAGCAAAACATTTAGTCCAATCTGGTAAAAACGTTCCTATTACATTATTAAATCAAATAGATAAAGATAAGCAAGACGAGTTAATTACAGATGTATATAATAAAAATGTTATAGAAACAACTAGGTTATTGGTACAACCACAAAATACTCAATTGCAACCACAAAATACTCAAATGCAGACACAAAAGCCTCAAATGCAACCCAAACATCAAACACCGCTACAAAATGCTCAAATGCAACATATATATAGAAATCAAGCACCTCAACGAATGCCATCCATTTATTCGCCTGAACTTGCGCAGTTTATAGGATATAAATATAAAACACGTCTAGGAACCAAATAACAATCATACAATCTTTGCATAACTTAATTTGTGTGTTAGTGATAAATGTTACAATCAAGTTTTTTCCATACATAAATAAGTTCATCATAATTATTTTGTCTTTTAGATTTTTTATACGAATATACATCTATTGGTTTTCCAAATAGATTAATAAGAACTGTTTCGACAACTTCTTTACAAACATTAATTGCATATATTCCACCTGGTTGTAACCCTTGATAAGTTTTTGTAAATAAAGGAATATAAAACAATTCGTTCATTTCTTTCTTGGAAGTATATTCTGTATTATTTTCATATTTTTGAATAAAATAATATGGTGGAGAGGTGAATACAAAATCATAGTATAATGTTGAATAATCTATATCAAGAGCGTTTTTAAAAATCATATTTATATTTGTTTTACTATATTTATTTAAAAAATCAATAAGTCCTTCATATGGTTTTTGTAAATTAGTATTGATTTCTATTCCAATATATGAATCTATTTGCAAGGCAGACGCAGCTACAGCTCCACCTCCCCAGCCAGCACAAAAGTCAAGAATTGATTTTGGTGAATACTTTTTATATATTTCCATATAAACAAGAGGTCTTATTATGTTAATTGAGCTAATAGAAATATTATAAATTTCTTTTAAAACAGTATAATAGTTTTTTTTCTTATTTTTATTTTTAACTGTCTCATAATAATGCAACATATTTTGAATATATTTTTTTTTTCTGAATTCGTCGATATTAATAATAAACTCATAAAAGTTAATATTATATTTACCGATTGTGTTAAGACGTTGCGTAAAAGTGAAATAATCTACAATATCATTACCGATTCTAGATAATGTAGATATATTAGTATTATTTTTACCAAAATCAATTAACAATGTCATTTCTTTTTCTATTTTTGTATATGAAATATTTTTAATTTGCTTAGAAATTTCTTCTTTTTGTTGAAATGAAAAATAATCTACAATCATTATATTTTGTAAATAAATAAAAAATATAATTCTTCTGTTATATTTTTATTTATTTTATTGTTAAAAACTTAAAGATATGTAAATTTATTTTATTAGTTCTAAAATGGAAAATAATTGTAGTTTTGTTTGTTCTAGAGGATTATTAAAATCGTGCGACTTTCATTCAGATAATCCACAGTCAAGCTCTCCTGTAGATGTTAACCATATATATAAAATGTTAGATGGTAATAATATGTTTGATAAGATGTCTATTTATGTTTGTACTGATGTGTTGCCTTATTTTATAAATGTACTATTGCCAAACATTAAAAATACATTTTATTTGTTATCGGGTGACTCAGATGTAACCGTTCCTGGAGGTAGTATTTATATCGGTTCGCCACATGAACATACAATTCTTAGTGACGTGTGTTTCAAATTGATAAATAATCCACTTTTAATTAAATGGTATGCACAAAATTGTGTATTTGACCATCCTAAAGTGAGTCAATTGCCGATTGGTATGGATTATCATACAATTTCTAATGATCCCAGTAAATTTTGGAGAGATAAAGAAATAAATGAAGGAACATTACCTAGACACCAAGAAATGATATTAAAAAATATAAGAAGCAATATGAAACCATTTCACGAAAGAATTTGTAGTGTTCTTATTACTACTAATTTTGAGAATAATTCTTGCAAAATTCCTTCAGAATTAGTGACAAATGATTATCAAGAAATTCCAAGAACACGTCTATGGAAAAAAATGGTGCAATATACTTTTATTTATTCTCCATATAAATCCGGGATGGATTGCCATAGACATTGGGAATCATTGTTATTGGGATGCATACCCATTATGCAATCAATTGGCACAAATGAAATGTTTGAAGACCTTCCTGTTTTAATAGTAAAAAATTATTCAGATGTAACTAAAGAGTTACTAGAAAATACAATTGAAGAGTTCAAGAGCAAAAAATTTAATTATGACAAACTTTTATTGAAATATTGGGTTGACCTTTTTACTAATTGATAACCAAAGCATTAAAAGTGTAAATATATATTGATGTATATATATTTACGATTACTCTAATTTGACTTATCTAAAATATAAAAACTAAATAGTTTTTTTATGAAGTTTATAGGAAATTGTTTATCAATTAATTCATCTTCTGATAAAGTCCCAAACCAAATTGCTACAAAAAAAGGGAAATAGTAAGAAGCGTTTTTAAAATCCATCTCAAAATCATTTCTATCATAACTTATACCATATTCTAATAGTTTTACATAATAATATTCTTTAAATAAATTTTTATATATCCTCATTTTTTCTATATCAAAACTTTCTATCATAAAAAATACTAGGTCTTGCACACCTTTACCGTATGATATATATTGCCAATCTATAAAACAGGGTTCATATTTATTTTTTTCTAATATTTTATAAAAAATATTAGCAGATTTAACATCCCCGTGACAAAATGTTAAATTTCTATCTGATAACTGATTTTGTATAACTGAATAATTGGTAACTATATATTCCGCAATACTAAATTCTTGTTCAGATAACATATTATACCATTTTGTTTTGAATATTTCCCAATGTGAATTTACAAAGTCACACCAATTGAATAATCTATCATTATTTTTTTTTAATTCTTTAAAATGATGATTAATATTTTTATTCCAAAATGTAGAATGTAATAAAGCTAAATTATCTATTACAGTTAATGATGTTCTAATATTTTCATTATTAAGATTTAAATTAAGTATATAATCCTTTGTATTTAAATTTTCTAATAAAACACCAATATTATTGAATTTATTGTCTTTTATTAATCCATATGATTTGGGATATTTTATTGGTATATATTTTGATATGACATCATAAAAATAATACTCTTTTTTATACAGTTCCAAATTATTAGACATTTTTGATAACAAATTTTCATTTTTGTTTTCAAATTTTAGAACACATTCTATATTAGTATCATCAGTTGTTGTAATATTAACTTGTATAACATCTGATATAAATCCTCCTTTTAATTTATGTTGATCTATATCAATATTTTTTATATCAATATGTATTAAAGAGGTTTTTATCATATTTTTTAATAAAAAATGCTGAATATTTTCGCTATTAACTATATAATCTAAATTAAAATCGATATAATTTTTAACTGTTGTAGTTGCGTTATATTGTAACAATACTTCACTTGAATAATTTGTTTCTATGCCAATAATACATTTTGGAGATACACCATTTGCACTCAATAAACCACTTTTAGAATCTTCAAATATAAAACTGCGGTTACTTGTGGTATTTAACTGTTGTATTGCTTTTGCATAAGGGTCAGGATATGGTTTAGGATGTAAGCATTCATTTCCTATAATTATTACATCAAATAGTTTTTTAATATTAAAATAATCAAGTATATATTCTGCGACTTTTCTATTGCAATTAGTTACAATTGCTAATTTATGACCATTTTTTTTTACTTCTGTTAAAAAATGAATAGCACCTTCTATTAATTTTACTTTTTCTATTTTTTCAATGAATAAATCATCTTTTTTATTTGACAATTCTTCGATAGAAACATTTTTATTTTTTAGAAGAGTATTAACTACAGTAGAATCATTATAACCTGAAATAGTTGTATTAAAAATATAATTAGTTAAATTTATATCATGTTCTAATAATAACTCTTTCCAAATATCAAAATATATACTTTCTGTTAAAATTAATGTTCCATCTAAGTCAAAAAGAAAAGCATATGTTTTGTTTATGTAGTCTTCTAACTGTTGCGGAGTTCCTAAATTAAAAACATATTTGTTTGATAATTTTATACCAACAAAATCATGGTTATCTTTTATCATTTG
>Ga0114962_10001698_pt1 | contig 18853 bp, 23 predicted proteins | sample C_130820_MF_Meta_FD_87017 | JGI IMG/M metagenome (GOLD analysis project Ga0114962, IMG submission 87017) | Freshwater microbial communities from Lake Croche, Canada to study carbon cycling - C_130820_MF_MetaG | ecosystem: Environmental > Aquatic > Freshwater > Lake | place: Lake Croche, Canada...
ATACACTCCATACTCTACCTTGGTCTAAGGTCTCGATGTTTAACCCCAACCTCAGGTAAATCTCCCAAGAAGAAATCGAGTCTTTCATCAGAGATGGAACGCTTTCCACCGATTGGCATGAGCCCCTCCGTATGGGGCCCGTTCGTGTGGACCACCATGCACATCGTGTCCCTCGGATATTCGGCAACTCCGTCGCAGGAAGAACAGCAGGCGGCGACTCAGTTTTACGAATCGCTTCAACTAATGATTCCGTGTCCCATTTGTCGGGATCATTACGGTCAGTTCTTGAAGGACACCCCTCCAGCTGTTCAGAACCGCGACACCTTGATTCGATGGGTCTTCAACGTTCACAACAAGGTCAATGTACAACTGGGTAAACCGGAACGAACCTTTGAGCAGTTTATTGCTGATATGCGTGCTCTTTCGGCCATGTCTTGCTATTCCATTGTTCCATCTTCCGGCCTCAGCGTGACGACTGCCCTGATTCTTCTCGGAGTCCTCGGTGTTGGTGGATTTGCGATGTATCGTGCCTTCCGTTAGATTCAACTATTCCATTTGAAAGGAGTATCTTATTCCTTTCAAAGGTGGTTCGGCGTCTATATCGCCTTCCGACAATCTGACGCATAACAATGCCGTCTACAAAGGGGGCATCGCGGATCATGTTCCAACGCTTGTAAAATTGCGATAGAAAAGGCGTGGGCACACGGCGTCCAGTACGCAGTTTCGACCGTTAAGGGGTCCAAGGTAATGGTACAGATCGCATCGGCAGGCAAGGGTGGCAGGTCTGTCAAAGGTTCCGCCCTTTGTAGGGGGTCCCGTAGGGGGTCCCGTAGGGGGTCCCGTAAGGTTGATCGCGGATTGTCTCGGAGCCTTGGAACAGTTAGGACCTCCAAGGGGCGATGGGTCGGCAGAGACACGGTAGACCGCAAGGTTCGATTCCACGGCAACGCATAATCGGGAAAGACTGTGTACACGGGCACAAACTCACTGTCTTCCCAAAATTGGACCACATACGGAATCCGCGTCAGGGTTGATTGAATCACGTGATCTAGGTCGATCGCCCCCCATCGATTGAACACAGGGCGTTCAGCATCAAGGACAGGTAAGGACTCGACCGTAATAGTAAAGAAGACGGGATCCGGTGTCAAGATGGGTCGTATAGAGACAAAGGTTCCCAATCCGCGATGTTTTGGACGAAGCCACAGGATCTGGTGTGACTGCCCGCGGATTTCTTGATGAATGCGGAGCGGATCAAACAGTCCAATTTGTTGATTGTCTTGACGCAAAATCGCTAGGAGCCCGGATTCCATATCCTCGCTTCTTTCCCCTTCTATTTTTTATTGGAAAGAGCCCATTCTTCCAGAGCATGGATACGGTCATCCGGTTTGAACGTCAGCCACCCAAATAACGCAGCGGCCGTTGGATGGATAAAGCGACGGTCAATAATGGGAATCAACGAGTAGAATCGGGGCCTCTTTCCCTGCCAATACCAGCGATATATCAGCACGTACGGAATGACGGCGAAGAATAGCAAGAAGCCGTACAAGGCGTACAAGATGCGATAGGGGTATTCGCGGTACAGATTTAGGTTGGCGGACAGACTAGCTCCATACACGCCCAACATCAAGAGCACAATGACTAGGAGAACTGTGCCCGCGATACGAAAAATACGCCCCGCTAAACGAGTCGCGGAAAACGTCTGGCGTTCTTCCTCGGCTGTCTTGGCTTGTGCCCGAGCCTCGGCGTCTTTTTTGGCCTTGGCGTCGGCTTGGGCCTTCGCATCCTTGGCGTTGGCACTCGCGGTCGCGACGTCCTTGGCCTTTTGTTCTGCGACAGCCTTGTCCTTGGCGTACTGTTCCGCCTCGGGATTGTAGGTGGCCTGATGGAGGTTGTATGCGATGGCATCGGTAAGGTTGCCTAACAGAGACATTCTATAGATTCAAGGGAAACTTCTAAGGGGTCTTAGACCGCTCTTATAAAATTCTACCCATCGACGCTAGCGGAATCATGGAGTCTCCTCCGTTTGTGATTACACCGGAAGGCAGGCGATTGGCGGTTTGAAGTTCGCAGTCGGGACGCGATCCGTAGGAACGTTCCGCATCGCAGGAAGCCGGCGATGGCACTTTCACGCACGCACGACCCGTTAAATCTTCTCCGACAAAGCACCAAACCTCCTTTTTGAAGCGGTCCTCGTCTCTATGCTCTCTGTGTTCTCTTTCCTCGTGTCTGTCCCATCGTCTGTGTAAGCCGTAGTGTCTTACAACGTACACAATACCTACACCAAGAACAATTGCTCCGACGACGACCAGCAAAAACGTATAGAATGAATGAGTCCTGGGGAGGTTTGTCGCGACCCCATTCACAGCACTGTTCATAGCACTGTTTACTGCTCCATTGACAGACGCCGGAAGATTTCCCATCGTATTTGCCATTCGATTTGATGTACTTGCTACAAAGGAGTTCATCTATTTCCAAGAGTGTTTTTTATGAGGAAGGACCTAGACCCGTTCTAAGGTCTAGACCCGTTCAAAGGCCTAAGTAAAAAGACCGAGGGATACGATAGGAGACCATGCCGGGTGGATTATTATCGCTCGTATGCTACGGCAATGAAAATGTTATGATCAACGGCAATCCACAACTCACGTGGTTTTACAAGGCCTTTCAGCGCTACACTCACTTTTCGCAAGAGCCGATTCAGGTGCCCCTGGAAGGCCCGAACCAACTCTTGTTGGACGCCCCCATTTTGCTGAAGGCCAAAATTCCGAGACAGGGAGATCTTCTGAGCGATTTGATCTTGCGCATCCAGTTGCCGGATATCTTTAGCAAGGCCTATATTTCACAGCCCTTACCCGGAACTTTTGTGTTGGATAGAGCCTACGAGTTCGCCTGGGTGCGACAGGTGGGCGTGCGTATGATTGACACCGTCACCTTTACGATCGGAGGACAGATCATCCAGGAATTCACAAGCGACTGGATCGGAGCCCGGGCCCTCCTGGATTTGGACAACAACAAATACAAGCAGTGGCGCACAATGGTCGGAGACGTTCCAGAATTGTTTGACCCCGCCCAGGGTATTTACGCTGACGTGTCCTCAGGGACCCCATTGTATCCGAATGTGGTGGCCTGGCAAGGCAATACGACTCTTCCGAACCCTGTCCAAAACAACGCTCCCAGCATTCCAGGGCGCGTCCTTCGTGTTCCCCTGGGACTCTGGTTCAGCGATTTCATCGCCAATTCGCTTCCCCTTGTGGGACTTCAGTATCACGACTGCGAGATCCAAATTCGCATGAGACCCATTCGCGACCTCTACACGGTGCTGGACCCTAATGGTAATCGTCTCCGTTACGGCACCCAGTTGCTCCCCTATCATCCAACGGATCAATACACCTCTGTGTGGAATCCAACACTGTACGGCACCCTTCCAAACACACTCAATAATCTGTACAGAACCTACACGGATCTATCGGGATCCCCTCGTTATTTTTACACCGACATTTCGGGCAACATTCCCATCTCGGATGGATGGCCCCTTAACGCAACGCTGGAAGCGACCTACACCTTTGTAAGAGATCAAGAGCAACTTCAGTTTGCCCGCACGACCCTACGCTACAATGTGCGCCAAGCCCAAAATTTCATCTTTTCGGGTGTCACGACCCGAAGCACGTATCGACTGGACGTTCACAATATTGCCACACGTATTGTGTATTTTGCCCGTCGATCTGACGCACTTCCCTTCCGAAATCAACCGACGAATCTCACAAACTGGATCTATCCTCAGGGGTCCCTTCGTCCCATCGCCATTGGCGGAGGTCCTCCGGATGACCTTACAGGGTACGGCATCACACCTTCCATCGTGTCGATTAACGGTACTCCTACATCAATAGGACGATCGGGGCTGAATCTTCAAGGTCTCCAACGTCGCATCCTTCGCAATATGTTTCTTACGGCAAATGGTCAACCGCTGTTTGATGCCCAGGACTCTGCTTATTTTGTAGATTACGTTCCGTTTCGGTACCTCAACGGAGATTCAGCCCCCTACGACGATTACGGCTTGGCGTCGCAGACGGAAATGTGGCCGATCCACGCGTACAGTTTCGCCATCGATGCGTCGAGCGTGGAACAACCCAAGGGAACCTTGAACACCAGCCGCATCGACCGCCTGGAAATGGATTTGGATGTGGAACCTATTCCGATCTTGGCCAATTACACCTATGAACTCCAGGTCTTTGTGGAAACCCTGAACTTTCTTGAAATCAGTACGGGATTGGGAGGATTGAAGTTTGCAAAGTAAAAGGGGCGCTGCCCCTTCAACCCCGCCATTGAACACGCTGGACTAACTCAATAAAATCCGGCCAAGTTTTCTCACGCCCATGTATAACCACCCAATGGCCGCACCTTACAAGTACGATATGACTGCGAAAGGTGTCATGAAATGGGCGTGTCACGAGATGGAACACGTGGGTCGCATTATTGCCGTAAAGGATCCTCACATTCAAAAGTCCTATGCCTACAGCACCCTGAATGGCATGGCACACGCCAAGGACGCCTTGTTTGAGTTGGTAAACGACTCCAATTACGCAACTCACAAGACCGATCTTCTCAAGAAGCACGACGCCCTGATTCGCGTTATGAAGCACCTGATTAAGGATTTCGATCTCGACCTGAAGGTGATCAAGTCCTTCAACACGGAAGGAACGCTCAGCAACCTTGGCTACCTGTCCTCGGGAGGGAAGACTCGCAAGAACAGTCGCAAGAACAGTCGCAAGAGCAGTCGCAAGAGCAGTCGCAAGAGCAGTCGCAAGAGCAGTCGTAAGAACCGCAAGTAATTCATGTGAGAATGGTATGTCATTCTTCAATGAATCTTATAGCAACCAAAGACCCTGTAATCGCATGGCTTTCTCTTTTTCATCCCCAATCATCCAATTAAAGTGGATCAAGCATACGTCTGACCCGAATGTAATCGGTGTGCGTTTGAGCAATGGAAAGTAGGCACCATTAGGAACCACCGATCGAGTAAGAGTTCGGCGGGACACGGAGTGTTTCACAAACAAATCGTGTAAATAATGCTGATCGCTAGGAAAGTATCGAATGTCCTCTTCTGTGTATTCAAACAAGGAGTACAAGGCCGGATTGTTTCGAAAGACCATGATCCCGGCACACATATTGGGGCATTGGTCGGACTTGACACACATCGTTCCGCGTTCGTCGCATTGAGCAAACACTTGAACATCCTTGTGTTCTTCCATAGCCTTTACAAACAGCGTAGTCGGATCCGAAAAGAGAAAGACATCCGTGTCTATAAATCCTACTGCCTTGACTCCCAACGCATAGGTTTCTTTCAAGGTGTATAACCAAACGTCCAACTTGGTAAAGCAGATGCGAATATAGTCTGATTTTCCCCAAATTGTAAATGTATCTGAAAATCTTGTTTTCAAAAAATCAGTCTTTTTACAAATACAGCACGGATGGTCGTTTAGTTCCTCAAATGTTTTATCGTCGTTACAATACACGACAAGTTTAAAATCAATGTGATTCTTTTCCATCGAGAGTAAGAAATTCTTCGTGTAGTGAATGTACCCGTAGTTGATAAAGGTGACCCAAACCAACTCCTTGTTAACAGACTCCATCTTCTATGGTTCAATCTTCACGGGTCTAAATGCCTTCAACATCCCTTCCAAAACTCCTTTGCGGACGCCTTTTGCTTCGCCTTTTTCACAAGGTCCGCATCAGCTGTATAGTGCGTTTTCCCACACATCAAGAGACTATGAACGCGTGCGTATCCCCATTGTTGCTGGGTGGCACCGGGACGATGCCCTGTGCGCCAGGCCGCCAAGCCACGATTGTAGCACTCGCGAATCACGGGAAGCGGGACACCCGTGGCCTTGGCCTTGTCTTCCAAGGATTTGGCATCCGGAAACCGGGCGCGAAAACGACGCGTGTAATCGGAGGTCTTTGTTTTGATGGCGTCCGTGACAAAAGGACGGTAGGCCGATGGATCCTTTGACGACAGTTTCTTCCGCGTCTGAATCTCCTTCCGACGACGAATCTTGTTTTTCTTGGTGAGTCCCGCGTAGTACTTGAGGGGCCAGAAGGAGGTCATCTACTTGATCCCTTTATTTTCGTTTACGCGTGTTCCTTCGTCTAGTTCGACGCCTAGACTTTCCTCCTCCTATCATTCCATCACTGGCTATTTTGGATTGGTTTGGACTTCCCTCTTGATTTACAAAGATGATGCGGTCTTTATCTGGATATTGTTTATCGGGTAATGGTGGTAGAATTCCCACACTTCTACAGGAGTTGTAGTTTTCTGGATTATAGTTTTGTATTTCAATTAATTTGAATCCTGTTATTGGGAATATAATTTGGTTAAGAGTGTCGACGAGTGGCTTCACAAAGATGCCGATAGGATCTAAATGTTTTCCTCCAATGAAGAACATATAAAATTCTAATGTTTTATATAAATCGATTACATATGTATTTGAATCTCGAATCGCATCTGGATTTCTTTCTGCTAATTCTCGCACAGCAGATTCAATCAAAGTTTTTAAAATGTTCATAATATTCTTTTTTATATCCATATATGAATAATTTTTACACCCTGTTACACTGTCTGAACTATTGCCAAAATATGGACATGATTCTACATTATGGTTTAATAAATATACTCCATTATTATTTAATTCATCATCCGTACGAGGTTGATTATTTAAATCGAGCATACATTCTCGGATGATTTGTAAATTATGTTTTAACGTTTCTATAGTAACTGTAAATTTGGGTAAAAGAATATCCTGGATAATAGCATTTTTTTTTATAATATAATTATCTATTAGTTCTGGATTTGGTACTCCTTTTAAAAGAGTATTTAATGGAAATTTATTTGGTTCGGATCGACTTTTTAATATATTAGGAAAAAAGATTCTATTTTTTACGTAATCTTTTACATAAGCAGGACATATGTCTTTTGTGAATCGTAAGGAAGGAGGGGTATTGTCCACAAGTGTTCGCAGTAACATTACCTTCAAGTTTTCAAGTTGACGCAACTCGATCATACCGGCTTCCCATTTGTCTCCGTTCTGGCCTTCTATGGATTCAATGAGTGTTTTCATCGCATCATATATGCTTCCAATTTTACGATGTAGGTTTTGGAAAAATAGTTCAGCATCGGGATTACGACACGCTTCAACCGCTTCTTCAAACCGTTCTACATCTGTGCGAGTATCTATCGGCATTCTAGATAGGAGGAATATTAATGTCCCGCCATCTGTCGCTGTTCTTTGAGCCGGAGCACAAATGGTTCCTCCAAGACTACATGGGTGTGGGTCTCATCGGTTTCCATCTGATTGAAATCAAGAAAAACGTCTTGATTTCAACGAATAACGCGGTCAGATCTAATACTTCGTCACCCACCAGTCGTCGTGGAGGTAGGGAGGCATTTCCGAGTACGACTGCGACACAATCTTGGTGCTCGGCCCCTCGCGATACAGACCATCAATTTGTGAGTAGTTCAGAGCGTACGCATAATACTTGAGGCGCGACACCATACCCTTGGCGGCGTTATCGACCTTAAAGTCCGTTGCCGTAGCGTCGTTGCCCCGAGGAAATCGTATGGGGTAGAGCACGTATACGTTTCCAAAGTTCAACTTGGGCACCGTCTTGAACTCGTGGCGGACCGTGACGTTTCCGTTGATGTAGACGTCGAGGTACTTGCCTTTGAGAACAAGGACAAGGTGGAACCACTTTCCGATGGGAATGTTGGGGATTTGGACGTGATTATCCCAGGCCGTGGTGGAGTTCATGTACAATCGCAATGTGTTCTTGTTTCCTTCCACAAAAAGGCCGGGGGCCATTAGAGGAAACCCGTCCTTGCTTCCCTTGTGCATAATGTGCTTCAACATCGTCGCATTGTTGGAGGATGTGCCTCCGCAGGTGTCCTTGACCGTCGCTTCAAAGGTTTCAGGAGAGATGAAGATGTACATGGAGTAACTGAACTCCATTCCATGAACCTCGTTCTCGCTGTTTTGAACTAGAGGGTATCCGGAATCGGGGGCCTGAATGATGACCTGCTTACTCGGCGTCGTATCCTGAAACAGCACGGACGTCTGATTATCGAATTTTTGAAAGAATCCGACGAGTGTTTCAACGATGGTGACAACGCTGTACAGAACTAGAAGGGCAACGATCGTCAACAACAGTTGTGGGATTAGACCGGGACCTACAAGGTATCCTAGAATCGGGGTGACTTGCTCCATGTCTTCTAGTAGGATAGAAGAAATGAAACTCCGAGAAGATGATTAGTTGCCAGAATAGGTCAGATTGATGCCAAGTTTATCTGCCAAATACCCCAGAAACCCACCAGAACTTGAAGGTCCCGCCTGGTAGATGGCGTAGATGCGGTCCGGGGTCAAGGGATATCCGAAAAACTGGATGCCACCGAACTTGCCACCGAAGCCTCCGCTCTGTCCGACAACAACGGATTGCGCACCGTTGAGAGGTGCCATTGGGACGTTAGGAAGAACACAGGAGCGGTTGAGTTTGCCATCATAGTAGACATCGACAATGCGTCCATTCACCGAGATGGTAAAGTTGATCCAACGCTGAAGGTCGACGTCCTGGATGTCACACATGGGAATGTCAATACTACCTCCCATTGAGGGCGCGCCCCCGGATCCGGAAAAGATTGCCTGAGCGTTCTTGTTCTCGGTGTAGTCAATGTCCTGCTGGACGCCTCCAGATGTCTTGTCTGTGCGAATACGAACCATCAACTTGGGTTCGTTAGGGTACAGAATCGTCGTCAGAAGGGAGCCACTTGCCTGCTTCGAGTCCACGATCTGAAGCACGCTCTTGGCGAGTCCGGAGCGGTAATCCCAACTATGAATGTACATCCAGAAGGAGATTGTGTACTCTCCGCCGGGCTTGACACGAACATCCTTATTGTCTTTCGGAAGGGGATGCGCCTTGGGCTTGTTGGCATCAATGATCACGTTTGACAGAGTCACATCCAGGTCGGACCCCGCAATCAAGAACTTGTAAAGGTAGTACAGTGCGATCAGGGCTACGACGACGTAGACGACCTTCATGATCAAAGATTGATTTCCCGTGAAAAAGGATCGGGCTGCTTCCATTCGTCTCTATCCTACGAAAACAATTTTCACGCGAATTGATACTCGACGTACTCGAGCGGACCGGTGGTATCATCCGGCACACAAAGCCCCATCTTACAAAAGGCATCCCTGAGACTGGACCACATGAAATCGTAGCGTTCCGGAATGAGAGGTTTGCCTCGCGTGTCGACATTGCGTTTGTAGTTAGCCATGACCTGGGATTCGGAGAGTCGGGAAGGCCACGCTTGGAAAAGACCCGCCTGTCCGGAGAAATCCGGAGAGGTTTCTAGCAACACTCCCTGGGGGTAGAGTGTTGGAAGATTTTCGAGCAGTTTAGATGCTACCAGGGCACCATTCAAGTAGACGTCTACACTGCGTCCTTCCAGTGTCACAGTGAGTTGATTCCATCGGGCGATCATAAACTGGTCCACGTCAAGGGATTGTACCTCGCCAGGGGTCACGATGGCACCATTCATCAAAGGCTTCACACGGACACGCGCGACTTGATGGATAGGGTCCAGGAGAATGTCACCGACGCCCAAGATGTACAGAAAGGGTTTGAACCGGAAGTCGTCTTCGGGACCCCCAATCGGAATACGTTCACGATTGACGTCGTCCATGTAGACAAAGGCACTTAGCGTGAAATTGTTGCCCAGAGAGGTGTTGATTTGCGACTGATCAAAGACCGTTTTGATGGAATCGGATCCCGATGCGTTGCCGGCACCCTGGAGCACGTAGGGACCCATCACAAGGGCATCTTTTGCCTTGGGACGAAGGTACAGATAGAGGCCTATTCCGAGAACGCACAGCACCACGATGACACCCACCCACATCATTGTAGGAGATACAGACCTTGTCGCGGGTACAACGGCCTGTTTTAGCATACTTCCGTCAAACATAGACGCCATTCTATCGTATAGATACGAAATTCTTGCTCGGCAAGTAAGTATTTCGTATAAAATTACAGTGTTATGAAAATGCGGCGGTCAATGATTGAGAGACCGATGTCGGAACAACATTTGACACGGCACTTGTGACAGCCGTTGTTGTGGCGGAAATCATGTCCTGCGTCGACGTATCCGTGGACTCGCAAACGGGCCTCTTCGTAGTGAAGGTCGGAAACGACGGACACAACGACCGCACGTCGACCGCTGTCAAGGGCTGATTCCACACATACAGGTTTTGGATCTGAGCTTCCGCGGCGGCTGACCCCGCGAGTCCGTACCATTCATGCTCCACGCGTTTAGGAATACCGGAGAGCACCTTGGTGACTTCCAGACGGCAATTGATGTAGACTTCGAGCACGCGGTGGTGTATCACGACGCCAATACGAAACGGCGTGTCAAGGGGAATGTCGGCGATCCGCACGGATTCACGAAAGGTTTCGGATCCGAGCGAGGAATCCACAAAGACAAGCAGATCGTTGGTGTTGGGATCCAAAAAGACGCCGGGGTTCATGCGTTTGGGCAGACCAAAGGGAGGCAACGGTTGGTTGACAACACTGGCCAGGAATCCCTTTGGTATGATGCCACCGCCGTCTTCTGCCTTGGCCAGGTCGGAGGACCCTCGATGAAGAATCTGGCGATACGGACCTTCCGTCGTCTTGTAATTACGCGTATCCAACAAGGTCACGTCAAGCAGGCAAGAAAAAGAGTCGTCGTGAAAGTCGGGAACGTCCTGGTTCAAGGGAACAAGCAAGTTTGTGTAGGTCTTGGACGGAGGCCAAAACAAGTGTCCCGTTTGATAGATCTTCATCCGCTTCGGGCGCGGATCGAGCCAGGACAAGGATAGAGGGACACCAAGAAGCATCAGGACTACCAAGACGACAACAATCAGAAGACCGATGTAGAGAATCCAGGTGCGACTCGGGGGACCGATTGCGGTGCCTAGTGAGGACCCCACAGCCGACGATGTCGACCGTATCATGCCAAAGAGCGAACTATCAGCCATTCTATTCTACGGCGATGAAAAAAGAGATTAGGGACCAAGAGGAAGATGTGCAATATTCATATACCTCTGTTTCAAGGTTTGATTTCCGTTATTGCCGTGTTCATTGGTATGCATTGTTTGAAGCCAGTTGGCTTGTTTACCATATCGATTTGCGTTACGATTCTTACCTCGTGTTTGACTTTTGCGTTGTAAGTTGCGGAGGCTAGCAACTGATCTATTTCTCCGTGAGATGTTGTAATGTCTTCTGGTTGGGTATCGTTCCATATTCCTAAGTCGCTCTACAAGTACTAAATCACCCTGCCCCCTATTATCTTCATTTTCCGAATCTTTACAATCTGCTTTAGCCATATATATATCGGAGAGCCAGTTGTGTCCTGTAGTTCTTGCTCTATGACTTAATTTACGCAATTCCTTTGCACTCCTAGGACCACAAGGACTACCCCCTTCCGCATCCAATCTCTGTAAACGTGGTCTTGGATCAAATCTTTGTCTCATGGCATACAAATCCATTTGGATTGTATTATCCATATACCGGTTATTCAAATCTTCATTCATTGTTAAGTTTCTACTTTAATGTTTTTTTTTATTATAAACATTTTAGTATCCCGGGCAAACATTTGGAGTCTCAACAACTGATTATTTGAAATGCCGGTAATGCCAGTAATGCCAGTGGGTCTGAAGGTCTAGAAGATTGGAAATAAAAAAACATCCTATTCCGGAAGTTAGGCATTCCCATAAAACACCCGTTGGACGGCCGACTTGATGAAGGACCGCAACTTCATCGACGTCTTCTTCATCACCGGACTCGGAGCGTCTCGCAACTTGTTTTTGTTGTACGTGTTTTCCGAATGACACATGACCAACATGACCTTCATCGGATCGAGTTGGGCCATCTTGATGGTGTATTTGTTGGTGAAACCGACTTCCTCCGCAAAGGTCACGGTCTCATCACACCGGTGCGTCTTGGTCACGGCTTTCCAAAAGGCCATGGTTCCAAAGGTGGAGTGGGACGGCCCGTAAGGCCCGCACTCCCAAATGCTCTGGTCGTCCGTAAAAAAGAGATGGTTTCGTGTGGACCCCACCAAGTCGACCTTACGCGAAACGAGTGTTTGAACGGCGTGAGACACGCGTTCAGGCGGATAATAGTCATCGTCATCCATCACAACAATCACCTCCCCCCGCGCCTCGTCATGGAGTCGATTCCGCTTGGCACCGACATTGAGTTTTTCGTCGGACGAAAAATAACGAATATTCATCGACGTCAGATGTGGTGTCAGAAGGTCCAGGATCTTATCGGAACCATCGTCTAATACGAGCCATTCCATTCGTTCCTTGGGGTAGGTTTGTGCCTTGATACATTCGATGAGCCAAGGAATGAATTTGCGACGATTATACGTCGGCGTAACAATCGACACGGGCGGGTGGGTCGCCTTGGGACTAAGACAGGCAGGCCATTCGGAGGTCATCTATAGGCGTATAAACGCAGTTATTTAAGCCAATCACAATAAAAACTGAATTCTCCTATCTAAACCCACGCAGGAAGAAAATCACAACCAGATGTCTCTCGTCTCCAGGCGAAAACTCTGGGCCTTGTTTGAGGCCCTGTACAGCCAAGAACTCAATAGCGAGTCGAAACAAGCCGATACACCCCCTTGGATTAAAACACCGTTACTTCCTCATCAGCGATCCGCGCTAGCCGCGGCCCTTGATTTGGAAAAAGCGAAAGAAAGCGGCATCGAAGTCGGAGACATACCAGGCGACCAAGTGGGAGGTCGCATGTACGCGTCGCACGGAATCTTGGGTGATCGCGTCGGATCTGGAAAATCCTTGACGGCCCTTGCCCTTGTCAAAGCACCCCCTCCATCACCATCCTATGTTGAATTTGTTACGCGAACTACGGTTCAAGGCGAAGGCCGAGACGTGGGGATTCTTCGCCATCGCACGCAAACACACACCAATTATGGACAGACGTTGAGACCCGTCAGTACCTCATTGTTCCTAGTGCCTCACGCATTAATTTCACAGTGGGAAACCTACGTGACCCGTGATACAACGTTGAGAGCCTTGTTTATTAAGCGTAAATTAGACGCCACCTCGGAAACCTTTATGACGAATTTAGAAACGTATGATGCCGTCTTTGTATCCTCGACCATGTGGGCCACCTTGAAGCAGACCCATCCAATTAGAACCTTGCTGTGGAATCGCGTCTTTGTCGACGAAGCCGACAGTATTTCCGTGACGACGGATTGGGACGATGTCAACGGGCTTTTTTACTGGTTTATCAGTGCCAGTTGGTTGAACCTTGTCTTTGCGGCGGGCGTCTATTTCAATATTGCGGCCACCTTCACGCCTCCTCCCGATACCCCTACAGAAGTGATTCGACGTGTCTCGGCACTCCAGGCGGGCGGTCAATACCTCAGCATTGCTGGATGTCGGCATTTGAACATTGTGCGACGCATGTGTGGCGTGAGTATTATGGGTAACACAGTCAGCCTCAACGCAGCGGGGATTCAATCCTCGCGTCTTATTATTCATTCGTCGGAAGACTATATTCAGGAAAGTTTTCGATCTCCGGAAGTGCTTCACACCTATGTCACCTGTTCCACGCCGGTCAACATTCGCGTCTTGGACCAATTCATTTCGGCGGAGATGCTGGAACGACTTCACGCAGGAGATTTAGCGGGTGCGTTGGAATCGATTGGAATGACGGCCCACTCGGAAACGGAAGTCGCGAGTGCTGTGACGGACAGTTTGCGGAAAGAGTTGGACCAGGCACGACGCACCCACGAATTCAAAAAGACGATTGAGTACAGTTCGGACGCGGCCAAACAACGATCCTTGGAACTTTGCGAACAAAAAATCGCCAGTCTGGAAAGCCGCATCTCGGCGATTGAAGACCGCCTTCAACGAGCAAAGGAGCAGACGTGCCCCATTTGCTTTTGCGATGTGACAAAGCCGTCTGTCACACCCTGCTGCCAACAACTGTTTTGCTTTCCTTGCTTGTGCGAATCACTGAAACGGACGTCTGCGTGTCCATTATGTCGTGCCAGAATCAATGACGTGAAGCAGATTTGTGTAGTGGGAGAATCGAATACCATTGTGCCTGCCGATAAAGTCGAGCAGTTGCTAGACACGGAAGCCAAGTTAAACAAGAAGGACTCCTTCCTTCGCTTTGTCCGAAAGAACCCGAGTGCCAAGATTTTGACCTTTAGTGGGTACGATGCGACCTTTACGGGGTTGGAACACGCCCTGGAAATGGAAGGGTCTTCGTATGCGACCTTGAATGGATCTCAGGCCCGGATTGACAAGTTGCTCCGCGAATTTGGAGCCGGTAAATACACAACCTTATTCCTCAACGCCAGAAACATGGGCGCGGGGCTGAATATAGAGGCGGCGACGCACGTGGTGCTGTTTCATAAAATGTCGTCGGAATTGGAAAAACAGATTATTGGACGCGCTCTGCGCTTGGGACGCACGACGCCTCTCGAGGTGGTTCATCTGGTTCACGACAATGAGGTGGGACAAGCAGTGGTTCATGCCTAATCCACAAAAAACAATAAAAACAATCCCGGTCCCTGATAGGAATGTCCTTTGCCAATTTCGTTCACGCGACCATTATTTACTTTACAGGCATTGTGGGCCTTCTCATTACTAGAACCTTCAAAGGAAACTGGTCCAAGGGCTTGTGGACCTATATTCCTATCTTTTGGGTTCCGATCCTGACGTCCTGGCCTATTTCGTTGTATGTGCTGTTTGGAGGGCTCGACTAAAAATTATCGTACCCTTATAGGATATGCAACATACCTTGGACCTAAATTTGGCATGGTATAGACGAAATTTTAGAGATACATATGATACCGTGAAAATGGTTCGCACGGTATTAGAAAAAACGCACGAACAGTTTCCTGAGGCATCGTGTCCGCACGCAACTCGATTGTTGCTTGAATGGCTACCTAATGTGACATTAATGTGCGGCACATTTAAAAATAAGGCAATGGGGAAACCCGCATTTCATGTATGGGTCTTTGATATGGATGCCAAGGTTCATATTGATATAACGGCGGATCAATTTCCGATTAAAACGACGAGCAAATTGTTGTTTTTTAGAACACATGATACAGCCTTACTGGAAACGGTTGGGTATAAATTGGCAACGCTCCAAGTTTGGAACGAGTTATTTGATATCGGACCCTATGTTACCTTTCCTCTTTCCAAAATGAAACTTACCTACGATGGAAAAGAAACCTTGGAAGATGTGTATAAGGAGGTAAGGAGACGAATAAAGGGGGCATAGCCCCAAGGGGGCATAGCCCCCTTCGACCCCCTCTCACGGTAATCAGCGTGGGTCCCAGGACGGGGTCGAAGGGGCGGAGCCCCTTAAAATTGAGGGATGCCTAGCTGTCTCACAGCCAGGCATCCAACCATGCTTACTCGTTCCATGTCCCACCCCGTCAAGTTTACTGCCGAAGACTACGAAGCTGCTTCCATTCTGACCTCGATGCGCCACGCAGCTCCCGCCCTGATTCCCGTTCCCGCCTTTCGCGAACTCCGCCCTCGGTCCTATCAACGCATTCCTCGCCTGTCCGTCTTGCGTACCTATGCCCCCGCCGAGTTTGCATCCTTCCTTCGCCGTCTCCACGACATGGAGTTGGTGATTCTCCACCGTCGCAATCAAAACACCCTTGCCTCCGAAGCCCATCTGACCGAGGAGCAGCAGGCAATGCTGACCTCCGCCTACCAGCGACGACTGAACTAGGATGTAGGAAACGCAGACGGACGAGGTACGTCCAACGCTTGAAGCAGACGCATAAAGCGATTCGCATCCGTACCAGGAAACCACCTAGGCAATATGCCTCTCCAAAATTCCGAATGTTCCCACGCGGGCTGGCCTTCTTTTTTTCCGTATCCAGGTGACCCCACTTTTTTGATTTCCGAGTCAGCCGCCAAGAGAAATACGTTTGCCTTCCAGACCGTCGAATCGAACCCCGCATCGAACCGAGGGTCCGTTGCCACAAAAAGGTCCCTCATCTCACACAGGTACCGGAACTGATTGTACAACATCGATTGCTTCGCGAGTACAGCGGTGTATTCCATAGAGTCGTCCGTCCACGACGTGGCAGCATCTTCTGCGACACCCCCAGGACCAAACAGAATCTGGTTGACCGACTGGAGTTTGGCCTGGTAGGTCAAGGGAAACAGTGTCCAATGCTGGAAAAAAAAGGTGTAGTAGTCCAGGCGATCGGATGACAAAATGGTCTGAAAGGCCCGTTTATACATCTCGTAGCCGCGGGCATTGTTTCCTACGTATCGCTTGATCCAAGTCGGCAAGGATTCGTGAAGGTGGAGTCCCGCCAAATTCAAGTCGTTGTTATTCAGAGGCACCTCCGCCGTCATGTCAAGGGCCCCCCGCAACAGTTGCCCCACTGACGTCTTGATGGTTTCCGATCGTCGAATACGATTCGACCCGAGTGCGTGTGCGTCCGCCAGTCCCGATTCAATCGTGTGTTTCACTTGTAAGACAGACAGAGTCCCCTTCGCGACATCGTGCTTGATTTCACGCACCGATTGAAGGATTTTTCGCAAGTCTCCACTGTGAATGGCCGACAGTTCCTTTGCGAGGGGGTCGAGATCGGACAAAGAGGTTCCGGATAGATCCTTGAATTGTGTGCGAATGAGAGAGACCACATCGCTATGAGAGGGCGCGCCGACGGCAAAGGTTTGACAGATTTTTTGAAAGGGTTGAAATTTCTTTTCCATCCACTCGTTGCTGATACACACGATCGCATTGTCTCCCTTGTATTCTTTGAGAATGCGAATCAATTCCGAGAGTCCTCCTTTGTCTCCCACGGACATACCGTCGATTTCGTCCAGGATTAACCCCAGATTTCGGGGGCCTTCGGGTCGAAAAAAGTCGGCGACGTTGCGACTGTTGAGCAACGGAATCAAGGAGTCTTCAACGGCGGCCTTGTGACGATGCTGAGAAGCGTTCCATTCCACAACACGATAGTCGGCGGCTTCAAGGGCGGCCCGGGCCAACGTGGTCTTTCCAATACCAGGAGGTCCGTACAAAAAGAGGGAGTGATGGGCCTTGGGAGACGGACTCTTGGCCCATGCGATGATTTGGGAAAAGAGATCCGTGTGAATGGACGACATCTTAGGGTACCTGGGTGGAACAGGCTTTAGCCCCTCCAAAAGGTCTAAACTCTTCCTTCCTTCAGTATCCTAAGATGTCACCCATTCCGGATTCGTTTTTGAACGTGACCCGCATCCTCACTGCGAGTGAGATTAGCATCTATTACATTCAACGTGACGGAACATCCGCCTTGCCTGAGTTGAGGGATTACCTGTTTCACTCTGAAGTGATTCCTGTTCCAGACGGAGTTAGTTTTCGATTGCGTATCTCGAAACCTTCCTTAAACCATACTTGATACCACAAGGTCTTACTCTTTTTGAACCATTCATATGATTCAGAAAGAGATAAAGAAGAGAACAAATCTAATCATCTCCAAACAAGGACAACCAGGAGAGTCCGTAGGTCTGGAGACGCATCTTGAGATCCTCGGGGGCCTCGCCCTTAATGATCGGAAAGGCGTAGTCATCGCGATTGATCAACGAGGCCACATTCTTGGGATCCATTACCTTGAAGCGCCCATTGGTGCTGACGCCTACGTAATCGACGCACTTTAGTTGCGTATTGTTGGGTCCGGGAGGTACGGGGGTCAGGTAGTCGGGACAAAGTGTCTGGTAAGGAGGCCACTTGGCATTTTTGGCTCCGACAACAAACCATTTGACGTAGTAAAAGTACAGAGCTAGAATTCCTCCTACCAGAACCAAGACAGCGGCAACCTGCCTCTGCATCACGCTATACAGGTAATACACGACTATCCCCACAATCGCAATCCCTAAAATCCAATAGGCGTATTTGGCGATGCGACGAAGGCCGTTCACCAGTCGTTGATTCGTACTAACGTCGGACATTTCTATCTAGGCAGATTATTTTTACTTGTTCCAACTTACTGGATGCGGGCAACGGCCGTAGCGAGCCCATCCCCATCTCCATAGGTGGAACCACCCAGACGAATGTATCCCGTGTAATACTCCTGAGGTCCCCCGGGAGCGGCGTTGCCCGTACCAGCACCCGTACCGTACACCCCGAGGGCTCCCGCAGGCACGAATTGAACCTTGCGTAAAATGGTTGAGACGTTCGCACCGGACGCCAAATCGGGGACGTAGATTGTCTTACCCATATCACGGAGAACAACCGCACCTGGGGTCGAGACTGCTGGTACCTGTAACACCCACGACACAGTGCTCAGATGTTCGTCGACAATCGTCGACTGAATTCCGGCCACATTAATGTACATGGTGTTGGACAGGGTCTTCTTGTATTCGACTGCGTAAGACGTCATCTATACAAGATAAAGAAAAAAAAATTTTTACTGGATACGAGCGACGCCAGAGGGGAACCCATCAGCGGCGCCGATGCGGATGTAGCCAGTGTAAAAGGCAGGAGTCGTCGTGGCGGTAGTGGCTCCCCGAGGAATGTACTGGACACTGCGAAGGATGGTAGAGGGAGCGGCACCCGTGGCAAGATCAGGAACATAGACAGTCTTGCCCATATCGCGAAGAACGGCGGCACCGGGGGTGGAAAGGGCACCGAGGCCCGTGACCCAGGAGACATTGCTCAAATTCTCGTCAATAATGGAGGACTGAATGGGGGCAATGTTGATGTAGATGGCATTGGTCTGGGAAGGACGACTATGGACGGAGGACATTTATACGGAGTCAGAAGAAAAAAA
>Ga0114962_10001699_pt1 | contig 18847 bp, 11 predicted proteins | sample C_130820_MF_Meta_FD_87017 | JGI IMG/M metagenome (GOLD analysis project Ga0114962, IMG submission 87017) | Freshwater microbial communities from Lake Croche, Canada to study carbon cycling - C_130820_MF_MetaG | ecosystem: Environmental > Aquatic > Freshwater > Lake | place: Lake Croche, Canada...
CGGGCAAGCCCGCCCCGACCAAGGCGGGGGCAAGCCCCCGCACTCCGCGCGGCAGTTTGCTGGCGAGTGTGTGCCTAGGAGTGCGGTGGCTCGCCACCGCCCTAGCTAGCCAGCTTGCTGGCGAGTGTGCATCGCAGCGGCACCTCATGCACGGCTCCGCGCCACGGCGGGCAAGCCCGCCCCGACCAGGGCGGGGGCAAGCCCCCGCACTCCGCGCGGCAGCTTGCTGGCGCGTGTGCATCACAGCGGAAACTCATGCACGGCTCCGCGCCACGGCGGGCAAGCCCGCCCCGACCAAGGCGGGGGCAAGCCCCCGCACTCCTCGGCACTGCTAGTCACTGACTCACGGGCGTGGCGCTCTTGGCGGCTTTGGCGGCGGCGAGGCACTCGGCGACCCAATGATTGCATGCCTCGCGGCAGAGCAGGGGGATGGCTGCGGCCGCTGGAACATCGTCAGGGAGACCGCGGCGGTGGCTGGCGGCGCTGGGGAGCAGCGGCGTGTCGGCATCCACTTGCCAGAGCAGGTGTCTGGCACAGGGCACAGCGGAGCTGCAGGTAAGCGGCACCAGCTCTTGGAGAGCCTCGTTGCTGAGGCTGCGTACGCGTTGATACATGCCGCTTTGGCGTTGCAGTTTGTCGCGCAGGTGCTCGACCTCGAGGCTAGCGTCTTGCTGGGCCAGCCACAGGCCCACGCAGGCTGGATAGAATTGGTCCAGGGCCAGTCGCAGGTCCTCCACTGTGTCCAAGCACAGCAGCCAGCCCCGGCGCAAATTCCGCTGCGCATGGAGAAACCGGTAAGTCCCGTCCTCCGCATACGCTGCAATCTCACGCGCCGCCCCTGGACCAGCATAGGTCGTTAGGCCGGGGGCCCCATTCGCGTCTCGCAACGCGACGTCGGCGGCGTGGCAAAGGCTAAAGCGTTGGTTGGAATCGCTCGTTTCAGTCGTCGGTTTGGTAATCTGGTCATTCAGTTCCAAGCGGTCGTTTGAAACAACGATTCCGATTTCGATTTCACCGATGCGGTGGACGCCGTTAGCGATGGCGTGGAGGAGTTTTTGGGAGCTTGTCAGCGGTTCTACGGATTGCGGAAAAATCGCTGCAACAGGCTCATTAGTAATCTTGTGAGATATATCGAAGTCGCCGATGAGGTCGAGGATGACGTCGGCGATGAGGGGTTCGGTGCCGATGGCGGAGGAGTAAAAGAGGGATTTGCCGCGGAGGGAGTGGGGGTTGTGGCGGAACACCTCGCGTTGGCTAGCGGCGGGGCCGATTTCGGTTTCGATGCCAAGCAGGACGGGGATATCCTGGTACGAGTGGAGGCCGTCGGAGATGAAGAATGGAACGACCACCACGTTGGGAGTGAGGGCGAGTTGGTCCCAATCGGCGATGAACGGGGCCTCTTCCATGAAAGCAGCCACCACCGCGGCATAGCCTGCGCCGGAGGCGGCGATAAGTGCGACCTGGTCGTGGATCGCCTTAGTTGAGTTTTTGTTGAAGCCGGTGCCGTGGCCGGTGATGATGAGGGTGGTGGCCGCAGGATCGGCATCCGGCGCGACCTCCTTGGCGCGGCGCAAAATCAGGTCGGTCATCGATGGGTGGACGCCGACGGGCAGGCAGTAGTGGAAGGTTTTGCCGCGCAAGACAGTGGTGGGGCCGCTGAGTTGGAGTTCGCGCGGGATAACGTCTTGGGTGAAATACCCCTCGCTGATGAAATCCGGTACGACGTAGATTTCATCCGAGTCGAATAAATAGGACGCCTCCCGCATCGATGGTTCTTCTTTCCAAAAACAGCAATGCACCTCGGCAAACAAACCGCGACGGCGGATTTGCTCGGCGTGCTCGAAATACGGGGCCGAGGAGTCCGGGTTTTGGGTCGAACCATGCCCAACGATGAGCAGGGCGGAGCGGGGCTTGGGCGCGATGGACATGAGATGAGGTCTAGGGTGGCAATGGGACGGCAAGACTGGAGCGGGTAAGATGGCTGGAATCTCGCGGATTGCAAGGCCCAGCCATAGGAATTGGGTTGCGGGGGACCGCTGGATAGGTTAGTACCTGCGCACAGCGCCTGCCACCAGGCGTCGCTATTGCCACCCCCACACGCTCATGAAGACCAAGGACACCCGCAAGGAAACCAAGAAGCTGCCGACCAAAACCGCCAAGGAAAAGAAACTCGCCAAGCAGGCGAAGAAAAACGACAGGTGATTTTTGTGCTTTGATTGACTCACCGCAAGACAAGCTGGCTATCAAAATCACATCGATGCTAGGAGATATGCCGCCATTGCAGCCGAAATCGCTAATTCTGCTAGGGATGCTGGCTTGCATGGGATCGCTCGCTGCGGCTGAAGCTGCGCAGCGACCGGTGGAAACAGCCTCTGCCGGAACGATTCTCTTCCTAGGCGACAGCATCACCGCGGCAGGCGGCTATGTGCGCAGCATCGAGGCCGAGCTCGTCAAGCAGTCGCCCCCATGGAAGGTGATCAACCATGGCCAGAGCAGTGAAACACTTTCCAATTTGAGCGAGGAGTACCACCCGGGCCGCCGGCCTTGCCTCTTCTCGCGGCTCGACAAGGAACTCGCTGATGCCAAGCCAAAGTGGGTCGTCGCCTGCTACGGCATCAACGATGGAATCTATCACCCCTTGAGTGACCAGCGCTTCGCGGCCTATCAGGCTGGTGTGGCCGCCCTCATCAAAAAGGTCCAAGCATCGGGTGCCCGCTTGGTGCTGCTAACGGCTCCGCCCTACGCCAAGCCCGGGCCAGAATTTCCCCAGGGCACCAGTGCGGCGGACGCGGCGAAGTTGCTAGCCAAAGCCGATGCGGATGCGAATGTTGAGGCTGACAAGGATCCGCGCAAGTTCGGCTACACCTCGCCCTACGCCTACTACGACAACGTGATGGCCCGCTATGCCAAGTGGTTGCTCACGCTCGATGGTCGCGATGACGTGCACGTCATTGATTTGCGCAAGCCCATGCTGGCTAGGTCGAAAGAGACTCACGACGGCGATCCGATCCATCCGAACCAAGTGGGCCACGACGTCATGGCCAAGGCGTTTCTCCAGCAATGGCCGCAGATTAGCGGGCCAGCCGCAAAATGACCTCCCGGCTGAAAGTTCCAAGCTAGGCATTGCGTAGCGTCACTTCAAGTTAGGAATAGACCCACAGCGAGCCAACCGTACCCATTTTCACCCCCCTCATGAAACACCTGCCTTTTATCATTGCCGGATTCTCCTCCTTGTCGTTCGTGCCAGCGCTAGTAGCTGCTGAATGGCAACCCGCCGTCGGCCCGTTGCAGACGCGCTGGGCAAAGGACGTCTCGCCGGAGAAAGTCTTGCCCGAGTATCCGCGACCGCAGATGGTTCGCAAGGATTGGCAAAATCTCAACGGCTTGTGGGACATCAAGCTCGATGACGGCACCGAGACCCGGATCTTGGTGCCCTTTCCGGTGGAGTCGGCACTCTCCGGTGTGATGAAGCACTCCGAGCGCCTGACCTATCACCGTAGCTTTGAGATACCCAAGAGTTGGGCTGGGCAACAGGTGTTGTTGCACTTTGGGGCGGTGGATTGGCAAACTAAGGTGAGCCTCAACGGCAAGGAGCTCGGCATCCACCGCGGCGGTTATGACGGCTTCAGTTTCGATGTGACCAGCGCGCTCAAAGCGCAAGGCCAGCAGGAAATGACGGTCGAAGTGTTTGACCCGACCGACTTGGGCGGCCAGGCGCGCGGCAAACAAAAACTCAAGCCGGGCAGCATCATGTACACATCGACCACCGGGATTTGGCAAACGGTGTGGTTAGAACCGGTGGCCCCCACGCACATCGAATCGCTGAAGATTGTCCCGGATGTGGACCAGGGCTGCGTGCGGATCAAGGTGGCGGCCGTCGCCGGCAAAGATGACGGCCAGTTGCAGGCTGCCGTCGAGGTCTACGACGGGCCAACCAAGATCGGCTCCGCCAACGGCTTGGCGGACGAGGAGATCGTAGTCAAAATTCCCAGGGCGAAACTGTGGTCACCCGATGCGCCCTTCCTCTACGATCTGAAGGTCACTGCCAGCGGCCAGCACAGCGCGCCGCATGCTGACGCGGTCACCAGTTATTTCGGCATGCGCAAAATCGCGCTTGGCAAAGACGACAAGGGAGTCACCCGCATGCTCTTCAATGGCCAGCCGGTGTTTCAGGTCGGGCCTCTCGACCAGGGGTTCTGGCCGGACGGGCTCTACACTGCGCCGACGGATGAGGCCTTGCGCTTCGATATCTCGGAAACCAAGCGCCTCGGCTTCAACACCACCCGCAAGCACGTCAAGGTCGAGCCGGACCGCTGGTACTATTGGTGCGACAAGCTGGGTCTGTTAGTCTGGCAGGACATGCCCTGCGCCAACTCCTATACCGACAAACCGCAGCCCCTCGACAATGCGCAGTTCAAAGTGGAACTGGTGAACATGGTGACCAGTCACTGGGATCATCCATCCATCATTATGTGGGTGGTCTTCAACGAAAATCAGGGCCAGCACGACACCGAGGCACTGGTGGCAGCAGTCAAAACTCTCGATCCATCCCGCTTGGTCAACAACGCCAGCGGCAATGACGATAAAAATTGCGGCGACGTGATCGACAAGCATAGTTATCCTGGTCCCGAGTCACCCAAGCCGGAAGCCAACCGCGCGGCGGTGTTAGGTGAATTCGGCGGGCTGGGCCTGCCGGTCGACGGCCACACCTGGAGCAAGAAAACTTGGGGCTACGAAGGCACCAAGAGCATTGCCGATCTAACCACAGGATATGAGAAACTGCTGGCCAAGGCCTGGGAACTCAATGCCTCCGCCGGTCTGTCGGCCGTCATCTACACCCAGTTCACCGACGTGGAAACCGAGTGCAATGGTCTTCTAACTTATGACCGCGCACTCAACAAGGTGCTCGCGGAGCGCGCCGCTGCGGCGAATCGCGGCAAGCCAGCGCCCCCGGCAACCAAGTAATCCCTGCCGGGGGTCATGCCAGGGTCAGGCGCAGGCCTGCAAGGATGGCAAAAATGACCACCAGCCACTCGAACAGGCGCTGCGGCACCCGCCGCAGCAGCTTGCCGCCGAGCCACACGCCCAGCCACATCGCCGGCAGTAACTTGGCATTTTCCAGTAAACTCGCCGGGCTGATCAGGGCCAACTTTGCACTCAGCGGAACTTTTGCTAGATTGACCAACAGGAAAAACCGCGCGCCTACGCCTACCAAGTCCATCTTGCCGAAGCGCCGCGACAATAAAAAAAGTTGGATGATCGGTCCCGCCGCGTTGGCTAGCATCGTGGCAAACCCACCTGCCACCCCGGCCGCCAGACCGAACCCGCGCGAGTCCGCCATTTCCTGATAGGCCTGCGGCCACTGCCGCCGCCCGAGTTGCACTGCCACCATCGCCAGTACCACCCCACCGATGATCCGACGCGCCAGCACATCGTCGATTTTTCCTAGCAAAAACCACCCGCCTAGCAAACCCACCGCAGTCGGTAGCAGCAGCGGCCACACCGGTCGCCATGACCCGCAGCGCCGGAACGCCGGATAGACGGTGAGGTCGGCGGCGATGAGCAAGGGCAGTGCCAAGCCGGTGGATAGGCGTGCGCCGTAAATCTCGGCAAACACCACCACCGAAATCATAGACAGCCCACCGAAGCCTGCTTTGGATACACCGACGCACAACGCCGCGAACATCGCCAAGGCGAGCGAGCCAAGGTCGGCGCTCATTATTGCCCCGATCCCGCCACCGGGCGTAACGAGTTAGCGCCGTGGCGGCATCCAGTTGGGCGAAGGCGAATTTTCACAGGCGCAGGGTGGCGCGTCCATCGTGCCTCCGCAAGGGCGATTTGCCTGCCATCGGCGCTAAGGAGTCACGACCTTATTGTCGTGTCTTTGCCAATGAGGGCGATGGTGGAAGGAAGCAGGGATTACACGGATAATGAAAGATTTGCTTGCCGCAAAGCAGCAAAGGTCGCCATGGGACGCGGACTAAGACCGGTTTTTTCTTGAGCGCTTTGGCTTGTCAACAGCTGCTTCCATGCTTAGTGGTGAGCTTTTCCACGACCTCAACCGATGACCGCCCCCAAACGCAACGACGAACACCCGCTCGCTAACATCCTCATCAACGTGCTGGTGCCAGTGATGATTCTGAGCCTCTTCAGCAAGGATCCGCAGCTGCAGGCCTTGCTCGGCAAGGCGGTGCGCCCGTGGCACCTGGGACCAGTCAAGGCCATCATCATCGCTCTCGCCCTGCCTATCGGCTACGGCGTCTGGTATTTCGTCAAAAACCGCAAAGCTAACTTTTTTTCCGGGCTGGGGCTGTTGTCGGTGGTGCTAACCGGCGGTCTAACCCTTTACCTGTGGAACCCGGATGGCTCGGTGAAGCCCGAAGCGGGCCTGTTGTTTGGCATCAAGGAAGCGCTCATTCCGTTGGTGCTGGGGGTGGCGATCTTATTTTCCCAGCGCACGGCCACACCGCTGATCCGGGTATTCCTCTACAACGACAGCATTTTCGATATTCCTAGAATCGAGGCTCGCGTCGCCGAGTTGGCGGTGCACAGCGGCTATGCGCAGTTGCTCGCGGCGGCGAGTCGCTTGTTTGCCGCCTCATTTTTCGTGAGTGCGGGGATGAACGTGGCGCTTGCGCGGTGGTTCTTCCGTGGCTTCGACGCACGTGCCGTCGACGCCCTGGAAGTATATAACAGCATCATCGCTAAAATCACCGGCTGGGGCTTCGCCGTCATCGGTGTGCCTATCCTGGTTTTCCTGTTTTTCACCCTCATGCGCCTGCTTGCCGGTTTGCGTCGGATCACCGAGTTGACCGACAAGGAGATGCTGCACCCGCGCTGAAGCGCAGGGGAGGGCAGGGGATTTTGTTGGGATGAAGGCGGGCGAGACTCGGACGAGTCGCTGGATAGTGGACTCCGGCATGGGACCTGCCAAAGTCCCATGTCTCCGCTTTGGCAGCATGGAGATGCATATCCTCTACTATTTATCTGTCAGCCTGTAATGGTGAGATTTTCCAAAATCATCCTTGGCAAAGCAGACCGGATAAGTATTTTTTCGCGTTGAGGAATTTTCCCGTGAATCCCACCTCAAAAGCAATGTTCTAGCAGCAGTTGCTGGGTATGGCGCAGATGTGGACCGCCTGTCGCTGGTTTGGCCTCATCAGCGCACCCTCCTCACATCATTGCATCATCACTATGAAACCGCATTACCTGCCCTTCCTTTTACTCACCTTTGGCAAAGCCATCTCTACAAGCCAGGCGGCACCACCAGTAAACATCGATTCGCTCGTGGCAACTGCCGTGGACAAAAATCCCGAGCGTCTGCATTATATCGCCCAGATCGAAGCTGCCTATGCAACATTCAAATCATCCGGCAAGCTGGCCAATCCTGAACTCGGTACCCAGATCGGGCGCAAGACTTCACAGGACGGCAGCTTCCGCGCCGAGGGCGCTGCCTGGTCCGTTTCACTGTCGCAGACTTTTGAATGGCCTGGCCGGATCGGATTGAGAAAGGCCATCGCCAACAAGGACCTTGAACTCGCGCAACTCGGTCTCCAGCAATTCACCGCCGCGCTTACCGCCCGGGTTCGGACTCTGGCATTCAAGACCTTTGCAGGAAAAGAACGCGAAACTGCAGCCCGCGAAGTAGCAGACCGATTCCAAAGCCTGCGCGAAGTGCTGGTGCAGCGCGATTCAGCCGGTCTCACCCCCAAGCTGGAACTGCGCGTCATTGAGGCCACTACACTCACGCTGCGACGTCAGGCGGCGGACACCGCTCTTGAGCAAAAGAAGTCACTTATCGAGTTGAATCTTCTGCTTGGAAGACCCGCAGGCAATGAACTCGCGATTCAAGCGCCCGCCTTTGCGCTGGTGAAGCTACCCCCCCAGAACCAGCTCATGAAACTGGCGCGCGCCCATAACTTCGAGATGAAAATCAAGACGGCGGAGCTGGAGCAACAAGGCTTCCATGTGGCGCTGAGGAAAAATGAGCGATTTCCAGCCATCACTGTAAGCCCGATGTATTCGCAGGAAAAGGCTGGCGCGACCGATCGCATCGTGGGCGTGGGCATCTCCATCCCTCTGCCTTTGTGGAACCGAAACGAAGCCAACCTCGCCACATCGCAAGCCAAGCAGCGGCAGGCGGAGGCTATGCTGCGAGCGGCCACGATCGATCTGGAAAAGGACATCGCCATCGCCGCGGCGACCTACGACGCACGGCGCGAGGAGATCGGCGACTGGAAACCGGAATCAATTGACGCCTTCCGGGAGGCCGCTGCTCTGGCGGACAAGCACTATCGCCAGGGTGCCGTGGCATCTGCCATCTATCTGGAGCTTCAGCAGAAATATCTCGATGCCGTCGATACACTGCTCAGCGCAAAAGCGGAGGCGATGGAAGCAAGGCTGCATCTCGAAGAACTCACAGGCTCTAGCCTTGATCTGTCGAAAACCTCAACTTTCAAGAAGGCTGCGCGATGATTGACAAAATTCTTGAGTTCTCGATGCGCCAGCGCGCCTCTGTACTGCTGGGCGCGCTTGCCCTGCTGGGAGCTGGTTTGTGGTCTGCAACGCGGCTTCCCATGGACGCCGTGCCAGACATTACGGGCGTGCAAGTGCAGGTGAACACGGAGGTCGCTGCACTCGCTGGCGAGGAGTCCGAGCGCCTCGTCACGCGACCGCTGGAGATCGAGCTGGCAGGATTGCCGGGCGTGGAAGAAATGCGCTCCCTGACGAAGTTCGGCCTCTCACAGATCACGCTGCAATTCAGTGACAACACTGACATCTACCATGCCCGTCAGCTTGTGGCCGAGCGCTTGCAGACGGCGATGAACAACCTGCCGCCGGGTACCGCCCCGAAGCTGGCGCCGATCAGCACCGGCTTGGGTGAAATTTTCTATTACAACGTTAATTACAAAACCGACGCTAAAAACAAGCCTGCAACGGAACAGGAGCAGTTGCTGGAGCTGAGCGAGCTTCAGGAATATCTCATCAAGCCCCTGCTGCGCACGGTCAAGGGCATTGCAGAGATCAACGGCACCGGCGGCTACGAGCGGCAGTTCGTCGTGCAGCCGAAGCCACAGGCACTCGAAGACATTGGCATGACCTTCAGCGAACTCGCCGCGATTATCGCACAGAACGTCGAGAACGCCGGCGGGGGCATTATCAGCCGTGGCGGCGAGCAGCTCACCATCCGCGCCGTCAGTTGCGTCAATACTATCGATGATCTCGGTAACCTGTCGGTCAAGTTCGGCGCCGCAGTCAAGCCGATGCTGGTGAAGGATGTGGCCGAGGTAAGCAGCGGCGTGAAGTTCCGCAGCGGAGCCGCCACGCTGAACGGCAAGGAAACCGTCATCGGCACCACCCTCATGCTCGCGGGTGAAAATAGCCGGGAGGTGGCGCAGCGCGTGAAGGAACGCATCGCTGAGATTCAAACCAAACTGCCGGAAGGCGTGGAGATTGAGCCGCAATATGACCGCTCCATCCTCATCAATAAATCCATCGCCACAGTGGAAAAGAATCTTTTTGAAGGCGCAGTCCTGGTGGTTGTGGTGTTGCTTTTGCTGCTGGGAAACTGGCGCGCCGCCTTGATCGTGGCCTGTGCCATCCCCTTGTCCTTCCTCTTTGCGCTCATCGGCATGGTGCGCAGCGGCGTATCGGGAAACCTGATGTCTCTCGGGGCTGTGGACTTCGGCCTCATTATCGATGGCGCGGTGGTGATCGTGGAGAACATCGTACGCGAACTAGGCATCAAACAACATCAACTCGGCCGCAAACTCACTCCCGAGGAGCGATCCCGTGTCGTGCTGCACGCCAGCAAGCGGGTCGGTTCGCCGATGTTCTTCGGCGTGGTCATCATCACCATTGTTTACATTCCAATCCTCGCTCTCACCGGCATCGAGGGAAAGATGTTCCACCCGATGGCCATCACCGTGATGCTCGCCCTCACCGGCGCGCTGCTGCTGGCGCTTACGCTCATGCCCGTGCTCTGCTCCTTCCTGCTCGGCGGCATCATTCATGAAGGCGACATCTTCCTAATGCGTCTGGCAAAGGGCATCTACCGCCCCCTGCTCAATCTCGCCCTCAAGCTGCGCTGGATCGTGGTGCCGGCGGCCATCGCGCTTTGCGCCGGATCCGTCTGGCTCTTCAATCACCTCGGTGCGGAGTTTGTGCCGAAGCTGGATGAAGGCTCCATCACCGCCATGCTCTACAAGCCCGTGGGCATGAGTATGGATGAGTCTATCAAAACCGACATCGCCGTAGAGAACCTGCTGCTCAAGGATTTTCCCGAACTGACGCGCATTTTCACCCGCATCGGCACGAGCGCCATCGCCAGCGACCCCATGCCGCCCAATGAGAGCGACGTTTACATCTTCTACAAAGACTTCGCTAACTGGCCGAAGACGGCCGGCCGGCCGACCACGAAAGCCGAGTTACGCGAACACATTGAGGCTGCGCTCAAGAAGATGAACCCTAACTACGACATCCTCTTTGCCCAGCCCATTGAGATGCGGTTTAATGAGATGCTCGAAGGCACCAAGGCCGAGATCGCGGTCAAAATCTTCGGCAACGATTACGATGTGCTGGAGAAGCTCGCCGAACAGACCAAAAAGATCCTCCAAGGCACTCCCGGTGCTGCACAGGTCGAGTTTGAAACCGATGGCCGCACCCCGCAGCTGCAGATTGATGTGAAGCGAGACGCCCTGCAACGCTACAACCTGCAGGCCGCCGAAGTGAACCGCGCCGTCAATGCCGCGCTAGCCGGCGAGACGGTGGGCCGAGTCGTCGATGGCGACAAGCGCCGTGACATCGTCGTGCGCATGCCCGAAGCGCTGCGCGCCGATGACGAGCAAATCAAAGCCCTGCCGCTGCGCGTGGGCGAGGCGGGTCTCATTCACATGGGACAGGTCGTCGATTTCAAGACCGTCAAAGTCGTAGAGCCGATCAACCGCGACGACGGCCATCGCCGGGCTGCGCTGATGGTGAACCTGGACGGTCGTGATGTGGAGAGCTTCGTACGCGATGCCGCACAGCGCATCAAGGATCAGGTGAAGCTGCCCGAAGGCTATATCGTCGAGTTCGGCGGACAGTTCAAAAACCTGCAAGAGGCGCGGACGCGTCTGGCGGTGGTCGTGCCGTCCGCGCTGGCGCTGATCTTCGTGCTCATCTTCCTGGCTTTTGGTAGCCTGCGCCAGGCATTCATCGTCTATTCCGGCATTCCGCTCGCAGTCACTGGCGGTGTGGCGGCGCTCTGGCTGCGCGGCATGCCCTTCAGCATCACCGCAGCCGTGGGCTTTATTGCGCTCAGCGGTGTCGCTGTGCTCAATGGCCTCGTCATGATCACCTACTTCAATCAATTGCGCGAGGCCGGCCGCAAGCTGCGCGATGCCGTAATCGAAGGCAGCATCACGCGGTTGAGACCGGTTTTGATGACCGCACTCGTCGCCTCACTCGGCTTCGTCCCGATGGCCATTGCCACCGGCACCGGTGCGGAAGTGCAACGTCCGCTCGCCACCGTGGTCATCGGGGGCATCCTTAGTTCCACGTTCCTGACTCTCATCGTGCTGCCTGTGCTGTATGCGATGTTTGAGCGAAAACCGCAGCGCCGAGATGATGAGATCTCCGCAGTACATGGTGACAGATGAAAAGTGGAAAGTAGAATTCGCTCCCTCGCTTGCGCAAACGTCTCGTTCACAAACTCCTTACTCCCGATCACAGCCCGATCCGTGAGGTCCCCTCTACTATTTATCTGTCACCCTGTAATGCCTGACCTCGAAGGCGTCCGCCACCTCAAAATCGCCGCTGCAAGAATTTTCCAACGAAATTCCTTGGCAATGCGGAGCGGATAACTATTTTTTCGCCTGTAGAGTATTCCCATGAATCCGGCCGCAACCCACTGTCCCCTGCCCAAATCCGCAGTTTGGAGGTTCCTGTCGCGTCTTTTCGCCGAAACACCGCCCTTCCGAAACACCGAAACACCTCTTCCGTCCACCTTTTCCCCGCCCTCCGGTCCGGCTTGGGCGGGCGTAGCGCAGCGCAGCCCCGCCACCGGCTCTGCCAACGGCCTACACCGGGAAAGCAATTTCCTAGCAATTTCTGGCAACTCCTATGGGATGCTAGTGAAGAACACCCATTGAAAAAGACTCACATGAATCGACGCACATCTTTTATATTCGCCACCCTGCTACTGACCACGCTCTCCGTTAGCGCAAATGATCTGGATGCCGGCTTCCGGAATCCGCCGGAAACGACCAAGCCGTATTGTTACTGGTACTGGTTGAATGGTGATATCACGGCCGATGGCATTACTAAGGATCTTGAAGCCATGGCCAAGGTTGGAATCAAGCAGGCCATGATCGGGAATATCGAGGGTGGCGGACCGGTCAAAATGTTTTCGCCGGAATGGTACGCACTGACGCACCACGCCTTGAAAGAGGCGTCGCGCGTGGGGGTGGAGATCATGATGTTCAATGCTCCGGGCTGGAGCCAGAGTGGCGGCCCTTGGATTAAGCCGGAGCAATCCATGCGGCGGATCGATTGGAACGAGGTTGAGGCCAAGGGCGGGCAGTTTTCACAGATGGTCCGCCCCGCCAATCGCCAAATCCAGGATGTGGCGGTGCTTGCGATTCCAAGGAAAACCACGGTGTCGCTTCATGGTTCGTTGCCATCTGGCGAGGACAAGGGGAGCTCCGGGGTTCTCCGTTTCCGGCACTCGCAACCATTCAAGGCCCGCGCGCTGGTTGTGAAAGGCTCTGTCGCTGCCAAGCTGTATGCACTGAAGGACGGCAAAAAGGAACTGGTGACAGAAATCCAGCCTGGCGGGCGCAATCCGGAAACGGATTTTCTACCAGACGGTGACAGGACCTACAGCTTCAAGGAAGTAACCGCGCAGGAGTTTGTTCTCGAACCATGCAATCTGCCGCCCGCTGCAGTGACGTTGACCTCGGAGCCGATGGTCGCGCAGGTCATTGAGAAGCAAATGGGACGGATGCACCCGAACCCGAGCCCGACCTGGGAGTCCTATAAGTTCAAGGATTCAGTGGAGCCAGATGATGCTTCCACGGTTGTGCATCAAAAGGACATCCTCAATCTGACAGACAAGCTCTCCACCAATGGGCTGCTGACCTGTGAGCTGCCGGCCGGCAACTGGACGGTGATCTATTTCGGCATGGTTTCGACCGGGAAGCAAAATGGTCCGGCGCCCCCGGAAGGCACGGGCCTGGAGGTGGACAAGATGAGTAAGGCTCTCATTGGATATCATTTCGATTCGATGTTTGGCACGATGCTCAAGGAAATCACGCCGGAAGAGAAGAAGGCGTGGAAGGGCGTGACGATCGACAGTTACGAGAAGGGTGCGCAGAACTGGACGGACGGGTTCGACAAAGAGTTCAAGAAGCGTACAGGATATGATCCGATCAAGCTGCTTCCGGTGATGACCGGCAGGGTCATTGACAGTGCAAAAGCGTCGGACCAGTTTCTCTGGGACCTGCGTAGAAATGTGGCGGATATGATTGGGGAGAATTATGTTGGCGGGCTCAGTGCTGCTGCTCACAAGAATGGGCTGACAACTTGGTGCGAGAACTACGGGCATTGGGGATTCCCCGGTGACTTCACGATTTATGGCCGGTATTCCGATGCGATTGCCGGTGAGTTCTGGGTTGGCGGGGACCTTGGAACCATCGAGTGCCGTGCGGCAAGTTCCACGGCGCATATTTACGGAAGACGGCGAGTCTTTGCCGAGGCCTTTACCAGCGGGCTGGATCTCGGGAGTCATCCCTATCTCATCAAGCGGCGGGGCGAGGAAATGTTCTGCGAAGGAATCAACCACTTTGTCCTGCATGTGGTGGCGCATCAGCCTAGGGACGGGGTGCCGGGCAAGAATCCAGCTTTTGGTACGGCATTCCACCGCAACACCCCGTGGTTCAATGAGAGTCGCGACTGGGTGCGCTACCTGCAGCGGATTCACTTCATGCTGCAGCAGGGCAATCCGGTTGCTGACGTGGCGGTGTATATCGGCGACTTCGCGCCGCAGATGACCGGGCCGGCCAATCCAGTTCCCGCTGGTTACGATTATGACTTCATGGGGTCGGACGCGATCCTGAACAACTTGAATGTCGTGAATGGCAAATGGGTGGTTTACGACGAGAAGGACCGCAAGCGCGTGGCCGCCAGTTATGAGTTACTGGCGATACCGGAATGCGGATACACCCGGCCGCAGGTGTCCAAGCGCCTGGAAGCACTCAAAAAGGCCGGCGGCAAGGTCGTTACCTCGTCTCCGGTACCGGTCAAGTCCCTGCAGGAATTTGGCGTCGCGCCGATGGTCTCGGAGGCCACCTGCACGCTGCGCTGGAAAGCGCGCCAGCTTGACGACGGGATGCTCTTCTTCCTGTCTAACTTCGGGGCGGTCGGCACCTTTGAGGCCAAGCTGCGGGTGACCGGCAAGGTGCCCGAATTGTTCAACCCGGTTACCGGCGAGATCCGGAAAATCGCGCGCTACAAAGCCGAAAAAGATGGAACGCGGATTTGCATTAATGTCAATGACGGTTCCGATTCCTTCTTCGTCATCTTCCGTGAAAAGCAGCAGACACCCTCGGTGGTCAAGGTCCAGGCTGAAGGCAAGGATGTGGGGCCCGGCGCTCTGGCGCTTTACTATGACGTGAAGAACAGTCTGACCGCCGAATCTGGAAGCAAGGGTGTTTATACGCTAACCCTGAGCGACGGCACGGAAAAGACGGTTCGGATGGATAAGGATTCCGAAAGCCTGCCGGTCAGCGGCGCATGGACGACGTCGAATAAGGACGCGCAAGGATTCTCGGTGTTCCATGAGATCACTTTCACTGTGCCGGCTGATTTCGGCAAGGGACAAAAGATCCTGCTGGATTTGGGTGCGGTCGAGGTGATGGCCAAGGTGACCTTGAACGGCAAGGAATTTGAGACGCTCTGGATGCCGCCTTTTGCTCTGGACGTTACCGATGGCGTTAAGACGGGAAACAACAAACTCAAGGTTCTGGTCACATCGACATCAAAGGGCAAGCCGAAGTTGGGAGATGTGAAGCTGAGGACAGTACCTAGGCAATCTGCAAAATGAGGGGACAACCCCCCATTTCCCCGCCCTCCGGTCCGGCTTGGGCGGGCGTAGCGCAGCGAAGCCCCGCCACCGGCTATTCCAACAGCCTCACCGGGAAAGCAATTTCCTAGCAATCGGCCACATTACGCCAGCGCTGCGCCCGCGGGATCAAAACGCTGCCCATTGACCCGCATCTCCACCATCACCACAACCACCACCGCCAGAAAAATATGACAAAAACGAACAATCGAATTGGATTCAACCTGCTGGCCATGGCCATGCTGCTGACTCTGCCTGTCATGGCGGCCGAGGGGCCACCTGATCTCACCAAGGGCGAAACCACCGGGGTGGATCGCAAGGGTACCTACAACCTGGGATCGACCGGGATGCGCGGTTGGATCTATCTGAAACCTGCAACCCACTTCGATGGCTTGCAAAGCCGCACCACGGAGGTCAGCCGGCAGATTCTCGTCACCCATGTCGGGGGCAAGTCGCCGGCCGACGGGGTGATAGAGGTCAACGACGTGATTCTCGGAATTGACGGCAAGATGTTCACCGATGATGCGCGCCGCAGCATCGCGCTGGCGATTCAGGAGGCGGAGAAGGAGACCAACAAAGGCATCCTGAAGCTGACGCGCTGGCATGCTGGCAAGACCGACGTGGCCCAACTCAAGCTCAACATCATGGGCACCTACAGCGCCACCGCGCCGTACAACTGCCCGAAGTCGAAGAAGATTTTCGCCGAGGCGTGCAAGGCGTTGGAAAAGGAACCGTTGAGTGAGAACTGGTGTGGCGCGATCAGCGGGCTGGCCTTGTTAGCCACCGGCAACCCCGACTATCTGCCCAGGCTGCAGGAGTTCGCCCGCAAGATGGGACCGGCGACCATGAAGCTCGGCAAGGACGACATGGACGCTGGGGAGAGTGGCGACATTCAACGCTACGGCTACAACTATGCGGTAAGCTACGCAGACGGCAAGAACGACATGGACGCTTGGGAGAGTGGCTACCGCAACCTGTTTCTGACCGAGTATTTCCTGCGCACCGGCGACAAGGAAGTCATGCACGCCATCCGTGAAATCACCATTGCCACGGCGAAAGGCCAGGGGATGTATGGCACCTTCGGTCATGGCTTCGCCGATCGCACCGCCGATGGCAAGCTGCATGGATCCATCCCGCCCTACGGCCCGGTCAACCAGGCCGGCCTGGTGGCCAATCTGGCCATCGTCATGGGCAAAAAATGCGGGGTGACGGACGCGGAAATCGATCCGGCCATCGAGCGGGGCTCGAAGTTTTTCGCCTACTTTGTGGACAAGGGGACGATTCCCTATGGCGAGCACGAGCCGTATGCGTTTCATGACAACAATGGCAAGAGCGCGATGACCGCTGTATACTACGCGATGCAGGGCAACCGGCCCAAGGAAACCCAATTCTTCGCCAAGATGGCCACGGCTGGCTACAAGAACCGCGAATGCGGCCACACCGGCCAGGGCTTCAGCTATCTGTGGGGCGCCTTGGGTGCCAATATCGGCGGCCCCGCCGCTGGCTCGGCTTTCTTCAAGCAGGCGTCCGCCCACCTCGACTTGGTACGCCGCTGCGATGGCTCGTTCACCTACGATGGTGGCGAACAATACGGCCCCGGCTCGACCGAAGACGATACCTACTACGGAGAAAGTAGTTACAGCGGCCTGAGCCCCAACGCCACCTATGTGCTGACGTATTCGATGGCCTTGAAAAACCTCTGCATCACCGGCAAGGACGCCAAGCCCGCCAACGCGCTCACCCAGCAGGATGTGGCGGCTGCCATTACCTCCGGCCGCTTCGACCTGGACCGCCTGCAAATGACGCCCAAGCAATTGGTGGCGGCCTTCAGCGATTGGTCGCCGGTCGCACGCGGCTGGGCGGCGGAGGAATTGGCCAAGCGGCCTGAAGCCAAGTCGATGGAGCCGGAATTGCTCAAGATGGCTGAAGGCACGGATGTGCATGTCGCCCAAGGTGCCTGCGAAACGCTCGGCTATATGAAGAGCGTCGCGGCGCTGCCGGTGTTTGTGCGCCTGCTCTCGCATCAAGACCGCTGGCTGCGCTACAAGGCCGCACAAGCCATCAAGCTCGTCAACGATTTGGCCAAACCCGTGCTGGCGGATATTCTGCTAGCCACGGCCAAAACCGCCGAGCCGCAGCAGCCGATCAGCTGGGCGGATCCGATCCAGATCGCCCAAGGTCAGCTCGCCGTCGCCTTGTTCGACGGACCCCTGGCCCAGAGCGTCAAGACCAGCGACCCGAAATTGGTGTACCCGGCGATCCGCGCCATCGCTAACAATCCTGACGGCATGGCGGGCTGGCACCTGCGCGGCTATTTTGAAAAAAACCTCAGTCTGGAGGATGTGCAGGCGTTGGCGCCCGACCTCCTGGCCGCAGTGAAAACCATGAGCCCGGCGGACCGGATGTTCTCTAACGAAATCCGCATGGGTGCCTTCAAGGCCTTGGCGAAATACAATTACGTCGAGAGCATCGATGCGGGCATGATATTTGCCATGAGCCAGGGCGGCCACGGCAGCGAGGAGCGCACCGGGGAGATCGTGCAGGAGATTGCTAAATTTGGCAAAGCCGCCCGCAGCGCGGTTCCCCAACTCAAGGCGCTCGTCAAGAGCTTCAACAACGAAGTCAAAAACAACACCTTCCCCCCGGATTGCAACAAGATGCGGGTGGACTCGTTGAAAACGGCGATCAAGTCAATTGAGGCGGCGACCACGCAACCGGTGTTGCGCAGTTTAAAGAAGTAATGCGAGCCACAACGAAAAAAACTATCGCCCCAGCGGTAGCACCGGCCACGCTGGACTCCGCTTTTCCGAACGACGTTATGGCCGGTTGACCACCCGCGCCTTGTTCATCCTCTTCATTCAAAACCGCAGAACACCCCCCATTTCCCCGCCCTTCGGTCCGGCCACCGGCTCTTTCAACGGCCTTCACCTCAAAAGCAAATTCCTAGCAATCATCCGCAAAAAAACCGCCGCCAAAAGAAATCTTGGCAAAGCGGCCCGCAGAACTACGCTCGCGACAAGTGAAAACAGCTGAGAATGCTCTCGCTCCCGCCAACTCCCGGCGTTCAGCGGAGCATTCTTCCTTTCAGCGTTTCAGTTTTCAGCATTTCAGCATTTCAGCTTTACCCAAATCCCCCTTTTCCCCCGCAACCCCCTTTTCCCTGCCTCCGGTCCGGCCACCAGCTCTTTCAACGGCCTTCACCTCAAAAGCAAATTCCTAGCAATCGCGCAACGTGCTGAGGCATTCGTTCATCTCCTATCGGATCGCATCGGTGAAGAGTGCCGATCAAGTCGCTCTGGAAGCGGGCAACTCGCCGTCGATCATCTTCAAGCACTACCGGGAGCTGACCACCGAGAATGAGGCGGAGAAGTGGTTTGGAATCCTGCCCAAGGAAGGCCAGATGGAGAACACGTTCGTGTGGGACAGGCGAAACAAGCGGTCGATCCTGAACGGCAAGCTCATCGAGAAGTGATCGCCCGTCTCATCCGCGCGCCAACAAGCCTAACTGACGCGGAATGGTCATGAGAGGGCAGGGGATACCGGCATCCCTTGCGCGTCCGGCACGTGCTTCTACGCGGCTCCAAACGCAAAATCCGAGGCTGGGGGATGAAGTCCCTTTATCAGCGTATTGCGCCAATGATAAATGACACCGGAGGGGTTAAGTCGTTGCGCCAGGATTCATGACACCCGGCGCTTGGGTTGGTTTTGCTTCTTTGGGGTGGTTTTGACAAGGTTTTCCGCAGGGGC
>Ga0114962_10001700_pt1 | contig 18845 bp, 22 predicted proteins | sample C_130820_MF_Meta_FD_87017 | JGI IMG/M metagenome (GOLD analysis project Ga0114962, IMG submission 87017) | Freshwater microbial communities from Lake Croche, Canada to study carbon cycling - C_130820_MF_MetaG | ecosystem: Environmental > Aquatic > Freshwater > Lake | place: Lake Croche, Canada...
CCGAGGCCGCGGCCTGGGTTTGCCCCAAGGCGGCCGTGAAGGCTTCCCACACCAAGGGAATATGTTGTGTGGTTTCTGCCACCAAGGCGGGGTATTTGGGGTCAACGCTGGACCAATGTGCATCGCTTTGCAAAGCTTGAAATTCATCGTGTAAGCGCTTTAAGTCGGCTTGCAAAGCGGTTTGCAGCTCCAAAGCCTCTTGCCACGGTTTGGTCGACAAGACCTCAATGCGCTGCGTCAACAGCAAAGCGGTTTCACGTTGCACTTGGGCGCGGTGCTCTAGTTCATCCACATGCTTGATGCGCTCGGTGAGCGCTTGACGCAAACCCGCCAAGGGCTCGCGGGACAAAGGCGCACCTGCTTTGGCGGCGTCGCGCTGCCACGCCATGGCATCAGCCACTTTGAACTGTGCAGCTTGCAACAAAGCTTGGGCTTTGTCGGTCCATTCTTGGGCCAGCAGGTCTTGCACCTTGGCACGTTTGATGTCATCCAATTTTTCACGCAATGGCTTGGCTGCACCTTTGTCGCGCGCGCTCATTTCTTTGAGCACCTGTTGCATCACATCGGGGGAAGGGTCACTGGCCAGCCAGTCGCGCAAACGCGCAGATCGCTCGCCAGAGGTCGGGGCTGTCAAAGCACCATGGGTTAAAGCATCCAGCTTAAGGAAGTCGGGGGCGCTGTCAGGAGACGTGGTCACAGTGGTTCAAATCAGTTGGTGGAGCCCAGCAAAGGGCCAAAAGGTCTATTGTGACAGGGCGCAAAGGGCAAATGCTTAAAATAGCTGGATGTCTTTTTTCGAATCATTTCGCCAATCCGTCAAAGTGTTTGCTTCTGATGTGGGTGATGGCTTTTTTCTGATCAGTCACAGCGGCTTGGCTTTGCTGGGCTTGGGTGTGTTTTGTGCCTTGGTTTTGTTTGGCACACAGCCCGAATTGCGAAACGCCGCAGAGGTCGAGTTGATTGACTGGCTGCAAACCCGCCACGACATTGACCTGAGTTTTGACAGCAACGCTGATGCGGTTGACCGTGCCACTGCCACCGACCCGCGTGACTTGCCCAAAGACCAAGCCAATATCGCCATGTGGCTCAGCCGCAAATACCACGTGGCGCCCGAACCTGTCAGCGCCTTGGTGGTGGAAGCTTTTGACATCGGTCCCCGCAACCGCCTGGACCCCACACTGATTTTGGCTGTGATGGCCGTCGAATCGAGCTTTAACCCTTTTGCGCAAAGCACCGTGGGCGCACAAGGATTGATGCAGGTCCGTACCAAAGTACATACCAATAAATACGAAGATTTCGGTGGTGACTTAGCAGCTTTCGACCCGATTGCCAATTTGCGCGTAGGTGTGGAAGTGCTCAAAGAGTCGATTGCACGCAACGGCTCTGTCGAAGCGGGTCTGCGCCAGTACGTGGGCGCGGCCAACAGTGGCGAAGACGGAGGCTACACCGCCAAGGTGCTGGCCGAACAACATCGTCTGCAAGAGGTAGCCCTTGGCCATGTGGTGTCCGTTGCCAGCGCCAAATCCGACAGCGACAAACAAGGGTTACTCAAACTGTGGGACAAAGCCAAGCAGTTAGCCACTTTTGAAACCGAACCTGCCAATTGAAGAAAGAGAAACCACCCATGTTTTCCCGTACGCATACTGTTGAACACGCCGATCCTGAGCTGTGGGCGGCCATCCAGGCCGAAAATAGCCGCCAAGAACACCACATTGAATTGATCGCCAGCGAGAACTACGCCTCGCCTGCGGTCATGCAAGCGCAAGGCACACAGCTGACCAACAAATACGCCGAGGGCTACCCTGGCAAGCGCTATTACGGCGGGTGTGAAAACGTCGATGTGGCAGAGCAACTCGCGATAGACCGTGTCAAGCAAATTTTTGGCGCAGATGCCGCCAATGTGCAGCCGCACTCCGGTGCTTCAGCCAACCAAGCGGTGTTCTTGGCTTTTTTGCAACCCGGTGACACCATCATGGGCATGAGCTTGGCAGAGGGGGGGCACTTGACCCACGGCATGCCGCTGAACCTAAGTGGCAAGTGGTTCAAAGTGCAAAGCTATGGCCTCAACGCCAAGGAAGAAATCGATTACGACGCCATGGAGGCCAAGGCGCGCGCCAGCAAGCCCAAACTGATCATTGCGGGCGCTTCGGCCTACAGTTTGCATATCGATTTCGCCCGTTTTTCCAAGGTGGCCAAAGAAATAGGGGCTATCTTCATGGTGGACATGGCGCATTACGCAGGTTTGATTGCCGCTGGCGTCTACCCCAATCCTGTGCCCCATGCCGACGTGGTCACCTCCACCACACACAAAAGCCTGCGCGGCCCACGTGGCGGCATCATTCTGATGAAGTCTGAACACGAAAAAGCCATCAACAGTGCGGTGTTCCCCGGCCTGCAAGGTGGTCCCTTGATGCACGTGATCGCTGCCAAAGCCGTGGCTTTCAAAGAAGCATTACAGCCCGGCTTTAAGGCTTACCAACAGCAAGTGATTCAAAACGCGCAAACCATTGCCCACACGCTGACTGAGCGGGGCTTGCGTATTGTCAGCGGCGGCACGCAAAGCCATGTCATGTTGGTGGATCTGCGTGCCAAAGGCATCACAGGCAAAGTGGCCGAGACCGCATTGGGCAATGCCCACATGACCATCAACAAAAATGCCATACCCAATGACCCCGAAAAACCGATGGTCACCAGTGGTGTTCGCATTGGCACACCGGCCATGACCACACGTGGCTTCAAGGATGAAGAGGCCCGCGCCACGGCCCACCTGATTGCCGACGTGCTGGATAACCCCCATGACGAAGCCCACATCGCCGCCGTGCGGGCCAAGGTACACGCCCTGACCAGCCGTTTTCCTGTCTACGGCTGACGCGCATGAAATGCCCTTTTTGCGCTCATGTGGAAACCCAAGTCATGGAAACCCGCATGTCCGAAGAGGGAGACTCCATCCGCAGGCGACGCTCGTGCAGCCATTGCGAAAAGCGCTTCACCACTTACGAGCGACCTGACGTCAGCTTTCCAGCAGTGGTCAAAAAAGATGGTCGACGCATAGAGTTCGATCGCACCAAGCTCAGGGGTTCTTTGAATTTAGCCCTGCGTAAACGCCCGGTCAGCACCGAACAAATCGATGCTGCCATCGAACGCATGGAAGAGAAATTGCTCACGCTGGGACAACGCGAAGTCGCCTCCACCCGCATTGGCGAGCTTGTCATGCGAGAGTTGAAAAAACTCGACAAAGTTGCTTATGTGCGCTTTGCCAGCGTCTACCGCAGCTTTGAGGATGTGGACGAATTCAAAACCTTGGTAGATGAGTTTCGCCGTTAAGCAGGCGCTGACCTAGGTCACCTGCACCAAGTGCATAGCGCACACCCTTGACTGCCCCCAACCGTGCACCATGGCGGTCATGGCACACTTTTCTTTCTCTCCTCGCTGGTCGCAAACCTTAGGCTTTACTTTGCTGGAGTTGCTCACCGTCATCGGCTTGAGCGCAACCCTGATAAGCATGGCCACGCCTGGGTTGCAACTCTGGTTGTGGCGTCTGCAAGTCCAGACCGTGGTGCAGTCGTGGAGCGCAGATTTACAAGGGGCCCGCCTCCAAGCGCTGAGGTCTGGACAGACCTTTCGCATGCAGCGACTCAGCAACTGCCAAACCCAACCCTTAGCCCAAGGCGACTGGCGCTGCGGCTGGCAATTGCTGCGTGGAGCGGGCAACAGCGCCAGCGTCACCTTACACACCGCGTTGGCAGGTGAGGTGTCGGTGCAAATCAGCCCTGCGCAAAACAGCCTGGACATCAATGCCTTGGGCGAACCCGTCGCAGGTGGCTTGCGTGTGGTGGTGCAAGCCCGACCCTGCACCGCGGCGTCCTGTGTCAAAGCTATTTGCATCAACACCGCAGGGCGCTTGCGAATCATGTCGGGAAACACATGCACATGAACGCGCGTTTGCGTCAGTTGGCGGGGTTTTCCACCTTGGAAGCCTTGGCCGCTTTAATGCTGGTAAACCTGTTGTGCTTAGGTAGTCTGGCCATGCAACTGCAAGCCCTGCAAACACAGCGCGACGCCTTGGCTTTGCAAAACGCAGTCGCCTTGGCGCAAGACCTGTGGGAGCGAATGCGCATTAACCCCCAAGCTGCGCAGACCTACCAACTTCGCCCAGGGCAAACCACCTCAACAGTGGACTGCCAAAGCAAAGCCTGCAATGCCAGCGCTTGGGCACAATCGGATTTGGCGGCATGGCAAACCATGGTGCAACTGCGCTTGCCGGGTGCACTGACCCAGTTAAACACCAACTCGCTTTCTCAAGTTCAGTTATGGATTGCTTGGCCGCTCAAGGATGACGCCCTTGCCCCAAGTGAAGTCCCAGGCAGCGATTGCCCCGCTCGCCACCGATGCTGGCAAACCCGGTGGACCCTGTGAACAAGCATTCACGCAAGCGCCAAATGGGTCACACCTTGGTGCAAAGCCTGGTGGGCATGTTGTTGTCCTCTTGGGTCATCACAGCAGCGTTTGCAGCATTTGCCTGGGTACACAACAACCACCAACACCTGCAAGCCGTGGCCGATCTGCATGAGCGTTTGCATACCGCTTTGTTCCTTGTTCAAGAGCGTGTTGCCCGCGCGGGCGCGCCCGCATTGCAATTCGATACATCTGGCAAAGCGAGCTTGTGGGCGCCGGCGGCGTTCATCTTCGGTGGCGACAACTCGCTGTCACTGACGCACCACCAACGCCTCACGCCAGCGGATTGCCAAGGCCACCAAGCCAGCGCATTGCTGTCGATTCAAGACGATTTCAAACGCAGCACACGCAATGAACTGAGCTGCAAAGACAGCCTGCGCAGCAACGCCAGTTACCAAGCTTTGATTGACAACATTACCCAAATAGGCTTTCTGTATGCGCAGGCCCTGCCGGGTGTTGTGCCGCAAATGCAATGGCGTACAGCCGCTAAAGTCACCGATTGGCAGGCCGTGCGCGGGGTGCAAATCTGTGTGCAAACCAAGTTGTCTCTGACTCGCATACCCACTTCCCTTGCTTGCAGCAACGGTCTTGCCTTGAGTCCCCCCTCTTTGGCTTGGCGCGGCATAGCGTATCTGCAACACGCCAGCCCATGAAGTCACAACAAGGCTTGGCTCTGCCCATGGTTACGGTGTTGTCATGCCTTTGCAGTGTTCTCTTATTGGCGGAGTGGCAAGGCTTGGCCTTGGCGCAGGGCTTGGGGCACAGTGCACGTCTTCGCTGGGAACTGCGGCAAGATGCCTTGGACGCTGTTCGCGTTGCGGTGGAAGACATTCGCTCCCATAGCAACGATGCACGGCATCAAATGGGTGCTGCATCTGACAGCCACGCTTTTTTTCCCCACACATGGCCGCAATGGCAAACACTGCAATCCCGACTTCAGTGCTGCGAATGCCAACAAGGCGTCTGCCGCCCACTGGGACTCGACAACCCATCTTTGTCACCTTGGTTATTGCGACTGGCGCAGGCCCAAACGGCAACTGCGCCATCGGGAAACCTACAGCGCTATTGGGTGGAAATTTTTCAAGCGGCCACGCCCGCAGCCAACCAAGCGCCCTTTCTGTACCGCATCACCGTGGTCGTACAAAGTGCCACAAGCGGGGCGCAACTGGGTATACAAGCCGTGTGGCAACCCAACCCCGCCAAGGCCGATAGCCTGGCTTCACCGCTGCCCAGCACAGGCTTGCTGCGCTTACTCGCACTCTCGCCATGAAGCACCTGCCCAGCGGATTCACCTTGGTAGAGCTGTTGTGCGTGATGGCTGTGGTGGCACTGCTGAGCAGTTTTGCGCTGCCCATTTACCCCAACAGCCAGCAACGTGCCCAACGTACCCTGGCCAAACTTGCCTTGGTGAGATCCGCTCAATGGGTGGAACGTGCCGCCAGTTTGTCAGGCGTCTATCCCACGCTCATGCCCGATGCCGTGTGGCAAAGCCCTGAAATGCAGTATCGCTTGCAACTGCAAGCACAAGCAGACGCGTTTGTGTTGACCGCTGTTCCCCTGGGGTCGCAAGCCCAAGACCCTTGCGGCTATTTGACCCTGAGTCACCTTGGCCAGCGCGGTGTACAAAAAGCCGCTTGGAGCGCTGCCAAGTGCTGGGGCCGGTGAGCGTGAACGACAGAAGGATAATCTCCCTATGCAAATGCTCTTTTCAAGCCAAGACACTGCTTTCATGGGCAAAGCCTTGGCACTGGCCGAGCAAGCCCTGTTCATGACCGCGCCCAATCCCCGCGTCGGCTGTGTGCTCACCTCGGCCTCGGGTGATCTGCTCGGTCTAGGCCATACCCAAGCCGCGGGCCAAGCGCATGCGGAAATCATGGCGCTGCAAGACGCGCAGGCCAAAGGCCATGATGTGCGCGGCGCCACCGCTTACGTGACACTAGAGCCCTGCGCCCATCAAGGCCGCACGGGGCCTTGTTGCGACGCCTTGGTCACGGCAGGCATTGCCAAAGTAGTGGCCAGTGTGCAAGACCCCAACCCGCTGGTCGCTGGTCTTGGCTTTGAGCGCTTGCGCGCTGCTGGCGTTCACGTCGATGTGGGTCTGCGCCAAGAAGAAGCCACTGAACTCAACCTGGGATTTTTTAACCGCATGCAACATGGCGCCCCGTGGCTGCGCATGAAGTCGGCGCAATCGCTGGATGGGCAAACCGCCTTGCCCAATGGCCAAAGCCAATGGATCACATCGCCGGCTGCAAGACAGGACGGTCACCATTGGCGCGCCCGTGCTTGTGCGTTGCTCACCGGCATAGGCACCGTGCTGCAAGACAACCCCCAATTGAATGTGCGGGGCGTGAACACGCCGCGTCAACCGCATCTGCTGCTGGTGGATTCACGCTTGCAAACACCACTGAATGCGCGTTTATGGCAGACACCCCGTTCGGTGGTCATCTACCATGCCGTGCGCGACGCTGACAAAGAAGCCGCCCTGAAAACCCAAGGCGCTGAATTGGTGTATTTGCCCGGTTCAGGCGATAAGGTGGATTTGCCCGCCATGGTGCGCGACATGGGTCTGCGCGCTTACAACGAAGTGCACGTGGAAGCGGGTCACAAACTGAATGGCTCGCTGCTGCAAGCGGGCTTGATTGACGAGTTGTTGGTCTATTTGGCCCCTCAACTCTTGGGGCCTGGCCAGCCCATGGCTGTGTTGCCCACGCTTGCGCAACTTGGCGACACCCAAGCATGGGCCTTCATCAGCCACACCCTTGTGGGGGCTGATTTGCGCCTGTTGGCCAGACGACTGGCCTGATCTGCCAAAATACCCCCATGTTCACCGGCATCATCACCGGCGTGGGGCGCATCGACGCCGTTCACGACCTGGGTCGTTCTTTGGATCATGGCAAACGCCTTGAGATCAGCACACCTGCGCATTACTTAGATGATGTAGGCTTGGGTGACAGCATTGCCCTCAACGGCGCTTGCATGACCGTCACCCGCTTCAACGCCGAAGAAAACCGCTTTGGTATCGATATTTCTGCTGAGTCTCTGGCCAAAACTGCTGGCCTCGCCCAAGTGGGCACGGTGCTTAATTTGGAAAAAGCGCTGCGCGCCAATGATCGACTTGGAGGCCACATCGTGTCGGGGCATGTGGATGGCATTGGGCAGGTTCAACAGTTTGTCCAGATGGGTGAAAGCTGGCTATTGCAAGTGTTGGCGCCAACAGACTTGTCAAAATACTTGGCCTATAAAGGCTCCATCACCGTGAATGGCGTGAGCCTGACGGTGAACCATATCGAAGATACCGTCAAAGGCTGTGTGGTTTCCATCAACCTCATTCCTCACACGATTGAAAACACGGCACTGGGCCACTTGTCGACGGGCAGTTCGGTGAATCTGGAAATAGACACAGTGGCCCGTTACGTCGAGCGCATGCTCAGCTTGAATACCTCTATGAAAGCCCATTCATGACCTCCCCCCACGCCCCTGTGGCCATCTCTCCTTTGGCCGATATCGTGGCCGACATGAAGGCCGGTCGCATGGTTATTTTGGTCGACGAGGAAGACCGCGAAAACGAAGGCGACTTGGTATTGGCCGCAGACCACGTCACCCCCGAAGCCATCAATTTCATGGCGCGTTTTGGCCGCGGCCTGATTTGTCTGACCCTGACCCGCGAACGCTGTGAACACCTGAAACTGCCTCCCATGGTGGCGCGCAATGGCACGGTGTACAGCACGGCCTTCACCGTGTCCATTGAGGCGGCCCAAGGTGTGACCACCGGCATTTCAGCCGCTGACCGCGCCCGTACTGTGCAAGTCGCTGTTGCCAAAAATTCCCAAGCCAGCGATTTGGTTCAACCGGGTCACATCTTTCCTTTGCAAGCGGTCGAAGGTGGCGTGCTCATGCGTGCAGGCCATACCGAAGCGGGTTGCGACTTGGCGGCGATGGCCGACTGTTCACCGGCTGCGGTGATTTGTGAAATCATGAAAGACGATGGGACCATGGCGCGACTGCCCGACCTGATGCGCTTTGCTGCTGAACACGGACTGAAAATTGGCACCATCGCAGATGTGATTGAGTACCGCAGTCGCACCGAGTCATTGGTGAAAAAAATCAGCAGCCGCTCGCTCAGCACAGCCCACGGTGTGTTCACTGCCCATGCTTACAAAGATCTGCCCAGCGACAGCGTGCACATTGCCTTGGTTCGCGGAGACTGGGCGCCCGATCACGCGGTGTTGGCACGGGTACATGAGCCTTTATCGGTGCTCGATGCACTCGAACCCCAACGCATGATGCACTCGTGGTCGCTTGATGCAGCGCTATCGCGTGTGGCACAAGAAGGATCAGGCGTGGTGGTACTGCTCAATTGCGGCGAAAGCGGCGAACAACTGTTGGCCCAATTCGAAGGCGTGGCGCGATCAGCTCAAGCCCCCGAGCGTGGACGCATGGACCTGCGCACCTACGGCACAGGTGCACAAATTTTGCGCGACTGTGGTGTGCACAAAATGCGCCTCATGGGCAACCCACGGCGCATGCCCAGCATGACCGGTTACGGGTTGGAAATCACTGGTTACCTCTCCAAGGAATGATATGCACCACCCCGATTTAAGCGCTACCCGCAGTGACATGGATGGCAGCAGCTTGCGTATTGGTATCGTGCAAGCACGTTTTAACCAAGACATCACCAACGCACTGGCCAGTGCCTGTCGCGCCGAATTGTTGGTACTGAAAGTTACTGCTGACCATATCCATCTGGTTCAAGTGCCTGGCGCGTTGGAGGTGCCTGTGGCTTTGCAAGCCTTGGCACAAAGCCAGCAGTTCGATGCGCTGATTGCCTTGGGTTGCATTGTTCGGGGTGAAACCTACCACTTTGAGTTGGTGGCCAATGAATCGGGCTCGGCCATCACCCAACTGGCGCTAGACCATGGGCTGCCAATTGCCAATGCCATCCTCACCACAGACAACCTGCCCCAAGCCACAGCGCGCCAAAGCGACAAAGGTCGAGACGCTGCACGGGTTGCCGTGGAGATGGCGCTGTTGATGCAAAGCCTGTCATGAACGACCATTCCCTTCGCCGAGCCAGTGCGCGAGCTGCCCGCACCCGCGCACGTGGATTTGCTTTGCAAGCGCTGTACCAAGTCATGGTGGGGGGAAATCCTGCTGATGAAGTGGACAGCTTTACCCGCGAACTCAGCGGTTTTCACAAAGCCGACGCGGTGCATTTCGACGCGTTGTTGCACGGCTGTGCCGAGCAAGCTTTGGGGCTGGATGCGCTTATTCTTCCCGTGCTCGATCGAAAACTGAGTGAACTCTCACCCATTGAACACGGCGTGTTGTGGATAGGTGTTTATGAGTTGCAACATTGCTTGGATATTCCTTGGCGTGTGGTGCTTAATGAATGTATCGATTTGGCTAAAGAGTTTGGCGGCACCGATGGCCACAAATATGTCAATGCAGTGCTCAATCAGCTGGCGCAGCAACTGCGCACCACCGAGGTCCAAGCCGAGCGTGGCAAGGCAGCATCGGCAGACGTCACAACTGACGCACCCACCGCTGCTGAATAAACATGCGCATCACCCAACGCGCCCAACGCATCGAGCCTTTTTATGTGATGGAGATGGCCAAGGCAGCGCAACGCATCGCTCAAACAGTGCAACACAGCGATCAGCCCATGGTGTTTCTCAACATTGGCGAGCCCGACTTCACCGCCCCAACGCAGGTTCAGGCCGCCGCTGAACGCGCCATTCACGATGGCCGTACCCAATACACCAACGCTCTTGGCCTAGACACCCTGCGTGAGCGCATCAGTGGGTGGTACGGGTCACGCTTTGGCGTGCAAGTTCCTGCGCGTCGCATTGTTGTCACCGCAGGTGCCTCTGGCGCATTGCTGTTGGCCTGTCTGGCCTTGATTGAAGACGGCGATGAGGTGTTGATGCCCGACCCCAGTTACCCCTGCAACCGGCATTTTGTGAGCGCCGCCCAAGGTCAAGCTGTGTTGCTGCCTACCGATGCTGCGCAGCGGTTTCAGTTGAGCGCAGCGCAGGTCCAGGCCCACTGGGGTCAACACACACGCGGCGTGTTGCTGGCCTCGCCGTCCAACCCCACGGGTACGTCCATTGCGGCATCCGAATTAAAAGCCATACATGCAGTGGTGCAGCAACACGGGGGCATCACGCTGGTGGACGAAATTTACCTCGGTCTCAGCCATGACCAAGCCTTTGGTCAAACCGCTTTGGCCATCGATGATCAAATCATCAGCATCAACAGCTTTTCCAAGTACTTCAATATGACCGGTTGGCGCCTGGGTTGGTTGGTGGTGCCAGATGCGTTGGTGCCTGTGATCGAACGCTTGGCCCAAAATTTATTTATCAGCCCCAGCACAGTGTCGCAATACGCGGCCTTGGCCTGCTTTGAGGATGCAACGCTGGCCATTTACGAAGAGCGTCGGGCTGCTTTCAAAGCACGCCGAGACAGCTTCATCCCCCTGTTGAACACCATGGGCTTGACCGTGCCCGTCATGCCTGATGGTGCTTTTTATGCATGGGCAGATTGCCGCAGCGTGTGTCAGCGCTTAAAACTAAAAGACAGCTGGGCTTTGGCTGAACACTTGATGCAACACGCCCATGTGGCGCTCACCCCTGGGCGTGACTTTGGCACACATGCCCCGGGCGACTATGTGCGTTTTTCTACCGCATCTTCATTGCAGGATTTGCACACAGCAGCCAAGCGACTACAACACTTGCTGGAGAACACATGAGTTTTGAATTTCCTGTTCGGGTGTATTGGGAAGACACCGATGCGGGTGGTATTGTTTTTTACGCCAACTATTTGAAGTTTTTCGAGCGTACACGCACCGAATGGTTGCGCCATTTGGGTATCGAACAACACGCACTGCGTGAGGCCACGGGCGGCATGTTTGTGGTGGTGCAAACCCAGTTGACTTACCACAAACCTGCTCTGTTAGATGATTTGTTAACAGTCAACGCAAGCATGCTGCGCAAAGGTCGCTCCAGCTTGGTCATCGCCCAGCAGGCATGGCGCCCTGGCGCCGATCCCGTGTTGTTGTGCGAAGGTACGATTCGCATTGGCTGGGTTCAAGCCAGCAGTTTGCGTCCCGAGCGTATTCCCTCTTCCATTTTGGAGCGTTTGACATGAACCAAGAGTTTTCCATTGTTAACCTGCTGCTCAATGCCAGCTGGGTGGTGCAAGCGGTGGTACTGCTGCTTTTGCTGGTCTCTTTACTCAGTTGGACAGCGATTTTTCGCAAGCTCTTGTCGCTGAGTGATGTGCGTCGCTTGAACGACGACTTCGAGCGCGAGTTTTGGTCTGGCAAAAGCTTGCAAGAATTGTTCTCTGCTGCGCAGCAAAACGCCAAGCTATCGGGCCCTATGGAGCGCATTTTTGCCAGTGGCATGCGCGAATACCAAAAACTGCGCGAAAGGCGCATCACCGACAGCGGACTGTTGATGGATGGTGCGCGTCGCGCCATGCGCGCCAGCCTGCAGCGCGAGATGGACGCCATCGAATCGAATTTATCCATGCTCGCATCGGTGGGCTCGGTGTCGCCCTATGTAGTTTTGTATAGCACGGTCTGGGGAATCATGCACGCCTTCACGGGCTTGGCGCAAATGCAGCAAGTCACTTTAGCCAAAGTTGCCCCTGGCATTGCCGAGGCGTTGGTGGCCACAGCGATTGGCCTGTTTGCAGCCATTCCTGCGGTGCTGGCTTTCAACCGATTTTCCCGCGACATAGACCGTGTGGCCAATCGACTGGAAACCTTCATCGAAGAGTTCTCCAACATCTTGCAGCGCAATGTGGGCGCACAAGCCACCACACTGACACGCTAAAACGAGGCTAACCCCATGTCTTCGTCCACACCCCGCAGCATGCGACGACGCACCATGAGCGATATCAACATGGTGCCCTTTATCGATGTGATGTTGGTGTTGCTCATCATCTTCATGGTGACGGCGCCTTTGATGGCACCCAGTGTGATTGACATTCCTACCGTCGGCAAAGCCAGTGCGGCGCCCGAGCAAGTCATCACGGTAGAGATCGATAAAAAACTCAAACTCATGGTCAAGTCACGCAGTGCCTCGCATGCGCCTGGTACCGATGTCAAACAGGCCGCCACCATGGACAACGTGGCGGCCATGACCCTGCAACTGCAAGCGGGCAATGCGGCTACCCCCGTCGTCATCAGTGCTGACAAACAAATTGCCTATGAAAATGTCGTCAAGCTCATGGACAGCTTGCAACGTGCTGGCGTGCAACGTGTGGGCCTGTCGGTGCAACTGAGCGAATAAGCACAAAGGTATGCGTTTGGCCCAACCCCACCTCGAATTTGCGCCGCCCAACGATGGCGGCAACGCCCGACCCCTGATATTGGCAGTCGCTATTCATGCCTTGCTTTTGGTGGCCTTGAACTGGGGCACGCTGTGGTCTCAGCAACCCCAAGACATGAGCGTAGAGGCCGAACTGTGGTCTGCCATCCCCCAGCCAGTTGCAGCCAAGGTCGAGGCCCCAGCAGAACCTGAGGTCACGGCCACGCCCGAGCCTGAACCACAACCTGAAACGGCAGTCACACCACCTCCACCCAAGCCGGTATCAAAGCCTGCCCCAGAGGTCAAACCTGTTGTTGACCCGCAAATTGCCATCGATAAATTAAAAAAGAAACAAGCAGAAGAAAAACGTCGCGCTGAAGAAGAAAGCAAGCGTAAAGCCCAAGACAAACAAGAAGCCAAGGAAGCCGAAGAAGCCAAAGCGCGTCACGCGCAAGCCGTGAGGCGTTTACAAAATTTGGCTGGCTCTGTGGGCACACCCGTCGACACCGGTGTGGTCGCCAAACCCAGTGGGCCTTCTGCCAGTTACATTGGACGCTTGCGAGCAAAGGTCAAACCCAACATCACCTTTCCCGATAACTTATTGCAAACCGTGGTGGGCAACCCCACCGCCGATGTGGAAGTCACTTGCAGCCCCACAGGGAAAATTGAATCGGTAGATTTGGTCAAGTCCAGCGGTAACAGCGCTTGGGACCAAGCGGTGATCAATGGCTTGCGCAAAACAGAAATGTTGCCGCGCGATGTGGATGGAAGTGTGCCAACGCGTTTGGTCTTTAGCTTTCGACCACGAGATTAAACCCACGCCCGGCTTAGAGCCCCTCCAACATCACCAAGGTGCGTTGGGTGCAGCTTTGGCTGATGGGCAAAATTTGTTGGTACGCTGGCGAATCATAAAAAGTTTGTGCCTGCGCCATGGAGGGAAACCGCAGCAACACCAAACGTGTAGGCGACCACAGCTGACTTTCTTTCACCACCAACTGGCCGCCGCGCGCCAAATACTCGCCGCCAAAACTCTCCACCAAAGGCTTGGCCAGCAATTTGTACTTTTCCATTTCCTCGTCGTTGGTGATGAGCGTGTCAACAATGATGTAAGCAAATGGCATGGTGGATTCCTCGGTTAGGTGATGCGCGGCGATGTTAACCGCAAGCCTATGCCAATGGCCACGCCTTGACCCACTTGGCTGCGCACCAGCACAGGGGTTTGCATTTGCAAAGCGAGCTGCTTGACGCTGTACAAACCCAGCCCCAAGCTTTGTGGAACTGGGGCTGAATCTCCATTTGCGTTAAAGGCTTTAAAGCAAGCCTCGACCTGCGCCTGCGACATGCCCTTCCCCCTGTCTATGCACCACAGCCACAAGTGTTCGCCTTGAAGCCGCGTACCCAGCAAGACTTTGCCGCCCGAGGCGCCGTAGCGCAAAGCGTTTGAGAGCAAATTGCGCACCAAGCGTTTCAGTGACAGCGGATGCACCCATACACAACGCTCAGACAAACGCGTGCGCAGCTCCACATGACGCATGGTTGCCAAGGTTTCGAACTCATTCAAGGTATCTTCCAACAAAACTGAAAGTGACTGATTTTGAAATTGGCTGGCGTCAATGTGCTGTGTCTGGTCTTGTGCCAAATGTCGCAGGCTGTGCATGAAGTCGTCGACATAGGAGGACGCGAGTTGCAAACCTTCCAGCAAATGGGCCTGTTGCGGGGGCTGTGCAACCGTCAAAGATCTTGCATACAACTGCATGCTCTGCAAGGGTTGCCATAAGTCATGCTGGGCTGCAGCATATAAATAGCTGCGCTCCGTGTTAACGCGCAAAAGCATTTGCATGCTTTGGCGGTGTTGCAGCACTTGCAGACACCCCGCCCAGCCCAGCAGCGTCGCCACCACCGCACCTTGTACAAACTGTGCGCCCAAGGTGGTGATCAACGGCCACTCAAACCAACGAAATAACCAATAAACACCGACGGACAGCAGATACACCACCCACACACAGACGTACATGGCGATGTAGGGTCGTGGATGTCTGCGGTAGGTACGCCATGCCAATAGCAACATGCACACCGAATGCAATGCGCCCACATACAGCAATGCAGTTCGCATCCATTGGGTATGCCACACCAACCACCCTGCCAAGCCCAGCCACCAGCACCAAGCTCCGCAGCGTAGCCACCAATCAGTGCGCAGATCGTGCTGGGCCGTTCGCAAAAAAGCCCGTGCATGGTGAATACTCAAAGCCATGAGCAAGGCATACGCAGTGTTGCCTATCCATGCCGCTTGCAACCTGTCAAGCCAGGGCCAGATCGCACACATCAAGCCACTCACCCACACCGCTCCTGCTGTTTCGCAAACCGTCATCGCGATGAAAATAGGCAAGGACGGGTTGTACAGCGATGGCATCAAGGTCAAAACATACATGACCACCACCCACGGCACAGCCAAAATCAAACCCATCATCAAGAGCAGACCTCTTTGTTGCGTGACAAAAGCTTGTGGGGTTTGCAACACCAAAGGAAACTGCACGCGGTTCACGCCTTGTGTGCGCACCAACACATCCAAACGCTGCGCGTGAGGGATGTCCAAAGCCCAGACGGCGAACAACTGACCACTGCCAAGACGCAAGGGCTGGGTGTCTTGCAACTGGGCTTGGGCTGTCCAAGGCCCTCCTGGTTTGCGCCACCACAGTTGCGCCGAATCCAAGGTGGGTGACTGCAAGCTCAACCAGTGAACGCCGGCCTGGCCAAGCCCTTCAAGGCTAAAACCTGCCCAATAGGCCTGCCCCGTGCGTGCCGCTATGACTTGAGAACCCTGTTGGAGTGCGACGCCCTCGCCCGAGTCAATGCGCTGCCATTGCCTTTGCGGCAAGGTTTCCGGTGATGTGACGTTGTCTTCTTCGGCCACAGCCACCACCTTGGACCACCTTGGCGCAGGTGTCACTTCAAACGCCTTTGCCTGCCCAATGAGCAGCGCCGCGATGCAGACCACCGACCCAGCCGCGCCAAGACTGCGCTTAGGCATGGTTGACCTGTTGTTGTACCCATTGCAAGTAAAGTTGACTGGCTTGTGTACGGTTGTCAACCCCGAGTTTGCGAAGCAATTCGCGTGTGTGACTGCGAACCGTGGCTTCGCTTAAATGCAACTGCTCGGCGATGCGACGACTGGTCCAGCCCTGCGACAAATGCACCAACACCAAGCGTTGCTGTGCGCTCAAGCTTTGGACATTCCCCAGCCTGGGTGTTTCCTCTGCACAACCGAGCGGCAACATGCGTTGTAGGGCGCTGAGCAACGCTGCCATGAAAGTACGCGAGGGTAAGGCTTTGTTGATAAACAGCACCCCATTGGCCACACAGGCTTGTTCTATCGCGCTGTCTTGCAATGCAGAAAGCACCAACATTGCGCCTTGGCTGCGCACATCACAAACTGCGTTGAAGGTGTCCAAGCCCTGTGAGTCGGGCAAATTCAAATCCACCAACACCAATACCCAAGGCTGGTGCGAGGCCAGCTGTTCCAGCGCGCTTGAAAGACTGGTGGCAAAGAAACAGTGTGCTTGGGGCAAACAGCTTTGCACCGACACGGCGATGGCGTCGGCCATCAATGGATGGTCTTCGATGATCAAGATGCGCGGGTGAGGCATGACATCTCCTTGGGCGAGATGTACGCAATTTTTCTAACGTCGACAAGACCCCAACTAAAAAGATGAGCAATATTTCAGTTATGCAGGGTGTCGACGCGACGCTCGGAGCAAACCAAAGGCACACAACAAGCCAGCCACGGCCACGGGCACGGCCGCTAAGAACACTGCTTGCAAGCCAAAGCGGGTACTGAGCGCCGCGCCGCCCAAGGCACCTGTCACGCCGGTGAAGCCATAGCCAATCACCGCATACAAGGCCTGCCCCCTGCCGCGCAACCGGCCCGGAAAATGCTGCGACAGCCAAGCAATGCACACCGTGTGCTGAATCGCAAAGGTAAACACATGCAGACATTGCGCCAGCAACAACACCCACAACAGTTGTCCAAACCCAGCGGTGAGACCCATGCGAAGCGCCATCAGGCCGGTGCATACACACAACCACGCCGGCAAACTCAGCCAATGCAGCCAACGGCTTTGGGTGAAGAAACCGATGATTTCAACAATGATAGAAACCGCCCACAGCACACCAATCATGTCCTTGCCGTAGCCAAGTTCATCGAGGTATAAAGAGAAAAACGTGTAAAGGGCTGCATGCGACAGCACATGGAAAAACAAGGTTGCGAAAAACCACTGGGTGGGCGGTTGACGCAATACTTTGCCAAAACCTGACCGCACTTGGGATCCGTGTGCTTCCTCGCGCACACGGGGCAAACTCAACACACTCAGGTTGATGGCCACCAAGGTGAACACCGTCCAAAAAGGAAAGTCGGCCATGCCATGCATTTCAAACCAATGGCCTGACACAAACACCGTCACCAAAAAACCGACCGATCCCCACAGGCGAATGCGACCATAACGTCGCACATCTAAGGTCCCTTGGTGGCTCACCAAATGCGCCATCGCCGCCTCGCTCATGGGCATCATGGCGCTGGTGTGGGTGAACATCAAAAACAACACCGCGGCCAACCACCACGGCGCATTGCTGAACAACAGCCCAACAGAGCACAACAAGGCCATGCCAGCACACCAACGCATGAGTGGCACACGCTCGCCGCTGCGGTCGCTCAACCACCCCCACAGGTAGGGCGCAAACACGCGGGTGACCGCTTGCATGGAGGTAAGCAAGCCAATCATCCACAGGCTTAAACCCAAGTGCTTTAACCACAAAGGCAAATAGGGATTGAAGAAACCGATGTGGGCAAAGTAGCTGGCAGAGAGCGCGGCGAACGGCACCATTTGACGCCGCGAGACCCGCGGCGCGGAGTCTGTCGTCATGGTTTCAATCGCTGCGTTGCGCGGGAATGGGCGTGAGCGGCATGACCACATCGCCACACTGCGCTCGGTGGCGCAGCGCATGGTCCATCACCACCAGCGCCAAGAGCGCCTCGGCAATCGGTGTGGCGCGAATGCCCACGCAAGGGTCGTGGCGACCCTTGGTTTGCACCTGCACTGCGTTGCCTGCGCTGTCGATGCTGTCACGCGGGGTGAGGATGGAGCTGGTGGGTTTGATGGCGATGCCCACCTCGAGGTCTTGACCCGTGCTGATGCCCCCCAACACGCCGCCGGCGTTGTTGTGGGCAAAGCCCTCGGGCGTCCAGCTGTCGCCGTGGGTCGAGCCGCGTTGCGCCACGCTGGCAAAGCCTGCGCCAATTTCCACTCCTTTGACCGCGTTCAATCCCAGCATGGCGTAGGCAATGTCAGCATCGAGCCGGTCGTAAATGGGTTGCCCCAAACCCACCGGCATGCCACGCGCCACCACACGGATGCGCGCGCCGCAAGAGTCGCCCGCTTTGCGCAGGCTGTCCATGTAGGCCTCGAGGTGCGTCACATCGGCCATGGGTGCATAAAACGGGTTGTTGGGCACATGCGCCCAGTCTTCAAACGTGATGGGGTGTTCGCCGAGTTGCGTCATGCAGCCCATGAAGCGGGTGCCGTATTTTTCTTTCAGCCATTTTTTGGCGACAGCGCCAGCGGCCACTGTGGGGGCGGTGAGGCGCGCCGATGAACGCCCGCCACCACGCGGGTCGCGCACGCCGTACTTTTGCAAATAGGTGTAGTCGGCGTGGCCGGGGCGGAAGGTTTGCAAGATGTCGCTGTAGTCTTTGCTGCGCTGGTCGGTGTTTTGAATCAGCAAGGCGATGGGCGTACCCGTGGTCACGCCTTGATAGACGCCGCTCAAAATTTGCACTTGGTCGGGCTCTTGGCGTTGCGTCACATGGCGGCTGGTGCCAGGGCGGCGGCGGTCGAGGTCGTGCTGAATGTCGGCCTCGCTCAGCGCCATGCCCGGCGGGCAGCCGTCAATCACGCAGCCAATGGCCGGTCCGTGGGATTCACCAAAGTTGGTGACGGTGAATAAGTGTCCGAATGTATTGCCGCTCATAGCCCCGATTATCGACCCACAGACGACTAGTCTTCTGCCTTCTTGTCGCCCTCG